>Ga0070698_100002630_pt1 | contig 19788 bp, 27 predicted proteins | sample KBSK1502metaG_FD_65477 | JGI IMG/M metagenome (GOLD analysis project Ga0070698, IMG submission 65477) | Corn, switchgrass and miscanthus rhizosphere microbial communities from Kellogg Biological Station, Michigan, USA - KBS K1-50-2 metaG | ecosystem: Host-associated > Plants > Roots >...
CCTGAGGCGATCTCGATCCGGATGGCTCCCAGGTCCAACCAAGCGGCGATCATGCGTGATGCACTGGGAAATCGGCTCTGTAGCGCAGCATTCAGTATCTCAGGCGATGTTGACGCTGTTTAGGTGCGGGTCAGTTTCCGGATGGGCGACATCCGGCAGTTGATCGGTTCGATCACGTCAGACAAGCTCCATTTAACGTTTGATCGCGCCAAAGCGTGATGTTTGTCGGCCATTGCTGAATTGCTTTCTGGACATCTTGTGCGGACAGACAATTTGTGTTGCTTCTGAGGTCGCTCAACGCCTTCTCTGGTCGGTTTGCCCCTGCTAGAAGTTCATGCCCTTTGCGTCCGCCTGCTGAGCGAAGCGGACGATGAGTTCCTTGGTCAAGTCCATAGATGACAAGTCAATCCGTGAACGTTTGTCGTTCGCCGTGTGCATGCCTCGCGGAATAATGAATGGGGGCACCTCGCTGATGAGCGTCGCGGCAGGAATTCCGCGGGCCTCAAAGGAAACTGCGTCGGTATTTCCACCGCGAGACGTTAGGTTGAGAGGCGAGTTGGTGATCTGGCGGAAAACACTACCCAGCCCCGCGACGATCTGCGGATCCGGACGGTATGACCTGAAGAGTCGCCTGTCGTCCCCGGTCACCGCGAGCCGTGATGAAGCCCCAATGGGGTCGAGATTGATCACATAGCTGGGAAGCATGCCGTGCTCGGGAAACCTTGCCTTCACATATTGCGCCGAGCCTTCTGCGCCCAGTTCTTCGCCAGAGAAGAGAATGACCTCGACGTCCGTCTGCTCCAGGGGAGGCGCCTTGACCAGCTCGGTGCGCTTTCGGCGTCGGGATCCCTACGGTAAGAGCTGTATAGTGCGAGGCTGAAGAATCATCGTTCACTATAACAACGCTCACTCGTAACGACCCCATGAGCAGACTATTCATCGACCCAAACGAGCTTGGCCGTTGGGAATTGGGAACTTACATGCAATTCGGGACGTTGCTTTCGGAGGTTCACTGACATGCACAAATTTGCGTCGAAAAAGTCCGCGAGAAACGCAGGGCGATCACCGCGAACCATATCCCGCACTTCGGGACGGTCCGAATCGGCGCCCAAGAAACGGTCAGCGTCACCGTCAATTAAGGTGGCAAGAAGCACACGCACTGTACCTTCGGGAACTGTCTGGCTTGCCACGGCATAGGCGCGGTGGTAGCCGGCCCACAATAGGGTTCGATCTCCTAGGTCCGCTACTGAGATAAACCTAGCAGCTTCGGTGAGCTGCAAGCGCCCTTGCCGTAAATCCACAAGAAACTCCCCGTGCGGAAGGTCTACTATCGTGGTGCCGCTCACCATGCGTACTTGGCCTATGGATTGTTGCAATCCAACTCCGAGGCACAGGCGTGCGCGGCTCTTCAAAAGTTGTAAGGGATTGTGAATGCAGGTCCGCTCGATGAAGAGCAAGTTGCAGTTGGTGAACTACGAGGCGACCCGGCTCGATCTTGAGCACGCGGACCACGTTCTTGCCATTGCGCCGTTTGACATTCTTGAGGAATCTCCTAATTTCTAAATCTTCTGCCAAATTTACGCCGTGAGACCGCAGGTGTGAGCAAGTTCTGGGTCCAAGTCTAACAACCTTGTCCCGGTACTCTTCCCACAGCCCAACAGCGCATTCTTCGGATAGTGGCTCATCAAATACACAAAGCTTGGTGAGGACTTTGAGAGCCTCGCCACGAGGGATCCAACCAAGTAGCACTTTCCCAGGTACAGTTGAGGGCATGACCGTTCCGCTTTCCGCTTCGCCAATGCCTCGCAAAAGGCGGAGCCTTTATTTGGAGCACACCACTAATTTGACAATGGGGAACCGGTACTTTAGGATGGAGGAGTCAGCTTCCGATCTTACTTTACCAGTCTTTGAAGCGCGAACCCGGGTAGCACCGGGTTTTTGCTTTTTAAAGGCCCATCATCGACCGGAGTCGGAAGTTCCAACAGAATCTCGGTTCGGAAGATCGTTGTTATGCGCCGAAGCGCTTAGCGTGCGACCGACCCGGTATGAGGAAAAGATACTCGTTTTTAGGTGTTGAAGGCAATGCCGATCCGTGGAAATTGCTAGCCCTTGGTCGCTCGCCTTCCTTGCTCATTACGGAAGCCAATTCTGCTAGAATTGAGTCCCATTTCCTCCGCCACTCTCACCGATGCGGAGTCTCCCATGCAAAAATCCGCCCTGCTCGCTGCGACCCAGCAGGAAATCCATCGGCACGATTTCTCGCACTTCGTTAACGATGCGCCCTCCGTCGCGCAAGGCGACGGGGGCGTAGTTGTGTCGGGCTGTCCAGCGTGCAAGAAGCGCATCAATTCGATGAGTCAGTTCCTCGATCACCTGGCGAATGACGCGATGCCGGCACTGTTAGACCGGCTCGCGAGGGAATAGGCTTCACGAAATACCGGAAGGGAGGGCGGGCAGCAGCGCATTGATCGCCTCGGCCAACTTCGCGAGGCCCTGGTGCTTGGATAGGATCATATCGAAGGCGGTGGTTGCGAGAAGGGACCTACGGAACTCTTCGTCGAACGACGTGAAGCCGACGATCTTCGTGCCGGGCAGCATGCCGCGCAGAACCGATGCTGCCTCGACTCCATTCATCCTCGGCATGCTCAGGTCCAGAATCACCAGCGCGGGTGCGCGCTCCTTGGCTTTCTCGACGGCAGCGACACCGTCGCCAGCCTCGCAGCAGGCCTTGAAAGGGGTGGCCCTGTCGATGAAGTGGCAAATGGCGTCGCGCACCGCGGCGCTGTCATCGACGACGAGGATTCATGGCGTCCTGGGAGACGGCATGGCACAAGAAGCTACTAGCGTTTGCCGTTTAGGGCAATACGAATTTTCGGTGTTTTTCATATACTGAGCTCCAGCAGCGGATCGCTAAGGGGCGCTGGTGTCGTCCCTCCAGAAACTCGCCGTTTCAATCCTGGCCTTCCGAACGATTTCTTGCGTTGCTTGGGACCATCTGCCTCTGGCAAGAAACTTCGCACCACGCAGTAGTGCAAGCGCACGAGCATCGAATTCAGATCCGTGCTGTAGCCTCGGCCAGCGCAGATGCGTCATCTGGTGAGCAATGACGCCCTCGACGTTCTGCGGATAGACGTGTGCTGGGGTCCATCCCGGCGATACCCGATCGGGAATCTCTAACGCCAGGCATTTGTAAACGTCTCCGCGCGCCTCCTCCTCGAATGAGGAGCCTGCATTGCCGGACACGGGGACAAACGCGCCGATTTTCGCCCACGGCTTCTGCCATGCCAGGCCGTGCAGCGTGATCGGTGGCACATCACCTACGCTGGCGTGGTGGGCATAGAGATAGATAAGATTCGCGACATTCTCCGCAACGCCTTCGCCAAGCCGCGCAACTTCGTGGTGCAGTTCAAGGCCCGCACAAACCGTCTTGCTCAACATCCGTTCTCTCTTTTGAGCCTTCTCTATGGGGCGCCTATCAACTGTAAACCCCTAGGGAAAACTGCAAGCCCATTGCGAACTCATCTCCCTTCAAAGGCTGACAGTAAGTGATTCGCGCACCTGAGGGGAGGCACTCTTGGGGCAGTTTAACTAGAACGCTGTCGTTCGGGCGCCAGCGCCTCGTGGTAATGACGCGTGCTCCGTGACGACTGACGTTCTCAGTGAATGTGACTTCGTAAACGAGAGGTTCATCTGGACCAGAGAGCTCCAGCTCAACTCTCGCCGGAATCCGCGTTTCGATTCGCTGCTGTTCGGGCTTTCTTAGTGCCGCTTGAATCTGCTTTCTCTGAAAAAAAATAAGAACAGAAGCATCACGGCAACTACCGTGCCGAGAAATGTCACGATGGTCATCAACCAGATCATTTACTCGCTCGCACTCAAACCGAAGACAGTGCCGAGCCCACGGCAGGAGAGACCTTCCTTCGCTGATTGATATTTTAGACCGAGAGCCAGAAGTCGGGCGCGGGCTTTACCGTTCATGGAAGTTCGAAAAACAGTACTTTTCCGAAACCTCGAATCCGCGCAAGCGGACGTTGAAACGGCGTGAGTTACACGGCCCGTCCTTAGAGGGATTGTTGAACCCTGCCGCGCGGCTTCCGGGTGGCAATCACAAGATTTGGCGGTCCCGCTCCTCGCTGATCGTCTGCGTTAGAACCCTGTCCGCAGAGCCGATACAACGTACCCACTCCAATCTCTAACTCGCTGGCGATCCTTCCAACCCAGGCCCTGTGCGCGCAGGCGAGCAACGCGCGCGGTATCCACATTACAACCCCGCCGCCGGGCTAATCAGTAAGCGCCAAGCAGAGTAGGTCTGGACGGTGCTGACGGTTGATGAGAAGCTGAGCGCTAGGACTTGTTCCCACCAGCTCGTGCCATGACAAGGCTATGTTCACCATCGGATCATTGCGCTCCAAGCGCCACTTCCGACGGACTCCGCACAAATTTATCGATCACTATCACCCTGATCGCAATCTTTACATTCTTCTCGGTGAGGGGCTATCGCGCCGAACAGCCCGTTCGCCTCGCCGTTGATCCCGTCCGTGAAATAGAGGACATCAGGACTCCCGTTGTTGCCGCCTACTCCGAATGCGATTGCCCAAAGGCCGCCCGGGCTGTTGCCGCCTGTGTCGATCCGGAGCCTCCCACGATGCTCCCCGTTGATGGGGTCGAACGCGTTGATCTCGCTATGGAGAAAGCTGAAGTTGCCGACCAGCAAATGACTGCCGAAACGGCCGAAACTGGGCGGTGCCAAGGTGATCCCCCAAGGCGCAGCGAGCCGACTGCCGACGATCAGCTGTTTGACGAAGTTGCCGTCTTCATCGAAAATCGCCACAGCCCCTGCACCCAATCGGGCGCTGATCTGGTTGGAACGCCCGGGGGGCGCATAGGTCACGTAAATGTCGCCGGTGATGTCCTGCACATTGAAGGGCGCAAGCCCAGTCGGTAGGAAGGGGTCGATGAATGCGCCGGGCGCGAGACTCAGCGGTGCGAACGAGCTGTCGAAGACGTCGATGCTACCGCTTCCCCCATTGGCCGCGTAAAGCCGGGTTTGTGCGCCGTTAATCGTCAGCCCAGTGTACACGGCCCCAGGGGTCGTGACCTCGACAGAGGCCGTCGAGCCCCCGTTCCAGGCCGAAATGGTTCCGTTCAAATTGGCGAAGATGAAATTCGCTGACTTACCGTTTGCGAGAATGAAGGACATAGCGTTGCTATTGTTGACTTGGCCAGTGGGTCCTTGGGGTCCGTTGGCTGTTGTCGGGATCAGAACGAGGCCAGTTGGCGGGTTAATGTTCACCTTGCTGACGTTTGTCGCGTCCATAACGGCGTAGAGAGTGGAGGTGCTCTTCCCCTGGTTCGAGACCCAGAAGGGACTCGTAGAGCTGTGCGAAACGCCCCAGGGGTTGACAAGTTCGGAGTCGGTGATCTTCGCCAACCCAGAGATGTCCGAAACCAGATTGGTTTGAACAAAGTGAGGGCTGTCGCCGTCAGGGCTGTCGGCTCGCAGCGCACCTAGGTTCAGCGTGCCGACGGCGAAGGCGATGAGAATTCCGCCCGCCACGACCCCCTTTTTTAGAGATGACCATCGATTCGCATTCTCTCCGTCGGAGCCCGTTCGAATTGGATTTTTCATAGGAGGATCTCCTCAACTACCTTGAACTCACTGCAGGGGGGACAGGTAAAGAAACAAGGAGTTAGGTGCCGTACCATAGACGAAAACAGAAGAACGAGTTGTTAATTTCTTGTCATTGAATTGTCTCCCGTAGCCGACATTTGTGTATGACTGCAGGCCCGCGCTATGGCTTGGCGGCTTGATATGCAGTGCCAACACTGACACTCAACTGGCGGGCGATCTTCGGCCGGGAGAAGCCAGAGGCGCACTCAAACAAAGGGGGCTGCCAAGTTCCTCACCGACATGGGGCTATTCATCGGCCAAGGCAAAGAGTTTTTCCAACTCCTCCGCGATCTGGCGGAAGACGCGGACGAGGCCCGTGCGAGAAGGAGTAAAACAGGCGGAATACCAGCTGCATCCACCCCTGGATGCATGTCATGTTCAACCCCGAGCATCATTGAGAAGTTGCGCGCCACCTAGCAGCAGCGGAGCCGAGCCAGACGCACGGTGGGTTCAAAAAACCTTTTCCCGAATTTTGGAACCACCTGGGAGCGACGCGGCACGCTGGTTGGCCTCATAGATCGTCCCGACTCCAACGCCCAGCTCCGCTGCGATTTTCTTCCAGCCGGCGCCTTGCGCTCGAAGCGCAGCAATCCTGGCTACATCCAGAACCTTGCGCGGCCGGCTAGCGCACGTATTCCGCACGGCTAAATTCTTCAATGTCCTTAAGTATGGTTGTGAGAAGAGATTACCATCACTTGTCTCCGCACAGCGTAGCAGGATTCTGGCGTGTGGCTTGTACTAGTGATAGTTCAGAACTCGCTACCGTTGTGGCTCTTTGGACGTCGCTGTTACGGGCTTCGTCTCGGTGGCAGGCTTTACTTTTGGGCGTTGCATCGCGGAAGCCGCCAGAGGCTTGGGGTTCCAGAAATCCGTGGCTACTTCTGCGATTTCTTGAGGTGGGTTGCTAAGTTCAGGCGAGAAGCGATAGATTGCGGACTCCGAAGCTGCTTCAGTCTCAGAGACCGTTTTCTCCAACTTCACCATGCCCTCTTCTCCCAAGATGTCTTTTAATGTCGGATTTTTGTCGAACCCGGCCAGGGAGCTGCGGAAGAAAGTGATGTAATAGGTGTTGCCGCGTCCGCCCTCGATCACTTGCGAGACCAACACCGCCTGAGCATCTGGATTGTGTTCGGCGTGAGCATTAATGTCCTTTACCATCGCTTCAAATTCCGAGGCGTGTCCCGGACGCACATGGATGGCGATCGTGCGCAGCACGCGCGACCCACCAACCATCTTGTTGAACGCCCGCGGGTCGGTGGGCGCTTTGCTGCTCAGATCCGGCCGACGGGTACGCAACTCATTGCGCCAACTGATCACACAGTTGTTCACTTCATTGAGCGTTTTCTCGGCGGCTTCTTTGCCAAACGCTTTGTGCATCGCGCTCGTGAACGCGTTGTTACCCTTAGTAATGTCGGCAAAATCGTTGCGGCGGCTGGTGAAAAGATACGTGTTGGTCTCGCCATAGACAGCCTGCAAGGCTAGCCAGCGGTCTCCGTCGCCGCGGCGGTTCGCATCCGCGACTTTTCTGGCAAGCGCTTCAAACTCAGCGGTCTTCTCTGGTTTGACTTTGACGATAGAGACATCCAGATACTGGCCCTGCGCCAAGATCGCTGTCGGCATGACAGGCAGAATCGCGACGAGCAAACTCAATGCCCCGAGGGTTTTCCTGAACGACATAATTACCTCCTTGCGAGAAGAAATCTGCGGAACCCGATTTCAGGAAGGAATATCGACAAGGAAAGTACAACCACGAGTTAGCAGGGGTCAAGCCGAACCGCGGACTAGCCAGATCAAATTGGGGGTTTGACGGCTGAGGACCTGGAGAAATGGAAAAATGTGTTTGGGTCCAGCCCAAACTGCAGCCACTGTTTTGATGGGGATTTCTGAACCCACTCGGCGCTGCTAACCGAACGCAGGCCGCGTGGCGCGGCATCCGCATGAAGTGAGCCGGGGGTTGTTTTTGTCTTCGGCCTCGCTTACCGGAGAAGTGGCCAAGTCTGGGATTCGAAGCTCGACTTAGGCAGCGTCCACCACCGATAATCACCTTTCCAAAGGGAGTAACTGGCAATGAGAGGCTGTTCACTGATCGTGCGCGCTAAGGCGGCAAGGCCAAGCAGGCTCGCGTTAGCTTTCGTGTTGGTCGTGGCGGGCATTTTTGCTTTTCCAGATTGCGCTTGCGCCCAGTCCCCAGAGCTTGCGATGCGCGACTTCTCATCCGGGCAGATCAAGAAGGGAGTGCGCTCGATTGGCTTCGGCGGAGACGGAGCAACTTGGGGCAACTATGGCCTGGTCTGGCGCGACGCGGATACGGCGCTCGTCGATTACGGAGACACGCACTACACCAATGGCAACGATTTCCATTTCGAGGCCGTCGGCCTTACTTCGCCACCACTCTGGCACCATCTGGCGGTCTATCTGATCGCCATGTTCCAGGACACCAACCAGGTACATTTCAATCTCAAATCTCCCGGACTCGGCCCCAGTCCGGTACCGGTGATCGGCAAGGGTTCAGATCGCGCGCTGTTCTCGAAGATTGCCATGCCATTGGGAAAAGGATTCTCGGCCGGGGTTCTGTTGTCCTACGAGAAGTCCCAATTCGACGCAACCGCTGCTGCAAATGCTCAACAAGTCGTGCGGTATGAAACTGACTGGCGCCCCTCTGGCGGATTTGGTGTGGCTTGGCAACCTCAAAAAAGATTGCTATTCGGCTTTCGCGGGCTGTTCAACAACGACCTTGAGCGCCGGACCGATTCAGCAGGTACCACGCAAGGCTTGGCGCGCTCGCAGGAGTATCGCTTGGGAGGTTCCGTCTCGCCGTGGAAAGGAGCATTGCTCGACGCAGGCGTAACCCGTCTCGAGCGACGAAATGCCCTGTCTGGAACACCCACCGTCTTCTATCACCCCAACCTCGGCTTCGAAGAGGCGCCGCTGCAGGGACGGCTCGTGCCAAGGTTCGGGCTTGATGAAACCTCGCCTACGGCAGGGTTTTCCTTCCTCTTCGCGCCCTTCAAAGTGGAGTTTGCCTACGTGAATAACATGGCGAAGAGCCGCGTCCATGACTTGTTCGGGCAGACCAGTAACAGTTTTCTTGTGACCTTTACGATTGACTACCATGCTAAGAATGCGCAATCTCCTTCCTCGCCATTATCGAAATGAACCGGTGACCCGCCAGCGATGCCGCGTCTTCGTCGTGGAAGGGTTCAAAAAACCTTTTCCTGAATTTTGGAACCCTCTGCCGCAAGCCGATACAGCGTACCGACTCCAATCTCCAATTCGCTGGCGATCCGCTTCCAACCCAGGCCCTGTGCGCGCAGCGTGGCAATCCTGCGAGCATCGACGACAATCCGCGGCCTTCCCAGCTTCTTACCCTGCGCTTTGGCATTCCGCAACCCAGCCTTCACCCGTTCAACAATCAGGCTGCGCTCTAGCTCCGCAACGGCGCCCAGCACCGTGAAAACCATCTTGCCGGCCGGCGTCGACGTATCGAGCGATTCGCTCAAGCTGACAAAGTGGATCCCGAGAGCCTGAAAGGTTTCCAGCGCCCGGAGTAGATGTGAGACGGACCTAGCGAAGCGATCGAATTTCCAGACGATCACGGCGTCGAAGCGCCGGCGATGGGCGTCGGCCATCAAGCGATCGATCTGTGTCGAGGCGATGGATGAGTGGCCTAGCAGGTCTTGAATGGCTCGCAGATCGGCGCCGCCTTCGAGCAGGTGTGTGGCACAGGAATGTCGAAGCATGTGCGGCGTGACTTTGCCGATTCCTGGGACGTGTTGCGCCTGAGCACGCGCACGATGCGGGAATACGTGCAGCGCGGCGAGATCGAGGGGCGATTAATCGGTGGTAGGTGGAGATTTAGGCGTGCAGACCTTGACGCTTTCTTTGCGAACGCGCCCCGTAACTGGGACTTTGCTGGAAAGAATAATCACCGGGATTAGATGGTGGACCAGGCTAAAATGCCAAGTATCCATCGGTCTGAAAATCGATGCAGACTACTGCGACATCACCGAAAGGTTCCTGGAAATCGTTGACCGCTTCTTGGCAGACGTGGAAAGGCGAACCAGGCTCAGTCGGGTCAAATGGGGCGGCGCGTCACTCAACCCCCGGAACTTTGCTCGCTGAGCCCCGCCTTTCAGACGGCCGCCTTTTGCGACTTGTCGACTTTTGTTTTCTGGAGAACCGCTGTGCCGTTTAAACGGGTGCAAGACCCGAGCTGGTTTTGTACAGCATCCGGGCCGGCCGGCACCTCAGCCACGGACTCTCGGCGCATCGCTGACACAACCGCATGCGGTCGATGCCGTCGTAACACGTGAGCATGTCGCCACAACGCGCTTCGCCTACCCATCGCCGCACCTGGATTGGATCTTCCGCAGCCCAAAGGATGAACCTTGCGGGTCCCTCGTGGCACTCGCTGAAACGCACTAAATCCCGTTCCAGTGAATCCGCCGTTTCCATCTGATTTTTCCTCTTCCAGCTTAGATGCGTGTTTTGTTGCCCTCGCCGCACGCTTCACCTGACCGTCAGACCCCAACCGCCGCGCTTTGCGGGTTTGCCCTTCGTCGAGGATCCGGGTTGCATCGCTGACATTCAGTCGCTTTGCGATCGCGCTACTGGTCAGGCCATCATCGCGAAGCTGGACGACCTTCTCGCGATCGAGATGGCTAAAAGTTCTAAAGTAGCGGCAAAATAGAGCATCCGTGACACTCGCGAGGAATAGGCTTTCTTGCTCAGCAGCCCGCGGGAAATCGCGGCGATCTCATCCAGATCGACTCTAGGGCTCAACCGGCCAAAGTGGATGCCGATCGCCCCTGTAATAGCCTCCGGCGTGGCTTCCTGAAGGCAAAGCAGCCATATTACGCATCGGTCTGGATGAGGCAATCTCGATCCGGATGGTCTCCGAGACCAAGTCGCGCATCGATCGCGTTTGCTCGGCCGAAACGCTTTGGAGCAACGACAGGTTTACAGCGCGTCGCTGATCGCGGCACAATCCTTCGTCCACACCCGTTGCAAACGGAAGCGATCGCCGCCGGAAATGGGTGTTGGAGTTGGAACTATCTGTCGCGTTGTCCTAGAGGGCTCCAAGACTCGGGAAAAGGGTTTCTGAATCTGGCAGGTTTGTGAACTGGCCCACCCATCCGGCAAGAAACGGGTTTACTGGTGATCGCTGATATAGGCACTCAGAAGCCACCGTCGCCAACTTCCGAGAAAGCCGACTGATCATTCCCAATCTGCTTTTTTGATGATTACTCCACCTCGTCGCTGCTTCAGATCGGGACACTGCGGGAAATGGGCTCAGGTACCGATTTGTTCCACAGCGAACAGATATAAATAACCTCTCTCGATATTCTTTCTACGAGTTAACTCCGACTAGGCGCGGTGGGCAGTTGGGCGCGGAAGTGAAACTGCTACCCCAGGCATGGGTGTATGTCTAAGAAGCAAGCTAAAAAAGAATCCGGCAAAGCGACACTCGCCGACGTCAAGAAAGAAATGCTGAAGCCGCGCATGGCCAAATCCGCCCGGGAAGAGGAAGTGAACCAAGCCGGTGCGCGGATCGTGCGAGGTAAGCGTGGGAAGACCAAGCTGTAGTCGCATCCGCTTCCTCTTCTGCAGCGTGCATGGTAGTGTGCGCATTATTCCGGCGATGAAAGCACTGACAGGCCGTCTTTGGAGCATAGGGGGAACTGCTAGAAACACTGATCTCGCCTGAAAAAGATCCGAAAATGCCAGACGAAGAGTGGATCAAAACGCTTGAAGACGGCAGAACAGTGAAATTCATCTACCAAGAACTGCCGGAAGACGGGGCGTTTATCACCGCGCAGCTTGCCGGTAGTGAGGTCGTCTATTCGGTCGTATTGACCAAAGCAAGAAACCCGCTTAGTCGTGAAGATGTTGAAAGCCATTTCAAGGGTGAGCTTTCGAAGAAGTAGTACCACTCATTTTAGAACACTATCGGCGGAGCCGCCGATTCAAACTGCGCCACCAACCGCCAATCATTAATCTTGCGTCGGGCCGCATGATTATGACAGACTTGCTATCAAGCGGTGGCCTTATGAAAGTAATCGCGAGTTCAAGCAATACCAAATCCAAAATAAAACTCAAGCCGAAACCCTCTTTCGATGTTCAAGCTTTTCTCGATTCAGCCGGTGTAGCGAGAAAGATTGTCGAATTTCAGAAAAAAGCGACTATCTTCGCACAAGGTGATGCCGCCGGGCATGTAATGTATATTCAACACGGCGGCGTGAAGCTTTCCGTCGTGAATGAAACGGGCAAAGAAGCTGTCGTGGCCGTTCTCAAGCCTGGAGATTTTTTGGGCGAAGGATGCCTTGCAGGCCAGCCTCTTCGTATGAGCTCAGCCACCAGTATCGTACCGACCACCGTGCTTGTGATCGACAAGGTCGAGATGATTCGCGTGCTCCACGCCGAGCATGAGCTTTCCGACAGATTCATCGCTTACATACTCTCCAGGAACATCCGCGTAGAAGAGGATTTGGTCGACCAACTTTTCAACTCAACCGAAAAACGCCTGGCTCGCACGCTTCTCTTACTAGCCCGCTATGGCAAGGGAGACGAGCCGCAGAGAATCGTTCCCAAGGTATCGCAAGAAACGCTGGCGGAAATGATCGGTACGACACGCTCTCGAGTCAATCTGTTTATGAACAAATTCAAGAAATTAGGGTTCATCGATAACAGGAACGGCCTTGAAATTAACAGCTCACTGTTGAGCGTCGTCCTGCACGACTAACCTGCGATCGCTTAGCTTTGAATTAGCTAAGTCTTTCTAACCGGGTGAATCGCGGAGAATTTGCGGTCGTAAGTGTAGAAGAGCGCATCGCGATATTTGTTGGCGCAGCAAGTTGGGTAATGCTCAACGCTAGGTGCACCAACTGCCTCTCGTGAGCAGCTTCCTCCTGGCGCAGCCGCAGACAGGAAAGCACTAGCTCCACGCGATTTGAGACGCCCAGCTTGTCAAAAACCCTGAATAGATAATTCTTAACGGTGTGCTCGGCCAGACCTAGTTTTCGTGCAATCTCCCGATTGGAAAGGCCTTCCACAGCCCAGCGGACAACGCCCGCTTCGCGCTTCGTCACAAATCCATCGGTCAAGGCGCAAGGGGCTCCTCGAATCAGGCCTTCTCACGATGCTGTTCGTGCGACCGTTTCGTTGCGGAGTACGATCATCGCTTTTTCCGGTGGTCTTTCCGTGCTGACGCAGGGGCATCCGGGCCTCCAACGGCAAGGTTACGATCAGGGGCGATTTCTGTGAGTGATTGAGCCTTGCGTGGTACGCCTGGCGCTCCTCGTTCCTGGTAAGATTCCTCCCGGCCAAAACCGATTCACGCTTCTGCCGCCACATGTCACTCGATTGGACCCACGGACACTTATGCGAAGGCCTGCGCTGCTTCCATTCCGGCGCGTTCTTCGAAGCCCACGAACATTGGGAATCGGTGTGGCTCGGGGCGCAGGAGCCGGAAAGGACGTTTCTGCAGGGGCTGATTCAGGTCGCTGCTTCGTTCCACCATTTTCAGCGCGGTAACTGCGCCGGAACCATTTCCCTGTTGCGATCGGCCTTGCGGCGTCTGGACGGATATCCGGAGACCTTCGCCGGCATCTCTGTCGCGCCGCTCCGCGCGGCGCTCCGCCTATGGCTCGAAGCCCTCGAAATGATCCCGCAGTCTTCCCCGCCTGCCGTCCCCAAACTCCAACTGGCGGAAATAGGGTCACCTTCCTGACAGCGTGTTTTTCAGTCCATGCCCGTCTATGGTGGGCGTTCGAAAGCGATGCCTTCAAGGCGAGGCGCGAGAGCAGCCTCAGGTGATCGAGGATCGCGCGACTCGGAAACCGTAGTCGGCATATTTGAACTCTGGCGGAATACTCGATCGCGCCGCAGTGCGGGCGACCTTGATCTGGTGCCGCCAGGAGCCACCTCGCGAGGCTCGGCGGCTAGCGTGGGTAGGCCCTTGCGGATTTCGTTCGGGGGAGTAGCCAAAGTAGCCGGTGTCGTACCTGTCGACACACCATTCATGAACTGACCGTCTCGGGTGCCTATGAGGACGGTAATTGGGTCAGGAAGCTGCTAAGCCGTTGTCGGTCTTCCTGGTCCATCGAGACGATCCCCACGCCCATTCCTTTGTCCGGTTTGATGTCTCGAACAACCGCGCGAGCCCGCACTGCCCCTCCTGGGATATCGATCATCAGCTGGATGATTGTCCCGACCGCAGGCGGTTCCTTTGTGCGAATGAACATGCCACCCAAACCTAGCTCGTCCACGTACGAGACCCATCTTCGGGCAGCGGTCTGCCACGCTACGCTCAGGCCTTTTGGCGCCTTCATGCGGGGGTAGCGTCGGCTTCCGGTCGATTCGGCCATCCCAAATCAGCATATCCCTTGGGACAAGCGCCCGAAAGCCCAGAGTATCAAGGTGGTTGTCTAGCCTTCCATCGTTTCTCTGCGAGATCATGCTTGAAAATTTAAAACAGCGAAAGCCTGAAGCTTCAAGCCGCTCATTCAGGCAGTTCGAGGGAGAAACAAAAAACCAGCGATGGCTCCACTGAACATCGCGCGAAGGACGATCTTCCAGGGCTTAGGACCGCTTTGAGGCGCGGAATGCCCTTTCCTAGCCAGCTTCCAGCGTTTGTACTCACGTAGGGCAGCAGCCGATCCCCACTGGAGCACATATAGAGTTAGCTCTATGCACACGAGGTCAGCAACGCAATCGGCTACTTCAGGAGCAGAGCAACACCACGAAGGGACAGCATCGGTCCCCAGGTTACAAAGAACACGACTTACGGACTTGCTCTTCAGAGGGTTTTCGGAACGTCAGGACGGACGTGCAGCGTCGTGACCTTCGTGACACAAAAAGATGATCAGGGGAGCACTCATTAATGGTCTCTCCAGAGAATGAGAATGGCGAACGCGGTGATCACGGCGTTGGCCAGCGAAATCGGCAACAGCAGCTTCCAGCCAAACGCCATGAGCTGGTCATAGCGGAAACGCGGCAGCGTACCGCGCATCCACACGTAGACGAACAGGAACACGAAAATCTTGCTGAGCAGCCAAAACGGACCTTGGATGAATTCGTTCGCCGCGGGAAGCGCGATGAAGAGCGCGCCCAGAACGGCAATGACGGTGCCAACACCCGGCAAAATGATTCGGCCAAACATGGTTTCGTAGTGGATGCCGTCCCAGATAACCCACAGGCCGAGGGGGATCAGGATCACGGACGGCAAATAGTGGGTAAACGTCCACGAAGCGGGAAAGGGAGATAGCCAGCCGCCGAAGAACATGATCGAGCAGAGGCACGACACGGTGATCATGCTCGTGTACTCGGCGATGAAGAACATCGCGAACTTGAAGCTCGCGTACTCGGTGTGAAAGCCGGCTACCAGCTCCTGTTCGGCTTCGGGAAGATCAAATGGCGCGCGGTTAGTCTCCGCGACGGCGGCGACGAAGAAACAGAGGAAGCCGACAATTTGCGGAAAAATGTTCCAGCCGAGAATTCCTTTGGCACTGGCCTGCGCGGCGATGATCTCTCTCAGGCTGAAGCTGCCCGCCAGGAGGAGGACACCGACGACCGACATGGTGAGCGCAAGTTCATAGCTGACCATCTGCGCGGTGCTGCGCAGGCCGCCGAGGAGCGAGTACTTGCTATTCGAGGACCAGCCGGCAAGGGCGACGCCGTAGACGCTGAGTGCGGTAATCGCAAAAAGAGCGAGAATGCCGATGTTCAGGTCGGCGATGCCGAGATAAACGTCGCGGCCAAGAATGTGCAGCGGACTTGGGCCGAAGGGAATGATGGCGATGGAAGTGAGCGCGAGGGCGAGGGCCATCAGGGGCGCCAGGAAATAGGTGAACTTGTCCACTCCGGCTGGTGTAGGATCTTCCTTCAAGAGAAATTTCGCGCCATCGGCGAGCGGTTGGAGCAAGCCGTGAGGTCCCACGCGATGCGGACCCCAGCGCGACTGGATGTGCGCGACGGCCTTGCGTTCGAACCAGGTGAGATAGGCATCTGCGGTGAGCACGATGACAAGCAAGATCGCTACTTTTACAAGTGTGATGAGGATCTCAGCGTGCTGGGCGAGGATGTCGCTCACGGTTTGACCTGGGCCTCGCGCAAAAGATCCTACCATGGTGCCGAAGCAGCCGAAATGCCCAGTTGCGTGAGCTCACCCACCGCTTAACTCCAGTCCTTGTCCACGCGAAACTCTGGAATTGTGGGCGGCCGACTCTGGAGGGGTCGGAGTTGGAACCATTTATCGCGTAGCCCCGGAGAGTTCCCCTCGGCAATACAGGTCGAGTGTCCACACGATCGCGTTGCGTCGCGTCGCGCGCACGAGCCCCGCAGCCTCCAACACTGCGGCCATACGCTCCGGCGGGTGAACGAATGCCCGAAACTTCTTGCCTGTCAGCCGCAGCCAGAAGTTCCCCAACGCAAACATAGTCCGGACATACCAACGGTCACGCGGATAGGTGAAGGCCAGCACTTGCCGGGTCCGCGCTGCTGCTGCCACGAGCAGCGCTTCAACGAAGCGCGACGAGCTAGGCGATCTGGAGCATGACATTCTGGCGGGCACGCGGAGCGTCTTCATGGAAAGCTGCGGGTCGAATGCTTGAACGTAAATTGGTTCGAGAGCCTGTGGGACGCACTGCGGAGATCGCGGCGTGCAGAAAGAATTCAGGTAACTGCGTGTCCGGCGTGCGGCAGCGGGTTGGTTCAGGTCATCGGCCCGAGAAGTGCTGCGGGCAGTGCGGGCATCAGTGGGGCGCGCCGCGCTACGAGCTACCCGCTAGCTCGTTCCGCAGGTCGCGGTAAGGCTCCTGCCATACAGCTCCTGCCTCACCTACGCTCGCCCCAGCATACCTGCAGGAGCAACAAATGTGCGCAAAAGTCTGGACACTATCGGCGCCCCGCCGCGGCCCACATCTCCCGCTCCGAGACTTTCTGGAGGCAGGACGGCAGGCCTTGTTGTGATCTCAACTGAAGAGCCGGAAAACTGTCGGTTGTTGGGTTCGATCCCCACCGCCCCTACCAAACCTCAAGAAACAAAAGACTTTTTCTGCGCCGACTCAGCAATTTCTTGCTGAGTCAGCAATTGGCCGGAACTGATTGCGCTCGCGAGGCCCTCAATAGCGTCTCTCTGCGATTGAGGAACGACGTGCGCATACAGTCCCAACGTGATTCTCGGGTCGCTGTGTCGTAGTTGCGCGCCGACGGTGGTTAGCCCCGCCGCCAAGTAGCTACGCAGAGGGGAATCATGCTAGGACTGTTAAAGCTTGACAAGCGATCCCTTATCGTTGTGCTACTTTTGACTACCGGAGTTGGGTCGGCGGCGCTCATCCTCTCGCAGCGAGCCCCAGTAAATGCATCGGATGACAAAGCGATTATCCGTGGGAGCGGGACGACGATCATCCATGGTGGAACAGGATCGGCCGGCGGATTCATCCCTGTTCTGACGACTATTGCCTTTCACGCCGAAAGGATTGGTGGCGCCGTGACCGGTTCATTCGAGTGTCTTGCTCTGGCGCCGGAGGCAGGAACGGGCTCGAAGAGCGCTCAGTTCACCGTCAATGCCATGTATGTCACCGGGCAGATCACCGGGGTGACGGTGCACGGCGATACTGCAACTTTGACCGGCACCTCGAACATTACCGGACTCGGAGCCGGCTCCAACGTTCCGTTTACGTTCGTGGTGCAAAAAGGCGGGCCAGGTGCCACTTCGGTGCTGACGGTGAACACTTTGTCCGCTCCGTTCAATGAGATTCTCGTGCAGGGCGCGTTCGAAGTCCACGACCAGGATTAGGCCGCTGGTCGAGGTGGAACACACGGCGTTCGCGTGTGCTTCGGCATGTGCAGGGCCACAACCGAGAAGGTTGCGCCCGCGAGACCATCGCTCGGTTTGTCCATGCGGTCACGCTGTACGAAGCGGCGGCCCAAGTGCTCGCAGCTGATCGAAGCAATGAATGGGTAACAGGCATCGCCCAGGGCCTCAACGTCGTCAAGGTGTCGGTCGCGGACGTTCGCGTCGAGCATGAGGTCAAGCTGGGGGATTTTACGCAGTGAGCGAATCGTCAGCGGATTCGGTCAATTCAATGTACATATCTCGTCCGGCAAGTCAGAAATCGAGTTCTTCCCGAGTGTCAGCCAGGTCGATCTGAGCTTGACACGAGAAGGCCTTCACAGTATCGTCCTGCGCAAAGATAGACTCGAAATCGCAAAATTCCAGCCGAGAGCTTATCCCGCAACACGAGCGTTGAGATCGATGAACCTAGTTGACACTGTCAGATCGGTATTGAAACAGAAGGGCCAGAACATCTGGTCAGTGTCCTCGGAAGCATGGGTCTATGACGCGATAGAGATGATGGCTGACAAGCACGTTGGAGCACTGTTAGTGATCTCCGAGGGCAAGCTGCTTGGCATCATCTCCGAGCGAGATTACGCACGAAAAGTCATCCTGCAAGGAAAGTCCTCGAGGCAAACGCGAGTGAAGGAAATCATGACGAGTCCTGTGATTTTCGTGCTTCCGGAGCATACCGTCGAAGATTGCATGAGAATCATGACCAACAATCGCATCCGCCACCTTCCGGTAGTTGAAAATGAGAAAGTGTCGGGCGTCGTTTCAATCGGAGATCTCGTGAAGTGGATAATTTCTGCGCACGAGGAAACCATCAACCAATTGCAGCACTATATTACTGGTAGCTATCCAGCGTGAACATCCGCAGCCGAACTATGATGTCGCCGTAAGTCCGCGTTCATCGTACAACATCCTGGCGAGGATTATTTAGGCGTCGTTAACACTCATTTCGTCCTGAATTCTGCATCGACGATCGATTTTCCGCACGAAAATGGAGCGGGTCCCGGAGGCTTTGCAATTCCCGGTAATAATAGAGTGAAGTGGGCCGTTTTCCGTTAAACCTCAGCTTCTTTAGAAGCTCTATTTCTTCCGTGGTGGCAGTCCCGCTGAGGGAACGATCCTTAAGGAATTCTTTGAACCCCGGCTCTACCTCTGGTTGGGCAGATCCCGTTTCAACAAACGCAAATCTCCTAGGATCCCCCGAGGCTATTCTCCGATTTAACACAATTTCCATACCAAAGGTCGTTAGATCGACGTCCCAGGATTCAATCAGTGGATCTAAGAAGGAAACACAGTTTTCAGGCGACAAGCTGAAGACATCCGTGTCCAGGAACTCCAGGAGGGTAACCCGCATTTGTTCATAGCTTCGGCCGGCGAGTCGAGCCACCAAGTGGAGCCAGTTTTCACTGTTCAATTCTTCTGTGGCGACCTTCTTGATCACGTCCAAAAGCTTTTGTGCGACGAGGCGTTCGAGTTCGCCGAAGGGCTGCTTCTCAAAAATCGCACATACCTGTTTTGCTTTGTCGGGTACGCACTTACGGACAATCAATTCTCGAACTTCCTTAAACAAAGGCGCGGGCGGGTCCCCCAAGTTTCTCTTCAATTCTTCCCGACGTTGGAGGTCGGCCAGCTTGGAAAGTCTATCGCTCGGAAGCTTCAAAAACTTCGCCATTTTCGCATAAATATCTGTTCGGTCAGGCGCCGGGGGCAGCTTCTTGCGAGCCAGCAGTTGGGAAATGTAGGATTCCGTAACTTCGGCGGCAGACGCTAGATCTTTCTGCCCAAGCCCCAATTCTTCCAGTCGCCGTTTAATCACCAGGCAAACGTCCACCAATCCCCCCCCCTCCACGTAGATTAACAAGACGGGTTAATAAGCAAAATACTCTCAGATTCCTCTTGACACGTCAAGTTAATTAACCTATTTTGGTTAAGGCACTGAGGGAGCTTTCAGGCTGTCTATACCAAAACAAGTTATCTGAATCCCCCTTGGCCAGCCAACCAAGGAGGTTGACATGTTTGCACGCAAAGTCTCCATGCATCTGAAGGGCAGCGTTCCCGAGTTCACCCAGACTCTGGAAAGGGAAGTCCTTCCCCTGCTTCGAAAACAGAACGGATTCCGGGACGAAATCACGTTTGTCGCACCGGGAGGAAAGGAAGCATTCGGCATCAGTTTGTGGGACCAGGCAGACAACGCGGAAGCCTACAACCGCGGAGCTTACGCCGAAGTGGCGAAGGCCCTGGCGAAGGTGATTGACGGAACTCCTCAGGT
>Ga0070698_100002631_pt1 | contig 19785 bp, 18 predicted proteins | sample KBSK1502metaG_FD_65477 | JGI IMG/M metagenome (GOLD analysis project Ga0070698, IMG submission 65477) | Corn, switchgrass and miscanthus rhizosphere microbial communities from Kellogg Biological Station, Michigan, USA - KBS K1-50-2 metaG | ecosystem: Host-associated > Plants > Roots >...
AAAATTAGCATTCGCTGTATCAGCAGTTATTTTAAGCTGCTTCGTAACCTGCACCAATAACAATGCTCATGAGGCCGGCATGAGTGAAAAAGCCACAAAGAACCTCGACAATACCAAGGCAATAATCAGCATGTTCAAGACAGGTGATTTTAGTAAAGCCGGAGACTATATTGCGGCTAATGGTGTTGATCATTCTGGTCCTATGGGGGAAGTAAAAGGTTTGGATAGTCTGAAAGCTATGTTTGCACAAATGATGGGTACAATGAGTAATGTAAACAACGAGGTCGTTAAAGGACTTTCAGATGATGATTATTCAATGGTATGGATAAAACAAAGCTGGACACAAAAAACAGATGATCCAATGATGGGTATGAAGGCAGGGCAAAATGGTAATATGGAATCGATCGAGGTTTGTAAACATGGTGCTGATGGAAAGATCACAGATCATTGGAGTTTTATGTCAATGTCTGATATGATGAAAATGATGCCTCAGATGCCAAAAACACAATAACTAAAAAATAAGACTTTGGCAAATCCTTTTAATCAGCAGGATGACATCAGTCATTCTGCTGATTTTTTTGTTGGTATGCTAAACACAAGCCCGGCGACATACCAACAAAGGCGTAAAAATTTTGTTGCACAAATGGAAACTGTTTTGAATGTATAGAATCAAATGTTCCTACTACAGTTAGTTTGCTATTATTATCCTGCGCAAAATCGCAGAGTGTGAAGATTTCTATTTCCATCTGATAAAATTACTCAAATAAAACGCAAATCGTTTTTCAATATATTCCTGAACAAAAAAATGTAACTTTATGCCATGGCACTGGTGATAAAAATAAAAACCAAAGCACAAGAAAAAGCTGTTAAAGCTTTTCTTGAAGAAAATGATATTGACTATTCAAAAGTGGAAGAAGAGGCTGCTCTTTATAGAACTCCGTCTAAAAAGACATTTAGCAAAAAAGAAAAAGCAATCCTGAAAGGGTTACAGGAATCGGTTGACTTTGTAAACAAACATAAAAAAGGAAAAGTCAAGGCCAAGTCTCTCAAACAATTGCTGGATGAGCTTTAGCATTATCTCCACCCCTCTTTTTGAAAAGGAATTAAAACATCTTTCTAAGAAATATCCTTCCATTAAAAAGGATTTAATTAATCTAGCAAATAAACTTCAGCAAGAACCAACGATGGGCACACCGCTTGGAAATAATTGTTATAAGATCAGGATGGCAATAAGCTCAAAAAGACAAGGAAAATCCGGCGGTGCAAGGGTGATCACACATGTATGGATCGCTAGAACCACTATTTATCTTCTCTCTATTTATGATAAATCCGAAGCAGAGAATATTTCTGATAAAGATCTGCTTGAGCGATTAAAAAATATTGGCCGTAAGTAGCTAGTTAAGGCTTCTTAGTTCGTTTGTTGGTAGGCTATACACAACCCCGGCGACATACCAACAAAGGCTTAGAATCAAATGCTCCTACTACAATTAGCTTGCTATTATTATCCTGCGCAAAATCGCAGAGAGTGAAGATTTCTATTTCCATAATTTATTTTTTTGATTATACAAGAACTCTATGGCCTATACGAACGATACTACTAATACGAATGACTTTTTGGGTATGCGCCTTAGTTGCTTCGGGATTCAGACCTTCAGGCTTATCATCGTAACATTCTATTGTAACCTTAAATGTAGTTTCAAGTTGTGGTGAAAGCGAATTCGGTGATGAGTGATATGATAATTTTGCGAATAGCTCCTTATGTCTTTCTTTGGCTATGCTACAGTTAGATGCAAACCCACATAAATCAAATTCATCAAGTAATATTTCTTTTGAGTCTGGACTGATATTAAATTTTGAATAGACAAATCGTAAGTTATTACCATCTCCTTGTGTGATTGGTACCACATCTATAAAGAAACATTTACTTTCGGTAGGTAGAAATTCCTTCTTTGTACCGAATTCAATTTTTAGATTATATGCAGTTGCATTACTGAAATTTGGCACCGAAAAATAAATATTTCCTCTTGAAGGTGTATAATCGGATTTATTATCAAGGATATTAATATCACAATAATTTTGGGTTGGATCACATGGAGAGCTTAGCATTAAAAAAGGCATATATGAATGCAGGTATTTTTGGTCTTCACTTTTTTTAGCTAATTCTCTATCATGCAAAAAAGATAGAAGAGCACCCAATGTTGCTAACCCTGCTAACAAATTCATATAAGAGGAAAAGTCCTCAACTTTCTTGTCAATTAGGTAGTCAACAAAAAGAATTATACCAAAAATTATCAAGGTAATCCATAGCGGTAACCATCTTTTTAACAAACTATCTCTCATCTCTTTAAATTTTGTAAAATAAAACCGTAGCCTATCAGAGCTACGGTTTTCCATTATATCATCATAATCCTTTTCTAATCCCACAAATCCCGGTTCTACTTCACCTCCTCAAATGGCACATCCTGTACATTCTCTGCATTACCATTTCCACTTCCGGGTTGTTGCTGCTGCCCTCCATCTCCACCCGGTTGTTGCGCTCCGCCTCCGGCGGATTGCTGTTGTGCATTATAAATATCCTGGCTTGCTGCTGTCCACGCATTATTCAATTCTGTAGAGGCTAAATCTATTGCAGCAAGATCCTGTGCTTTATGTGCTTCTTTTAATTTATTTACCGCAGTTTCAATAGCTGCTTTTTTATCAGCCGGTATTTTTTCACCGTATTCTTTTAATTGTTTTTCTGTTTGGAAAACAAGACTGTCAGCCGTATTTAATTTCTCTATCTTTTCTTTTTCCGCCTTATCTGATGCTTCATTAATCTTAGCATCATTCTTCATTTTTTCTATCTCTTCTTTTGTCAAGCCACTACCCGCTTCAATACGGATCTTTTGTTCTTTACCTGTGCCTTTATCTTTTGCAGTTACATGAAGGATACCATTTGCATCGATATCAAACACCACTTCGATCTGCGGCATTCCTCTTGGTGCCGGCGGAATATTATCCAGATTGAACATTCCCAATGTCTTATTATCCTTAGCCAAACTTCTTTCCCCCTGCACTACATGTATCTGTACGCCGGGTTGGTTATCGCTGGCAGTAGAAAATGTTTCTGATTTCTTTGTTGGAATAGTTGTGTTACTTGGAATAAGCGGAGTCATTACTCCACCCAATGTTTCAATACCGAGTGAAAGAGGAGTAACATCCAGCAGCAATACATCTTTTACTTCGCCGGTTAATACAGCGCCCTGTATAGCAGCTCCTATTGCAACCACCTCATCAGGGTTTACACCTTTATGTGGTTTTCTACCAAAGAATTTTTCCACCATCTCCTGTACCTTCGGCATACGTGTACTACCACCCACCAATATCACTTCATTGATCTCTGATGTTTTCATGCCTGCATCTTTCAATGCCTGCTCACATGGTTTCAAACAACGCTGAAATAAATTATCAGCCAGTTGCTCAAATTTTGCACGGGTCAATTTTTTTACTAAGTGCTTCGGCACTCCATCAACTGCCGTGATATAAGGAAGATTTATTTCAGTTTCAGAAGAAGAACTCAATTCAACCTTTGCTTTTTCAGAAGATTCTTTCAAACGCTGCAATGCCATCGGGTCCTTGCGCAGATCGATCGCTTCATCTTTTTTAAATTCATCAGCCAGCCAATCCATTATCACTTTATCAAAATCATCACCACCAAGGTGTGTATCACCATTGGTTGATTTTACTTCAAACACTCCTTCTCCCATTTCAAGGATGGAGATATCAAACGTACCACCACCAAGGTCAAACACAGCCACTTTATGATCATGCTTGTCTTTATCTAAACCATAAGCCAGCGCAGCGGCGGTTGGTTCGTTCACTATACGGCGAACATTTAACCCCGCAATTTCACCAGCTTCTTTTGTTGCCTGGCGCTGAGCATCATTAAAATATGCCGGCACCGTTATTACGGCTTCTTTTACTTCCTGCCCCAGGTAATCCTCAGCTATTTTCTTCATTTTTTGAAGGATCATCGCCGATATTTCCTGTGGGGTATAAAGCCTGCCATCTATGTCAATACGAACAGTATTATTGTCACCTTTTACCACCTTATAGCTCCAGTGAGTTATCTCTTCGGTCACCTCATCGTGGCGGCGGCCCATAAAACGCTTTACACTTGTAATGGTGTTGTGAGGATTAGTGATAGCCTGTCTTTTGGCCGGGTCACCCACTTTGCGTTCGCCATTTTTTAAAAATGCCACTACAGACGGCGTGGTGCGACGTCCTTCTTCATTGGCAATAACAACCGGCTCGTTGCCTTCCATTACGGCCACACAGCTGTTGGTGGTTCCGAGGTCAATTCCTATTATTTTTCCCATTTGTATAATAATTTAAGGGCCTGCCTGACGGTAGGCAGGTTCAGCCCTTGATACTCAATGATAGTGCCATCAACAGGGGGTGTGAAAAATTGGCAGGCATCCTCTGGTTTGAAGTTTATGGTTTGAGGTTTGAGGTTTTCTTACCGAGACTTGTCATTCCGAGCGGAACGAGGAATCTATTTTTGATACCAGCTATTGGAACTCCGATTTTACTCCTGTTGCGTCGCACTCTTGTACGTCCATATCGCTATTCAGCTTTTTATTTCACGCAAAGGCGCCAAGACAAAATACAAAAGCCGCAAAGAAATTCTTTGCGGCTTTGCGAAACCTTAGCGTCTTTGCGTGAAATTTTTTACCCCTAACTTCAAACCTCAAACCATAAACCTCAAACCATTTGGAATGGGTCTGGATCATACTCGGAATTATTTTATGCATTGTCGGGATCGTGGGTAGTTTATTGCCTTTATTACCCGGCCCTCCCATTGCTTATGTTGGCATATTGTTGCAACTGTTCCGTAACCCTGACCCTTTTGAAACCAAAACATATTGGATATTCGGTGGAGTTGTTGTCGTTTCATTGGTGCTGGATTATCTCATTCCGATTTGGGGAACCAAAAAGTTTGGAGGCACAAAATACGGAGCATGGGGATGCACGATTGGTTTTCTTGCTGCTTTCTGGATCGGTCCCTGGGGAGTTATTCTCGGACCATTTCTTGGAGCTTTTATTGGCGAATTAATTGGCGGGCAAGATTCACACAGATCTCTTAAAGCAGCTGTTGGTTCTTTTGTTGGTTTCTTGCTTGGCTCTTTTTTAAAGATCGTTGTTTGTTTCTTTATGCTTTACTGGATCATTACAAGCATCTGAGCTATTTCATATTCTGAATAATAGAATCCTGGGTCTGGCTGATCTTTTTCATGATATTACTTAACGTAGTAATGAACTTACTTCGCCTGTCCATCATCATTTGCAAACGTAAAGATGTCATCTCGCTCATTTCATTCATACCATCTAATTTTGATTTAAGACTATCCTGCACTTGTTTTACTTCAGCTTGTGACACCTGTGCTACTTGTGAATTGACAGGTTTATTTACTTTGGTAACAGTTTGGTTCGTTTGCAATCCCGCAGTTTGAGAAACTGTATTGACTTGTGGCTTTGTCAAGAGCCGGAATGAATCAAGCATTGTTTTTGTCATTACATTCTTGCTTTTTTCCATTTTTTCCTGCGCTTCCCTTAGTTTTTGTTTTTCTTCATTCTTCTTTTTCACATCAGCCATCATGTCTTTCATATCTTTTTCATTGTCTTTAGCAGCTTGCATCATTACTAAACTCACAAGCGCCTCGATATCCAAATTATCAAAATGATTCTGGGTCGCATAACCTGCAGTAAGCTTTCTTACCACAGACTCATCCATGTTCTGACTATTTACAGTCATAGCAGTTCGTTTTATCCATGTACTATGCCTCGGATTAATTGATGACATTGCTTTCTTATAAAAAGCATCTGCATCAGCAGGAATTGGTTGTTGAGAGCTAAGTGTAGAGGTGAGAAAAAGCAGTACCGGAACAAAGCATATAGTTTTTGATTTCATAAAACAGATTTGAATCTAAAGTTCCACTTTTTTTTGAATTTTTTCTAAAAAGCAATATTGAATAAATGATAAAAAAGCAGACTCCTTAAATTTGTTTACTAAACCCAACTGTATGGCAACATCTATTTCTGATAAACTGAAAATAAAAGCCGGCGATACACTGCTAACCTTAAATGAACCGTCAGAGTTTCAAAAGGGATTGAATGGGTTACCAAAAGGTGTAAAGGTGACCGAGTCAGGAAAAGATTATAACCAGGTACATTGGTTTGTATTGAACCGTGCACAAATGGAAAACCAGATGAGCAAGGTGATGAAACTTGTAAAGCCTGGCGTAATTGTTTGGGTTTATTATCCCAAGGGTACATCAAAATTGCAAACTGATCTTAACCGTGATAAAGGCTGGGATTGTTTACTGGCCGAGGGTGATAAACTCATATGGATCAGCCTTATCTCTTTTGATGATACATGGAGTGTGTTTGGTTTCCGTGCAAAAACAGAAGCTGATAAAAAGAAAGAAGCAAAACCAAAAGAAGAAAGAGAAATTTTTAAATGGGTAAACCCGCAAACAAAAGAAGTAAAGCTGCCTGATGATCTTTCAGCTGCATTAAAGAAAAATAAAAAAGCATCAGAGTTTTTTAATACACTTTCATTTACCAATAAAAAAGAATACATAGAATGGATCGTGACCGCAAAGCGTGAAGAAACAAGAAAAGAAAGGATTGATGGAACAATTGAGCGATTGGGTAAGGATTGGAAGAATCCAAGAAATATATGAGCTAAGAGGATAAAAGAGAGAAAGAGAAAAGGAGTTAATTTGAAAATTCTCTTTGACTCCTTTTCTCTTTTAAACTCTTAGCTTAACTTTATAACTGAAATGAACCTGACCAACGATACTTACATCCGGATAGTAAACGCCAAAATGTATATTGACGAGAACTATCATGAGCCGATCGATCTTGAAGAGGTATCTAAAAAGGCTTTTATTTCTAAATTTCATTTCCATCGTTTATTCAGCAAAATTTACAGGCAAACGCCCCATCAATACATAACAAGAAAACGAATTGACAAGGCAAAAGATCTGCTTGCTGAAAACAAACCTGTAAATGAAGTATGCAATGAAGTTGGATTTGAAAGTATCGGTTCCTTTAGTATTTTATTTAAAAAAGAAATTGGCTTCGCTCCTACTTACTACCGCAATTTGGCCTGGCTGAAAAAACAAGAAGCCAAACAACAGCCAAAGAAATTTATTCCGCACTGTTTTATTGATTCGTATAAACTTGATAAATAGTCAATCAAGTTTTCATTCACAACATAGCAAGATTCAATAAGCATTTCATCTTCGCCTCAACTTATCTTTATAAAAATTATTAATCATGAAACTAATTACCTATTTAACATTCGCTGGCAATTGCGAAGAGGCTATGAACTTCTATAAGGAAGCATTGGGAGCAGAAATCTTGTTGTTTTCCCGTATGGGAGATAGCCCGATGGAAATATCGGAAAATTTAAAAGACAAAATAATGCATGCCCGTATGAAAATTGGTGAAAATGAGCTGTACATGTCTGACACGTTTGATCCATCATCATTGAACCAGGGAAACAATGTTAGCCTCTCTATTCAAACTGATGACACAACTCAACTTGAAAACCTTTTCAATAGCTTATCAGCAGGCGGCAAGGTTACCATGCCTTTGGCTGATGCATTCTGGGGAGCAAGGTTTGGAATGTTCGTTGACAAATTTGGCATTCACTGGATGTTCAATTGCGAATTGAAAAAAGAACCGGCATTAAATTAAACTATAAAATTTATTTATTATGATCACCAAACTTTCTCACGCATCTTTCTTTGTAACCGACCAGGATAAAGCCTTTGATTTTTATGTAAATAAACTTGGCTTTAAAGTAAATACAGATGTTAAAATGGAAAATGGTTTTCGCTGGCTTACTGTAAACCCTCCTGATCAGTCCGATCTTGAGATCATTCTTTTTCCTGTAAATGGTACAAATGGTTTTGAAGAGGATGTAAATGCGGCGCTAAAACTTTTATTGGATAAAGGTGTAATGGGCGCCGGTGCCATGTACACTTCAGATTGTCGTGCCACTTACGAAGAATTAAAAGCAAAGGGAGTTATTTTTAAATCAGAACCCAAAGAACAATTCTATGGTATTGAAGCCATCATTACAGATGGATGCGGTAATTGGTTCAGCATGACGCAACCAAAAGAGATGTAATAAAAAACCCGGCGGCAGGGCGGTTTTGGTTCGTAAATCACCCACTACCCTGCCAACCGGGAAAGATGTTTGAAAAAAATTATTTTTTCTTAGTGTCCTGGTTAAGATAAATAACTTTCGCAGTAATTGACTCCTGGAGTTGAATAAATACAGCTAATGCTATCACAGTTTTAGTTTTTGGTGTATTATTGATTTATTATAAGCTTATTCCTGAATTGCTCTCCATTTCCTGATACTACCACAACAACATACATCCCTTTTTGAAAACCATCAAAAATTAGTTCTGCCTGCTGATTTCTTATTGTAATAGTTTCCTGTTTCATCGTTCTTCCTGAACCATCGATCACTTTTATCAATAATTTTTCTCCGTCTTTCACATCAAGCATCAGAGTTGTTCTGTTTCTCGCCGGGTTAGGAAATATTGTGAGGTTATGTTTATCCTTATCAAAAAGAACTCTGCGTACTGATGAGTATTCGGCTTTCCCATTTCTGTCAACCATTTTTAACCTGTAATAATTTATTCCATTAGCCGGGTCTGTATGAGTAAAACTATAGTTGAACCCTTCTGATGTATTGCCATTCGAAAGCTTTTTACCGATCCCTGTGAAATTTCTGCCGTCAACGGAATGTTCGATAAGAAAATAATCATTATTGGTCTCAGAAAATGTATTCCATTTTAATAATACAGTTTCGTCGTTTTGTTTTGCTGCTGTGAAATCGCCAAGCTTTACGTCGAGTATAACGCAGGGAATAATTTTAGTAGGTATCTGCACTGCATTCAGGTAAAGCCGCATTCCATTTATTTCCTGCTCATTAAACATATTGCTTGGCGATACACAGGTATGACAGTCATTTGTAAAATATTCATGATTGCCAAGATAAAATACCAGACTACCTAAATCGGATGTAAGTTTGGAAACCGTAGCAACATAATACAGGTTATCACCACCATTTCTTTTACAACTTGTAACAGAATAAAAATTGTTTGTATTTGAACCGGTGTATCTCCAAACCTTTTGTGCTCCCCTTAACCATGGTTTGAATGTCCCCTCGTATTGAGCAAAGGCCATATCAGGATTGTCATAAAAAATATTGTTATTAAAATTATTGTATTGTCCTCCCGTAGGATCCGCAATTGCGCCACTTGAAGATTGATACCCTCGTAAGTTTTCAAAAGTTTGTACACTTTCACATTCTGCAAGAAAGTTGCCACCAACCATCACGAAATTATAAATAGAATCTGAATCATAAGTTGACAGGTCACCAGGTACCATGTGTGGCGCTGACAACATTGTATAGCAGCCGGAAATAAGGCCGGACGCATTTTGTAAACAATTATAATTAACTGTAGGAACAGAAGCAGTTTCCATAAAATTGCGATGAATGTCACATGAGTCATGAAGAATCGCTACTCTTGGAGGGTTCATTAAGGTATATCGAACATCTACATCAACGTCGGCAGTAAGTCTATACACTTTCACCTTACAGCTATCCGGTAATGAATAATTAAACCATTGTATCAAATAGTCGGCACCTAATGTATCAGAAGGAAAAACAAGAAAAGGCCCGGCTTTGAAGTCAAGAGATTGCGGAGCAACATAAGTTGGGTACGTTCTCTCAGCTGTGCCGGTAAAATCAATATCATCTTTTGCTTTCCCGGTTTTAATAACCCATTTTACGTTGATACCAGCATTTCTGAAAAGAGTGACAAGCCCGTAAGCCTTTAGGTTAAAAAGATAAGTGCCGGAAGCAGCATTAATTGAACTTGATGCTTGATTGGTATGATCCATTGCAATAACAAGAGTGCCTGCCGGCGCTGTTTGAATATTTGCGGAAGCGCCAGGTATATCCTGTGCATTTACTACAGATCCAATTTTAATAAGGAGGATTAGAATAACGATTATTCTTCGCACCTCAGGGTACAATTTTCCCATAAAAATTCAGGTTTAACGAAATGGGAATTTCAGTACGGATACTGCACTTTAAAGAAGGATATCAGAGGGGATATTTGGATACGGTTAGGTGGGGAGCGAATGAGAGTACAATGTACAGTAGAATTTTATTTAAGACAATCGTAGAATTACTGGTTTGTTAAAAAAATTATTGGCTGTTTCTTTTCATTTGAGATTACAGGTATTTTTATGTCATGTTCAATACCTGGAAACCCTTTTTTATTAGCTGTTGCTTACTGCTCCTGCTGGTATCTTGTTCAAAGAGAATTATACCCGACAAGCCTTTTCTTTCAAAAACGAATTTTAAAATGGATTCTTTACCTGAATCGGAAGTGAATATTCCAATACAGGTAAATATGAAACCGCTTTACCAACTTGCAGAAAAAAATGTGGCACTAGTTTTTACTTCTCCTAATTGGCCGGATGATTGGATCACAATTGACTGCGCCAATAGGTATAAATACCAGTTTGTAAGAGGGCCTTTGCAATTTACTGCCGCAGGTAGCTCAATGAATTTAGGTTTCACTGGTTACTATAAAATTATCGGATCAACACGAGTTTGTCTTGGTAATACAGTTGTATCTCCATGGACACCGGCTTGTCGTTGCGGGTTTGATGAAGGTGAAAGAAAAGTGAATGTGAGTTTTATAAATACCGTAAAAGTTTTACCCGATTATAAGATCAATCTCAGCATTAACAGGCAGGAACCTGTGCCTGTTGATAAATGTACCGTATGTTTTTTTGGGGCAGATATTACCAACCAGGTGATGAAAGGATTGAAAGATGAACTTGATCTTGCAAAAAAAGCAATGGAAGATTCATTGGGGATCGTCGATATAAAACAACAAGTACAACAATTGTGGAATAAACTGAATGTATCATATAACCTTTATAACCTGGGTTGGTTAAAGATCAATCCGCAAAAGATCAGGCTTACGAGGCTATTTGCCCGCAATGATTCATTAAATATTTTTCTTGGAATGACGGCCAGGCCGGTTATAAGTTTTGAAAAGGCTGCTGATATGATGACACTTGTACCGAATATCGATAACTCGATTTCAAAATCCGGGTTCAATATTTTTTTAGATGCCGTTTTAAATTATGATTCACTAAGTAATATTATAAATGCGCAATTGAAAGGAAAAGAATTTGATCTTTCAAAAGGAAAATCAAAGAAAGTTCTTGTTGTGGAAAATTGCAGAATTTATGGAACGGGAAATGAGCGGCTCATTATCAAAATGAGTTTTTCAGGAACCAATTCAGGCATTGCCTATTTCACCGGCAAACCTTTTTATGATGAAAAGAAAAAAATGATCGAAGTAAGAGATATTGATTTTGATGTAAAAACAAAAAATCTTTTATTGAAATCTGCCGACTGGCTTTTTAATAAACGCATCGCAAATGAAATTGCCCGTGTGTCAAAATTTGATCTTTCAAATTATATAGATACTGCAAAAATTCTGATCAACCGGCAGCTGAACACAGAATGGATAAAAGGAGTAAAAAGTACAGGCAGTATAAATGATCTGAAAATTTCAGGATTCTATCCTTTAACTGAATATTTTATTATTCGAAGTAATGCAACCGGTGACCTGATGATCAGGGTAGATACAATGAGCTTTAATTTATAATGATCAGCTTACCCTGAATGCAAATCTCTTTTGTGAAAAATAGCTGAATCCAACTACAAAGAATGTGGTTGCGATCTTTGCCGGCAATGGCCACCATCCGAAAACTTCAACAAATAGTTTCAGGAAGCCATAATTTAGAAGAAAGCATACAAATACTACTGACAGGTATTTTGTCATTTGCACTCTTTTTCTTGTTGTTGCAGATTCTGGAAACACAACATAACGCATCAGGAAAAAACCCGTAAGAAATGAGATAGGAAATGAAAATAAGAATGCAGCAATATGCGGACTGATAGCAATTGAGCCGACATGAACGATCTGCTCATGCAAGACAAAATGCAAGATGATAGTAAAAAGAAAAATATCGAATGCCGTATTGCTTCCGCCACAGGCTGCATAACGAAAAGTTTGCCTGTCCATTAGTTTGTTGAAAGGCGGATAAAAGAAATCAATAAGAGCAATGATCCTATCCTTAAGGTTATAGATTACATCTTTCATGAACCGGCAAAGATACAGGTTGCTTTTTGCAGATGCAACCCACGGGAAACTACTATTTTTGCAGGCATTATAAATAACAATCGAATAACAATTCAAAGTGAGATGAATATTTCAGAACAAATAAGAAAAGCGGCAAAAACTACTCTTGAAAGTCTTTATAGTCTGACCATTGATGAAAAAGATATACAGATCAATGAGACCAAACCGGAATTTGATGGCGACTATACCCTCGTTCTTTTTTCGTTTATAAAACAATTAAAAAGATCTCCGGAACAACTTGGTAAAGAGATCGGCGATCAACTTGTAAATAATAATCCTGATCTTTTTTCAGGGTATAATGTTATAAAAGGGTTTTTAAATCTTACGGTAAAAAATAATTTCTGGATTGAGTTCCTGAAAAAGAATTATTCAGATGCAAATTTTGGCAAAAAGTCTTCTTCAGGTAAAAAAGTAATGGTTGAATATTCTTCTCCTAATACAAATAAGCCATTACACCTTGGTCACTTAAGAAATAATTTTTTGGGATGGAGTGTAGCTGAAATTTTAAAAGCTAATGGCGCTGATGTGACCAAGACATGTATTGTAAATGACAGGGGTATTCATATTTGCAAAAGCATGATCGCATGGCAGCTTTTTGCAAACGGAGAAACACCGGAGAGTACAGGAAAAAAAGGGGATCATTTTGTTGGTGATTATTATGTGATGTTTAATGATGAGTACAAAAAACAAATAGAAGAATTAGTAGCAAAGGGCAAGAGCAAAGAAGAAGCTGAAAAAGAAGCACCGATCATGAAAGCTGCTCAGCAAATGTTGTTTGATTGGGAAGCAGGCAAACCCAATGTTATAGAGCTTTGGAAAAAAATGAACAGTTGGGTATATGATGGATTTGATATTACTTACAAACGCATCGGCAGTGATTTTGACAAGATGTATTATGAAAGCAACACCTACCTTCTTGGAAAAGATATTGTGAACAAAGGATTGGAGAAAGAAGTTTTTTATAAAAAGGAAGATGGAAGTGTTTGGATCGATCTTACTGCAGATGGATTGGATGAAAAATTGGTAATGAGAAAAGATGGTACTTCAGTTTATATCACACAGGATATCGGTTTGGCAGAGCAGAAATTCAATGAATATAAACCTGAAGAAAGCATTTATGTGATAGGAGACGAACAAAATTATCATTTGAAAGTTTTGAAATTGATTGCTGAGAAAATGAAACTTCCGGGTGCAGAAGGTATTTATCATTTGAGTTATGGGATGGTCGAGTTACCTACAGGAAAAATGAAAAGCCGTGAAGGAAATGTAGTTGATGCAGATGATTTGGTAGATGAAATGATCATTCAGGCTGAAAAGAAAACAAGAGACCAGGGAAAAACAGAAGGTTTTACTAAAGAAGAGCTGAAAGAATTGTATGAGATGATCGGGCTTGGAGGAATAAAATTTTTTCTTCTAAGGGTCGATCCTAAAAAAAGAATGGTATTTAATCCTGAAGAGTCAATAGACCTGCATGGCTTTACAGCTACTTTTATTCAATATACTCATGCAAGGATCAAATCAATTTTGAGAAAAGAGAAAGCAGTCGACGGTCAACAGTCAACAGTCGACGGTCTTCTGAAATTAGAAAAAGAGCTTATCATAAAGAATGAACAATATTCAGCGGTAGTTGAACAGGCTGCATCTGAGCATAACCCCTCCGTTCTTGCTATATATGCGTTTGAATTGGCAAAAACCTTTAATACATTTTATACTGAACATTCCGTTATGAATGCGGAATCAGATGAAAAGAAACAACTAAGATTGAAGCTTTCTGAAATGACTGCAAATATAATTTCTTCTGCAATGGGGTTACTGGGGATAAAAGTGCCGGAGAGGATGTGATCGATAATATTTCATTTCAACAGGCATGACAGTTTCTTCGAAGCATGATTCATACGTGCCTTATATTATTAAAATTTCTTTCTGATTAAATCTCTTGATAACCTCATTAAACTATCAACATGTTTTGTCAATGGTTGCCAATCAGAAACTTCCTTTAATTCTCTTTCAGAAGGATTGTAAAAATGAAATATTACACTTGAGTTTTTATAAAAAAGAAAGCCTGTCAATTTCATTGAGGTGGTAACATCTTTTCCAGATAGATCAAAAATTTTATAATCGTATTTTGAATAATGTGTGAGAGATATTTTTTTTGTCTCGTCTTGATTTTTAAAATCTACAACCACATCTTCTTTTTCTTGAATAGTGCTGTCATTAATAATAGCAATTAAATACCATCCCTTATTATCGGGGTTAATAACTGTTTTTACGAAGCTTGCTTTCAATGAACTATTCACTGTCTGACATGAACCAATCATTGTCGGCATTAATAGTAATAGGCTTAGTATTTTTAATAAATTATTTATCATTTAAAACTACTTTTGCTTACCAACAATCGAAGTTAGCTCAATCTTATCTTATTAATATTTTATACAAATTGCTTTCTACCCACAAAGTCAAAAAGTATAATAGTGGCCTAAACGTACAAGAGTGCGACGCAACTAAAGCCCAATAGTAATTCTTAAGCTGGGTACATAAAAACAATTGACAACAGGCAACGGGCAAAAAAAAAGCAAGCTGTTCAGCTTGCCTGTTGAATATTGTCAATTGCTTATTTTTTTACATTCCCGGCATAGATTTTTTCTGCTTATACACTGCAAGAGCCGGGTCCATTTCAATTGCTTTATCACAAAGCGCTACGCCTTTCTCCTTCTCTCCTTTTTTCTGATAGCTCATACCGATCATATAAAGTGATTGTGCGTTTGTTTTATCATAAGTAAGCACTTTATCCCAATAATCGATCGCATCCTGGAACTTGCCTGAATAATAATAAGCCTCCGCGACCATGTTAAGAATATTCAGATCGCTTGGTTTCTTTGCAAGAATATCTTTTAAGATCGTCATGGCTTCTTCGAGCTTGCCTACATTCAAATAAGCAACTCCAAGATTTTCCATGTAATCATTATCTTTCTTGTATCCTTTTTCACCAGCCAGCAAAATATATTTCAAAGATTCTTTATCTGCATTCATTGCATAGTAAATAAGCCCAAGTTCATAGATCCAGTTACTTTTATCAGGCGCCAATGCGATTGCCTTATCAAAATAAGGAACTGAAAGTTTATAGTTCATCATATCCGCGTAGCTGCGGGCAATCAAGTAAGGTATCTCTGCATTTTGGGGTTCTTCTTTTTCTGCAGCCTGCAAATATTTTATGGCTTCACCATAATCATCTCTATCATAATAAATTTTTCCAAGAAAATAACCAACTTTCTCTTTAGGGTCGGCTTTCTTTAATTTATCTGCATAAATGATCGCATCATCAAATCGCTTTGTATTGAAAGAAAGATTAAGTAACTGTTTGTATAACTGCGGCGAGTTATCACCCATCTGCTCCAGTTTCTGCAACATTTCTCTTGCCTGTGCATATTTGTTCAGGCTAAGCAAAACATCAGCAAGCTCCGTAACGATCGCTTTGTCGTTTGGATTATACTTGTAAGCCTTGTCAAGATTTTTCCAAACCTCGAGCTTACGACCTGCTTGTTTTTCTGCTAAAGCTTTTTGATAGAAAAAATTGGCACTGTCTGCCTGCGAGTAAGTTGCCAATGCAACTCCAAAGGTTAAGATGGTGAGTAGAATAGATCTCATAGGGTGTATATTAGGATTTCAAAAAAATGGTCTTCCGTATAAAAGTAATTTCTTAAGTTGAGAAATCATAGCCTTTAACCCTCAATATTTTATTACTCAGATTCGCCCAAAATATGTCATTTCAAAATAAGAGCGGCTAACGGCGGCAGATTCAGCGTTAACTTATAGAGTTTTTGATCTTTATCAACGAGTTCTGACCTTATTTCAGGGTTAAAAACGTTTCCAGTTCCCCAATATTTTGTTGAGTCTGAATTGAAAATTTCCTTGGTAAATGTCTTGTTCGGAATGTAAATTTCCCAGTCATTCCTGACAACTGGCGTTAGGTTAAGGATAACCAGCAGATCGTCTGTTTTCTTTTTTCCTTTCCGCTTGTAACAAATAACTGACTCCGCCCGATGATTCAAATCAATCCACTCAAACCCGTGAATATTAAACTGATTTTGGAAAAGTGCCGGCTCAGCAACCAATATTTTATTCAGATCGGCCACGCAATCTTTTAGTAACCGATGGCCGTCGTGCTGTAATAAAAACCAATCTAATTCTGATTTATAATTCCATTCACTTGTTTGTCCAAACTCATCACCCATAAACAAAAGTTTTCCACCGGGGTGAGTCCACATATATGAATAAAGCAAACGAAGATTCGCAAATTTTTGCCATTCATCTCCTGGCATTTTATAAAGCATTGGGCTTTTGCCATGAACTATTTCATCATGACTTAGCGGCAACATAAAATTTTCATCATAATAATACATCATGCTAAAAGCAAACTTATCCTGGTGATGCTGCCGATGGATCGGATCAATTTTAAAATAATCAAGTGTATCGTGCATCCATCCCATCATCCATTTCATTCCAAAGCCAAGTCCGCCATTCCATGTTGGTTTTGAAACTCCCGGCCAATCTGTAGCTTCTTCAGCTATTGTTTGCACATCGGGAAAATCCCGAAAAATCGTTTCGTTAAGATCTTTTATAAATGCAATCGCTTCTAAGTTACCATCACCTCCATATTCATTAGGTTCCCATTGTCCGTGTGTTCTTGAATAGTTTAATTTCAGCATTGATGAAACAGCATCCACTCTTATCCCATCAATATGAAACATATCAAACCAAAATCTTGCACTGCTTATTAAAAATGATTTTACCTCTCCCCTTTTATAATTAAAAATATAACTGTTCCAATCGGGATGAAATCCTTTACGCATATCTGCATACTCATAAGTATGCGTGCCATCAAACATGAACAAACCATGTGCATCATAGGGAAAATGTGACGGAACCCAATCAAGGATCACCCCGATGGCTTGTTCATGAAATGCATCGATCATTCGCATCAAACCTTGCGGATCGCCAAAACGTGAAGTAGCAGCAAAGAAACCTGTGCATTGGTAACCCCAGCTTCCATCAAATGGATGTTCCATTACCGGCATTAGTTCCACATGTGTAAATCCCATTTCTTTCACATATGGAACAAGTCTTTCTGTTATCTGATCATACGTGTTATAAGATTCCTCATCATTTTTATCAGGCCGTTGCCAGCTGGCCAAATGAACTTCATAAACACTCCATGGCGCATCGAGTGAATTATGTTTTCCCCTTTTCTTCATCCAATCATTATCCTGCCAATCATAATACATGTCCCATGAAATGGATGCGGTCAATGGTCGTTTCTCCCAAAAATTTGCAAATGGATCACCTTTATCTAATGCTCTTTTTTTATATCCAATGATATGATATTTGTAAACCTCGCCTAATTTGAAACCGGGAATAAATCCTTCCCAGATTCCGCTCTTATCCCATCGCGGATATAATTCATGTGTATGATTTATCCAATCATTGAAGTTTCCTTTTACAGAAACAGAGCTGGCATTAGGCGCCCATACGCAGAAATAAACTCCCCATACATCGTTAACTTGTATGGAATGCGAACCAAACTTTTTATATAAAGAATAATGTGTGCCGTTTTGAAAATTTGTTACATCATCATCAGTAAGTATTGAATAGTTCCAAACGGTTTTGGATGTATCGACAAAATTCTCCTCTTCATATTTCTTTTTCCTGGTCAAAGGCAGCACTTTTTTATCAGTTTCTATTTCTCCGTCTATGGATTTTTTACTCTTTTGTGTCATACAATTTTTTATTCCAGCTTTCCGCTTATGGAATATACGACCCTTTAACGTAAAATTAGAAGCTATTTCTGTTAGAATTCAATTAGATGCAGCAATTTAGCGGACTTGTTTGATCCTCCCCTGAAAACACCATTGATCAATTAAACTAAACCTCTGTTATCGCCATGAGAAAACTTATTCCTGCTATTCTGCTATTATTCGTAGCCTCTTCAGCATTTTCACAATTACAAACACTGAAAGGAAGATTGAAAGACACTTCCGAAAATCGAACTCTCGTTAACACCGTAATTTCTGTTTTAAGTAAAAAAGATTCCGTGCTGATAAAATTTACCCGGGCAGATAAAGATGGCAATTTTAAAATACAAGGGCTTAAAGAAGGAAATTATATCCTTATGGTTACGCATCCATACATGGGTGATTATTTTGATAATATTGAAGTAAAGGCAGATGCTCCGTTTGAACTTGGAAATGTTTACCTGACACCAAAAAGCAAACTTCTTTCCGAAGTAATTGTAAAAAGCGGCTCACCTATCAAGATAAAAGGAGATACACTTGTTTATACAGCGGATAGTTTTAAAGTAAGACCCGGTGCAAATGTTGAAGAACTGTTGCGACGCCTGCCGGGAATTACTGTTGATAAAAGCGGCCAGATAACCGCCATGGGTGAAAGGGTAACAAAAGTATTGGTAGATGGAGAAGAATTTTTTGGTACTGACCCGGGCATCGCTACAAAAAATATTCGTGCCGATGCTGTACAGGAAGTACAGGTATTTGATAAAAAAAGTGACCAGGCAGAATTTACGGGGATTGATGATGGAGTAAAGGATAAAACGATCAATCTTAAGATGAAAAAGATGGCCGGGTACTTTGGAAAACTTGAATTAGGTGGTGGGTTAAAGGATAAGTATGATAACTCGGCAATGGCCAACTTTTTTAAAAATAAAAGGAAGGTCGCTGGCTATGGTATAATGAGTAATACCGGGCAAACAAATCTTGACTGGCAGGATGCACAAAACTATGGTGGCTCTGCTGATAACATGATGTCGGGAATGACTGACGATGGTGGAATGTTTATAAGTATAAATAACAGCGGGGATGATAATTATAATGGTGGCAGGAACGGGATCCCAAGAAACTGGAATGCCGGGTTTCACTTCAGCGATAAATTTAATAATGCTAAGAACAGCTTTAACAGTGGTTATAAATATTCAAAAGTTATTTCGCCGGGGCTAACAAGAACTTTCTCGCAAACATTCTTGCCCAATACCGCCCCTTGGAGCAGTAATAGCGTCTCTGAAAATCGTACTTCAACAAACAAACATGCTGTTAACATGACTGTCGAGTTCAATCTTGATTCAAACAATTCATTGAAATGGGTATCAAGATTCAATAACAACTCTGCTCTTTCTTCGGTTAATTATTCTTCGGAAACATTGGATGAACAAGGACAATTTATTAACAATGCCACAAGAAAGAGTATAACAAATACAGATAAAAACAATGTAACATCAAACCTGCTTTGGAGACATAAGTTCAAAAAATTAGCAAGAACACTTTCCATCAGCACAGATTTTAACTGGAACCGATCAAAATCTAATGGCATGTTATATTCTTTGAACAATTATTATAATAATGGCATACTTAATGATCGTGACACGACAGATCAGCAAAATATAACTGATAATATCAACAATACAATAGGTACCAAG
>Ga0070698_100002633_pt1 | contig 19770 bp, 13 predicted proteins | sample KBSK1502metaG_FD_65477 | JGI IMG/M metagenome (GOLD analysis project Ga0070698, IMG submission 65477) | Corn, switchgrass and miscanthus rhizosphere microbial communities from Kellogg Biological Station, Michigan, USA - KBS K1-50-2 metaG | ecosystem: Host-associated > Plants > Roots >...
ACAGCTCCGTGATACGGAAGACCGGGTACCCGGGGGCGATCGGATCTGAGGGCTTCGCCGGGCGGCACCGGCTCTACAGCTCCGTGATACGGAAGACCGGGTACCCGGGGGCAATCGCGAGCAGCTGCTCGTCCGATGCGTCGGCGCCGACTCCGTCGAAGAACATGCCGATCTCGAACTTCCAGCGCTTCAGATAGGCCCGTAGCACGTCCGGCTTCTGCTCGTCGGCCAGCTCGGTGGCGGTGAACTTCTGCACGCGGCGGCCGACGCGCAGCTCGCCGCCGCCAGCCACCCGCATGTTCCGCACCCACTGGGTGTGCCCGCGCGGGGCGACCAGGTACTTGTTGCCGTCATGCGTGAGCGGGTTCACCGGGGTGGTGCGCCATTCCCCGCTCTTGCGGCCGCGCACGTACAGGACGCGGCTTCCCCAGATGCTGATCCCGTGCCTGGTCAGGGTCTGCACGCTGTTGTTGAAGAGGCGGTTCATCGCGCCCTTCGGCTGAATGTTGCGGGGGGCGGAATCAGCGGTCATCGGACACTCCTTGGGGTTTTCCCGGCCTGGCGTGCGGGCAGCTCGCTTCGAGAGCATTGCTCTTTCTTGAGAACAGTGTCTCCACTAACACCCGGAAAGTCAAGAGCGATGCTCTCATCGTTGATCAGCAATCTATTTTATGCCAGGCTAGGCGGCATGAATGCTAGCCGGACGGCGCGTGAGCGGGCACGGGCGGAACTGACCCGCGAGATCAAGGAGGAGGCGCGGCGGCAGGTCGCAGCCGAAGGCGCGCAACGCCTCTCCCTGCGGGCGGTGGCGCGGCACCTCGGCATGGTGTCGTCGGCCGTCTACCGTTATTTCCCGAGCCGTGACAGCCTGCTGACGGCGCTGATCATCGATGCCTACGACTCGCTTGGCGAAGCCGCGGAGGCCGCCGACCGCTGCCAGCCCCGGCCCTATCTCCGCAGCCGCTGGCGTGCCATCTGCCAGGCGGTGCGGAACTGGGCCGCGGCCAGCCCGCACGAGTACGCGCTGATCTATGGTTCGCCGGTGCCCGGATACCAGGCGCCGCGGGAGACCATCGAGCCGGCCAGCCGGGCCGCGCTCGTACTCGGGCGGCTGCTGACCGACGCCTGGGCGAGCCACGCCATCATCGACGGGCCCGCCGGCCCGCCCCTGTCGCCGCTGCTGGCGGAGCAGGCCAGCGCGCTCGCGGCCGCGATCGCACCTGAGGTCCCTGGCATCGTCATCCTGCGCGGCCTGATCGCCTGGACGCAGCTCTTTGGCATGATCAGCTTCGAGATGTTCGGCCAGTTCGTCGGCACGGTCGACCCGGGTGATGACTTCTTCGGCCACGCGGTCGAGCAGATGGCCGACTTTGCCGGGCTGCCCTGACTCCCGGGCGGGCGCCAACCGGCTAGTGCCGCGGCAGGTGCGCCACCCGCGCCCGCAGGATGGCCCGTGCCGAGGCGACGTTGGCTGCCTCGTCCGGCTGCTGCGGGCATTCGCCGGCCACGACTGCCCGCTCAAGCCTGGCGCGAGCGCTGCCCGGACTGATCATCTCGAAGGCAATCTTCGGATCCAGCCGGGACATGGCCCTGGCGCGGGCGAGGACGTTCTCCGCCTCGCCCACCCAGACGTCCTTGACCCGCCCGCCGCGGCGGTGGTCGATAAGCACCGAGACGACATGGCCGGCCTGCCCGTAGGCGAAGCTCATGGTCACCGCCTCCTGGGCACCGCGCTGGTCACCGTAGTACCAGCACTCGCCGATCGCCGGGCTGCCCACCGCGGCCGCCCAGCCCGGTTCGGTGACCCCGCGGCCGGCCAGACGGCCTGCCGCGGCCGCGGCGGCAGACCGGAGCCCGGGTGAGCCCACCGCGCCGAGCGCGCGCAGCAGTGCAAGTGCAGGCACCGTGCCTGCGGCCGCAGCGACGGGCACGAGGGCGGCGGCCGTGTCGCTGCCACCGAGCGCGGCCAGGATGTCCGAACCCCACAGCTCGGCGTGCAGCGGGCTGGCGATGTCAGCCAGCACGACGCGCGCCTCCATCAGGACGGCGGCGAATGCGTCCGCAGGCGCGCAGGCACCGAAGATGGCCTCGGCATCGAGATCGATGGCGAACGGCCCCGGCTCGGCAGGGGACTGCTGGATCATGCCGGCATCCTGCCACGACTGACCGGCGCATCAGCCAGGATCACGAGATCACGCCGCCCGGCCGATGCTCCTTACCAGGCGCCGGGGAGTTCCTCGCCGTACCAGGACTCGATAATCCGGTGCGCGATCGATACCGGCGGCGGCAGCAGCAGGTCCCCGCTTGCCACGCTGGCCCGCAATTCCTCCCTGGAGAACCAGCTGGCCTCGGCGATCTCGTCGGCATCGACCTGGATCTGCTGGCCGCCTGCGGCCAGCGCACGGAAGCCGAGCATCAGGCTGTGCGGCATGGGCCATGGCTGGCTGCCCAGGTACCTGACCTCGCCGATACTGACGCCCGTCTCCTCCAGGACCTCGCGCGCTACGGCCTGCTCGGCGGATTCGCCCGGCTCGACGAAGCCGGCCAGGATCGACACCCGCCGCTGCGGCCAGCGGCTGTTGCGCGCGAGCAGGCAACGGTCGGCGGGATCCGTCACCAGCATGATCACTGCGGGATCCAGCCGGGGGAAGTGCTCGCTGCCGTCGGCCGGGCAGCGCCGTGCATGGCCCGCGTTAGCAGGCTCGGTGACCGTGCCGCATCGCGAGCAGTGCGTGCTGATCGCATGCCAGTTGGCCAGCGCGACCGCATGCGTCATCAGCCCGGCATCCCGGTCACCGAGTAGCTGGCCCGCCTGCCGCAGGCTGGCCAGCCGGACGCCGGCGGCCGAATCCGGGTCCAGGTCCAGGTCCGGCGGCGGGCCGAGCACGCCGAAATACACCACCCCGGCCGCGTCCACGCCCAGCAGGAACCTGACGCCCGGCGGCGCCTGCGGCGGCGGAATGAAGACAAGCTCTGCACCGCCCGCGGTGAACCTGGTTAGCGCCTGGCCGTCATCGATGACAAGCACGCGGGTGCCTGGCTCGGCCCAGGCGGCATCCAGCCAGGCAGTGTCGGTCCGGCGCTCCGCCGCCCGGTCCACCGCGCTGCGGGCCAGCGTGAGCGTGCCGAGAACCCCCGGCCCCGCCGTGCCGTCCGTGCCGCCAGGGCCACCGGGCGGCTCCGGGCCGGCCAGCCCGCCCGGCCCGGTCAGCGTTGCGTCATCCGGGTCGGCGTGATAGCCGTCCTCCGCAAAGGCGCCGGGCGCGGCGTTCACCGCGCGGCCGCCAGGTCCCCGGCCGCCGCGGCGAGCTCGTCCCACAGGTAGGCGACCGCCTCCGCTCCCTTCAGCAGCAGCGCCATGTCGACCTTCTCGTTCGGGGCGTGTATGCGGTCTTCGTCCAGGCCTACCCCGACGAAAACCAGCGGCGCCGCCAGGATGTCGGCCAGATCGGCTTCCGGCCCGCTGCCGCCCTCCCGGGTGAAGAGCACCGCGCGGCCGAACGCCCGCTGCAGGGCGCGGCGCGCCGCTAGCACGGCTGGCGAGTCGACCGGCGAGGAGCAGGGCCGCACGCCGGGACCGCTGATGGTCACGGTTGCCTCGATCCCCGGCGGGGTGCGCTCGGCGACGTACTTGCGCAGCGCGGCCGCGACGTCCGCGGGCTCCTGGCGGGCGACCAGGCGGAAGGACAGTTTCGCGTGCGCCTCGCGCGGGATGATCGTCTTACCGCCCGGGCCGGTGTGGCCGCCCCACATCCCGTTGATCTCGGCCGTCGGCCGCATCCAGATCCGTTCCAGGGTGCTGAAGCCGGCCTCGCCGGCCGCGGCGCCGCTGTGGCCGGCCTCGGCCAGCCATGCCCGCTCGTCGAAGGGCAGCCGGCCGAGCATTTCCCGTTCCTGCTCAGAAAGCGGAGCCACGTGGTCGTAGAACCCGGGCAGCGTGATCCTGCCGTCACCGTCATGCAGCCCGGCCAGCAGGTCCGCGAGCGCGTGCAGCGGATTGGGCACCCCGCCGCCGAATGAGCCCGAGTGCAGGTCCCGTTCCGGCCCGGTCACGTTGATCTGCGCGTCGATCACCCCGCGCATGCCCACGCACATCGACGGCACGTCCGCGGCCCACATGGACGTGTCCGTAACGACGATCACATCGCAGCCGAGCCGGTCCCGCTGGCTGCGCAGCAGCTCGGCAAAGTGCGGCGAGCCCGACTCCTCCTCGCCCTCGATCAGCAGCTTGAGCGTGACGGGCGGCGCGTCACTGCCGCCTGCCGCCAGGCAGGCTGCCGTGCCGAGCGCGTGGAACAGCACCTGCCCCTTGTCATCCGAGGCACCCCTGGCCAGCAGCTGGCCGTCGCGCTCGGCGGGCTCGAATGGCGGTGAGTCCCATTCATCGAGCGGCTCGACTGGCTGGACGTCATGATGACCGTAGACCAGCACCACCGGCGCGGCCGGGTCGGCGGCCGGCCAGTGCGCGAAGACCGCCGGCATTCCCGCCGCGCCGCCGCGTCCCGTCGTCCCGCCGCGGCGGGACTCGCCAGCGTTGCCGGTTTCCCAGACCTCAGCCACCGGGAAGCCGGTCGCGCGCAGATGCCCGGCCAGCCAGTCGGCAGACCGGCGGACGTCTGCGTGCCGGCCGGGATCGGCGGATATCGACGGGATAGCTAGCCACTGCCGGAGAGCGGCGAAGAATTCCGGCGCGCGGGAGTCGATGTAGCCGCTAACGTCCATGCTGAAGATCCGTCTCCCTGGCGAGGTAATGATCCAGACTCTAGCGACCGGCCCGCGCCGTCAGCCGGCCGGCAAGCCACCACCGCGCGGGCCTGCTGCCGCCGGCCGGCCCCGGACCTGAGGCTGGGCGGCGCGGCACGGGAAACCATGCTGGCCGGCGGCTGTCCAGCAAGAAAGGGACGCAACAGGCGTAACCAGTCACGCTGGCCGGCGGACGCCAACCTCTCTCATCGCCGCAGTCGGCAATGGGCGCGAGGTTGATCTGTAAGGCGCTTGTAACCCCGCGTCCATATGTAAAGTTTCTCTCCATGGGTTGGAAAGAGCCAGTCAACTCGGTGCTGACGCGAACCATCGGATATCAGCTTCAGCGGCCGCCGGGCCACCGGACGAAGGTGCTGCCGCCGCCCGCTGGCGGCCGGATGCTGACCATGCCGGTCTTCATATTCTCCCCGGCGCGGTCCGGCTCCACCCTGCTGCGCGCGATTCTCGGCAGTCACACGCGGCTGTACGCGCCACCCGAGCTGCCCTTGATGCACATAGTCGTCCGGGCGGAAACGAAATGGATCCAGACGTCCCTACGGGCACTCCAGCTAACCAAGGAAGACCTGGACCACATGCTGTGGGACCGCGTGCTCGCCGACACGCTTGCCCGCAGCGGCAAGCCCGTCGTCGTGGTCAAGACGCCGAGCAACGTGCTGTACTGGCCCCGGATCGCCGAATGCTGGCCCGATGCCCGGTTCATCTTCCTGCTGCGGCACCCGGCGGCCGTGGTCGCCTCGCTGCACGCGTCCTGGGATGCTAAGTGGCAGGCACCCGGCACCGGGAGCCTGGAGAAAGTCACCGCCAGCGCGCTCAGGTACATGCGCAAGGTCGAGGAAGCCCGCAACGGGCTGGCCGGCCACACGGTCCGCTACGAGGACCTGACCGCCGACCCGGAGACGACCGCCCGCCAGCTGTGCAGATTCCTCGGGCTGGCCTTCGAGCCGGCCATGCTGGACTACGGGCAGTTTGCCGACCTCCGCATCGCGCCCGGCCTCGGCGATGCGTCCAAGAACATCCGCTCCGGCCGCATCCAGCCCGGCACGCCGCCACCGCGGTCCGCCGAGGTTTCCCCAGCGCTCGCGCGGATGTGCGCCACGTGGGGTTACCGGCAACCCGACGGGCAGCCTTATGAGGCCGCCGGGTCGCCGGAATGGGACGCCGCCGGACAGCCCGCACCGGACGAGGCGCAGGACGGCACCGCGGACGACGGATCCGGGGACGCGAACTTCGGCACCGCGGACGACGGATCCGGGGACGCGAACTTCGGCACCGCGGACGACGGATCCGGGGACGCGAACTTCGGCACCGCGGACGCCCGGCGCGAGCAGCAGCCGTCCGACCAGCACTAGCCGGCTGGATTACGCAGCGAGCGCCGGCCGGGGAGGAGGTTGCCTCCCCAGGAACGTGACCAGCAGCCCGGATCCAGGCGCCGGCCGGCGGCGGACCTCGCAGGGCGGCGTCATCGCCCGGTTCAGGCTGCCGCGCCCGTGCTGCGCCTGCGAGAGGGCTATCGGGCGAGCGGGATGTCCTCTATCAGCGCGGTCAGGCCAGCAAGGTCGAGCAGGTCGGCCGGCCGCACGGTCGCATCATCCCGGACGTAATAGAACGCAGCCCGCACCTGCCCGACCGGCACGCCGGCCAGCGCCGCCCAGGCCAGCCGGTAGGCCGCCAGCTGGACCGCCACCGCCCGGCGCTCGGCGGCCGATCCTGGCTGCCGGCCGGTCTTCCAGTCGACCACATCGAACCTGCCGTCCGGCGCGTCGGCGAACACGGCGTCGATCCGGCCGCGCACCAGCCGGTCGGCGATCAGCGTCTCGAACGGCACTTCCACCTCGGCTGGCCACCGGCCGGCCCACTCGCCGGTCTCGAATCGCTCCTGCAGCGTGGCCAGCTCCGGATCGGTGCCCGCGCCCGGCTCGTCATCGGCAGCGCCCGGCAGGTCACCCGGGTCGAGAAGCCGCTGCGGCCCGAACCGCTCCTCCAGCCAGTGGTGGAACGCGGTGCCGCGGTGCGCATGTGGCGCGGGCGGCCGCGGCATCGGCCGCCGGACCTGCCTGGCCAGCTCGGCGGGGTCCCTGGCCATGATCACGAGCGAGGACACAGGAAGACGCCGCGGCAGCCAGACGGGCGCGGACTGCTCGCCGCGGCGCTGTTCCCGCTCCGCGAGCAGCAGGCTGGTGTCTCTCGCCCACGCCGCGATCATCGACTGGTCGGCGTCGCTGAGCCCAGCGGAGGCCGCAGCACCACTGGCGGCGGCTGCAGCGCGGGTGGCAGCCCCGCCAGCAGCCGCAGGAGCAGCCGCGGCGTGCGTAGCGGTGATCGCCGCATCCACGAGCGCCGCCGCTTCGCGCACCGCCTCGACCCTGGCGCCGCCGGCATCGGCCGGCCACCAGGCCGCGGCCGGCTCGGCCAGCGCGGGATTCTCCGCGTCCGGCTCCGGCGGCGGCGCCCAGCTCGCCACGGTGCCCGCGCCGGACTCGCACGCGGCGCGGACCTCCTGGAGAAACACGGACGGGCCGAGCCTGGATGTGCCGTTGCCCCACCAGTAGCCGGCGCACCCGAGCCAGAACGCCGCCCGGGTGGCCCCGACATACGCCAGCCGGCGTTCCTCGGCGAGGTCGCGTTCCGCGCACCCGGCGGCGAAGCCGGCCAGCGCCTCGGCGTCGAGGCCAGCCAGCCCGGGCAGGTCCGCGGTATCCCCCCGGAGGCCGAACGGCAGCAGCCGCGGATTCTCTGTCCATCGGGTGGTCACCCGCGGTCTCGCCGGGAACATGTGCGCCTGCGCCCCGTCAGCGAGCCCGGGAACGATAACCGCGGCCCACTGCAGGCCCTTGGCCGCGTGCACGGTCGCCAGCTTGACCGAGTCCGCCTCGCCGACCCGGCCCGCCTCCAGGCCGAATTCCTCATCCTCGGCGGCCGCCAGATAGGCGAGGAAGGCACCAAGCGTCGGCTCATCCTGATCCCCGGCGAAGGCCGCCGCCGCGTCCGCGAACGCGTCCAGGTCGGCATGCGAGGTGGCCGGGTCGGCGCCGGGCCGCGCGGACACCTCGATATCGAGCCCGAGTGCGCGCTCGACCTCGCCGACCAGCTCGGGCAGCGGCCGGCCGGCATGGCCGCGCAGCATCCGCAGCTCCGCGGCCAGCGCGGTGAGCCGACCGTGTCCGGTGGCGGAGAATGCCGCGGGCTCGCCGAGATCGTCGAGTGCCTCTACCAGGCTGCCGGGATCCGCGGTGAAATCGGTGACTGCGCGAGCCAGCATGTCAGGATCCGGCACGCCAGCTGGTGCCTCCCGCCCTCGCCCTGGCAACCTCGCCTGCCTGGCGAGCGCACGGGCCCGGCGGCCGAGCGCGACCAGGTCCCGCGGCCCGATTCGCCAGCGCGGCCCGGTCAGCAGCCTGGCCAGGGCGTCGGCCGCGCCCGGGTCGTGCATTACGCGGAGCGTCGCGACGACGTCCTGCACCTCGGGCACGGTGAGCAGCCCGCCGAGGCCAACCACCTCGACCGGGATGCCGCGAGCCTCGATCGCCGTGCGCAGCGCGGGGAACTGCGCCCGTTTCCTGCACAGCACGGCGATGTCGGACGGACGCACCCCGTCGGCCCGGCCGTCCGGCCAGGCACGCCCGTCCGGCGCGGTCCCTGGCGGCAGGCTGAGCAGCCGAGCGATCTGGCCTGCCACCCATCGCGCCTCGTCGGCTGCGGTCTCAAGCAGCGCGCAGACGACCTCGCCGCGGCCCGCCCGGCCGGGCGGGGCCACCAGGCGGGGCACTCCAGGCGCGGCCGTGCGCAATCCCTCCTGCAGCGCCGCGGCCGCGTCAAGTACCCGCCCGGTGTTGCGGAAGCTGGTGGACAGCTGCCGCACCGGTGCCGGGCCGCCGCCGCGGGGCGAGAAGTCCGCCGCGAACCGGCGCAGGTTGCCCGCGCTCGCGCCGCGCCAGCCGTAGATCGACTGGCACGGGTCGCCGACCGCCGTCACCGGGTGCCCGCCGCCGAACAGGGCGCGGAGCAGCACCAGCTGGGCGTGGCTGGTGTCCTGGTACTCATCAAGCAACACGACCTGATAGCGGGCCCGCTCGGCCGCGCCGACCTCCGGATGCCGGACGGCAATCCGGGCGGCCAGCGCCATCTGGTCGCCGTAGTCCATGACCTCCCTGGCTGCCTTGGCGGCCGTGTAGGCGGCCACCAGCGGCAGCAGCTGCTCACGGGTCCGCTGGCAATCGACGATCTTGCGCGCGAGCGCCGTGGGCCGGGGCAGCTCGCCGATGCGGCTGGCCAGCCACTCCCCCGCGGACCGCACATCGGCGGGCCCGCGCAGGTGCTCGGCCAGCTCACCGGAGAGGTCGAGTACCGCGGCGGTGACCGACGCGGGAGTCCAGCCGATCGCGTCCATCGGCCCGTCGTAAGCGGCGACTACCCGGGCCGCGAGCTGCCAGCAGACGGCCGGGGTGATCAGCCGCAGGGATGGCTCAAGCGCCTCGCGCAGCGCGTGATCGGCGATGAGCCTGCCCGCGTAGGCGTGGTAGGTGGAGACCACCGGGTCGCCAAGGATCTCATCTGGCTGCGGGCCGGACGCCGAGCTCCCGCTGCCGGCCAGGCCGGCCGGACCAGCACCGCCCGCGAGGCCGGCCGAACCAGCACCGCCGGCCAGGCCGGCCGGACCAGCACCGCCGGCGAGGCCGACACCGGCGCGGCCGGTGCCGCGGACAGCCAGGCCAGCACCGCGGAGGCCGTCCAGCCGGACGCGCACCCGGTGCGCGAGCTCGGCGGCTGCCTTCCTGGTGAAGGTGAGCCCGAGCACGCGTTCCGGCCGCACCATGCCGTTCGCTACCAGCCAGACCAGCCGGGCTGCCATCGTCTCGCTCTTGCCGGAGCCCGCGCCGGCGATCACCGCCATCGGGCCGGGCGTCGCGGAGATCACCGCGACCTGCTCGGCGGTCGGCTCGGCCAGCCCGAGCAGGCGGGCGAGCTGCGCCGGGCCGTACCTGCTCTCGGTCACGGGGTCACCTGCCCGCCGCGCTCGTGCACCGGGCAGCAGGCTGCCACCGGGCAGATCCGGCAGCCGGGATTCACCTTCGCCTCGAAGACGGAGCCGGACATCCCCGCGGCCACGGTCTCGACCAGTTCCATCGCCCACCCCGGGTCCGGATCCTGCCCGAGTGACCGCTGGCGCTGCACCCTGGCCCGCGTTGCCAGGCCCGCCTTGCCGACCTGGACGAGCTCAGCGCCGCCGGGCTCGGTCAGGCCGAGCTCCTCGAACGCGCCGAGTATCACCGCCAGCTGGTAAACGCCGAGCTGCGGGTTCCTGTCCAGCTCGCTGTCGGACGGCTTGCTGGTGCCCGTCTTGAGATCAACCACGATCGCGCTGCCGTCATCGTCGCGCTCCAGCCGGTCCACCCGGCCGGTGATCTCCACCCGGCCGACCCGGACCCGCAGCGCCTGCTCGACGGCAACCACCTCGCGCGGGTTTGCCCGGTGCCAGTCGAGGAACCGGCGGACCATCCGCTCGGCCTGGACACGCTGCTTGGAGCTGTACCAGGGGCTGCCGAAGTCCAGGTGGTGCCAGATCTCGTCGATCCGCTTCGCGATGTCCGCGTCGTCCGCTCCGTCCGCGGCCAGCACGGCGGCAGCATGGATCACCGTGCCGAGATGCCGGAGCACGCTAGGCGAGCTGGCTCCGGCCGCGGATTCGATCAGCCAGCGCAGCCCGCACTTGGTGAACGATTCCACCTGTGACGGCGACAGCCGCACATCGCCATCGGTCAGGGCACCGGGGCCGGACAGCTCGGTCATGGCATACCACTGCCGCGGGCTTGCCCCGCGCACCCCGGCCATGGCCAGCCTGGCCAGCTGCGCAGCCGCTGCCCGGCGCAGCTCCGGCGCGCGGGCCGGGTCAGCGACAGCCCGCCGCAGGTCCGCGGTGAGCGCGGCGAGCGACAGCCAGCCCCGGCCCGCCGCTGCCACGTGCTCGGCCTCGATGACGCCGCCGGCCAGCTCGGCGAGGAACCGGGACGGCCGCTCTTCGCTGTCATCGCCGCCGGCCGCCGTGACCACGAGTACCTTGCGGGCCCGGCTGGCTGCTACGTAGAACAGCCTGCGCTCCTCGTCAAGCAGCTTGGCGCTGAGCGCGGCGGCGGCCGCGTCGGCCGCTGCCGCACGCTCGGAGTCAGCGGCGACCGCGTCGACGAGCTCGTCCATGCCGAGCAGGGAGCCGCGCATCCGCACATCCGGCCAGGTGCCCTCCTGCAGGCCGGCCACGATGACGAGGTCCCATTCCAGCCCCTTCGCGCGGTGCGCGGTGAGCACGGCGACGGCGTCTGTCCGCGGGCTTCGCTCAGCCAGCGTGTCGCCCGCGATCTCCTGGCCCGCCAGGCTGTCCAGGAATAGCCGCGGCGAGCCGGGCGGCAGCCGCGCGGTGAACCGGCTTGCCGCGTCGAACAACGCGGCGACGGCATCGAGGTCGGCGTCGGCCGCGGCGCCCCGGCTGCCGCCCGCGGCGCTGGCTGCCTGCCAGGTATCAGCCAGGCCCGAGGCGTTCCACACCTCCCAGAGCACCTCGTGCGCTGTCCCGCTGGCCGCTGACTGCCTGGCCAGTTCGAGCAGCCGGGCGACCCGCCGTGCGGCGGCGACCGGCGAGGTCGTGGCCGGCCCGGCGGTCAGCCGGCTGACGTTGCCTGCGGCGGGCCCGCCTGACTCGGCTGCTGCCTGGCCGCTGCCGAGCCGCCCGGCCGGCCAGCTCGCCAGTGCCAGGTCGCGCGGGTCAGCCAGCGCCGCCGCAAGCGGCTGCGGCGGGGGCTGCTCCCCCGCCGACTCCGCGGCCAGCCGCAGCGCACGGCTGAGCCGCCGCAGGCCAACGGCGTCGGTACCGCCGAGCGGGCCGGTGAGCAGGTCGGCCGCGGCCTCCTCGTCCAGTGCGCCGGGCCGCAGCGCGCAGTTCAGCAGGGTCAGCAGGGGCCGGGTGCCCGGCTCGGCGGCCAGCGGCAGCTCGTCGCCGGCCACCGTGACCGGAACCCCCGCGGCGGCCAGCGCGCGTTGCAGCAGCGGCACCTGCCGGGTCGCCGACCGCACCAGGACGGCCATCGACGGCCAGCTCACGCCCTCCAGCAGGTGCGCACGCCGGAGCGTGTCGGCGATAACGGCTGCTTCCTGCGCCGCGCCGGCGGCGATGATCACTCGCACCGTGCCAGGGTCGGCGTCAGGCAGCGGGACTAGCTCCCGATGTCCCCGTTTATGCTGAACGGCATCAGCGGCAGGGGCGGCAGGCAGCCTGCGGGCTACCCGCCGCGATGCGGCGAGCAGCACCGGCCCGCTGCGCCGAGAGGTGCGCAGCGCGATTACCTGCGCGGGCTGGCCGTCCGGCGCACGGAAGCGGTCGGGGAATCGCATGATGGCGCGGCTGTCGGCGCCGCGGAAGCCGTAGATGGACTGATCGGGATCGCCGACCACGATGAGCTCGCGGCCATCGCCGGCCAGCGCATGCAGCAGCTCCTCCTGGGCCGGGTCGGTGTCCTGGTACTCGTCCACCAGGACGAGGTCATAGGCGCGCCGTTCCCGGTCCCTGACCGCGGACCGCCCGAGCAGGCGGCCGGCGATCCTGATGATCTCGGCGTAGTCATACGCGGGCACCGGGGCCAGGTCGAACCTGGCGGCGTACCGGTGCAGGAAGCCGCCCGCGGCCTCCCAGTCATCGCGGCCGTGCTGCCTGCCGAGCAGGGCCAGGCCAGGCCCGTCCAGACCGCGCTCGGCCGCGCGGAGCAGGAAGTCTCGCAGCTCGGCGGCGAATCCCCTGGTGCCGAGCGCTGGCCGGAGCCGTTCTGGCCAGCCGGCCCCGCCGTCCGCTGCCTCGCCCCGGAGCAGGCGGCGGACCTCGAGCAGCTGCTCGGGGCCGGGCAGCAGCGTCGGCGGCTCCTCGCCTGCCAGCACGAACTCCCTGCGCACCAGCGCGTAGGCGTAGCTATGGAAGGTAAGGGCCAGCGGCTCCCTGGTGGTCCGCCCGAGCCGCAGGGTGATCCGCTCTCTCAGCTCTTCCGCTGCCTTCCGGCTGAAGGTCAGCACGAGCACCCGGCCGGGATCGGTCCCGCGGTCCCTGATCCGCCCGGCCACAGTCTCCACAATGGCGGTGGTCTTGCCCGTGCCCGGGCCCGCCAGGACGAGCAGCGGGCCGCCGGCATGGCTGACCACCCGGAGCTGGTCCTGGTCGAGCCGGGGCGGGCTGGCCGGTTGCACCGCCCGGCGGACCAGGCGGTAGGCAAGTGAATGGGTTTCCATGTCAGTTAGGCATTCCAGCAGAGCCATCTGACATCCGCCGGAGATTGGCGGAGCCGCTGTCAGCTCTCGCCATCCCAGCGTGCCCGCCGCATGTCCACCCGGCCGGGGCGGCCATCGCTGGCAGTCCGCATCGGGGTTCCCTCGGCCAGGTAGTTGCGCAAGGCTTCCCGCTCGTGGCCGGCCAGCAGCGATCCATCCGCGTGGATGACCCGCCACCAGGCCACCCCGCCGCCCCACAACGCCATCACCCGGCCGACCTGGCGCGGGCCGCCGGTACCCAGGTAGTCGGCGATGTCTCCGTAGGACATCACCCGGCCGGGCGGTATCGCCTCGGTCAGGTCGAGGACGCGGCTAGCGAAGTCATCGGGCATTCCGGTAGGTTCCGGCTGGTCTCGGCCCCGGCTGCGGACGCGGCGGCGGTCCCGGCCGGCGTCGTCCGCGGCGGGGCGGCGATCCCGGCCGGAGTCCACGGCGGGGCGGCGCTGGCCGGTTCCTGCCCGCGCCCCGCTCGTCACTCGCCGTCTCCCTGCCCGGGCTGCGCCTGCCCGGGCCGCGCCTGCCCGGGCGTGCTGGCACCGGGCGGGCTGGCACCGGGCGGGCTGTCGCCATTCCAGCTGACGCCAGGCCGCGGCCCGCCAGCCGGCCAGGCTGCCGCAGGCCCGGCGGGCGCAGCGCGGCGCCCGGTTCCGCGCGACCTCGCCAGCACAAGCCGACTGGCCGCGGTCGCGGTCAGCGCCAGGCAAGCGGCCGCGAGCAGGCAGAACAGCACGAGCTGGCCGATGCCGCGCGGCTGGACCGGAGGCGGCGGGATCGCCGCCGGACCGCCGCCGAAATGGCTGGCCGGGCGAAGGCCGTGCCCGGTCTGTACATAACTGGCCAGGTGCGCAGCGGCGGACAGCGCAGCCGCGGCGTCGACCGTCCCGAAGCCGACTTGGTCGTCGTATCCTCCGGCGGGCCGGTGCCGCGTGCTGGAGGTGATGGCCCGGACGATGAGGGCAGGTGACAGCCGGGGGTACGCCGACTTGATCAGCGCCGCCACGCCCGAAGTCAGTGCGCACGCCGGGCTGGTGCCGCTGACCAGCCAGTACTGTCCGTCTCTGCCCTGCGCCGGCACTTGCACGCCCGGCGCGGCCACCTGGACGGACAGATTGTCGCTGGAGAAGTTAGCCGGATTGCCGGACTGATCTACCGCTGCCACGCCGAGCACCCCGGGGTAGTCCGCGGGGAAGGAGTATGGCGCGTGCGCCCGCCCCTGGTCCGTGGTGGAGGCCCCCGAATTGCCGGACGACGCGATCACCACGACCTTATGCTCAAGCGCATTCTGCAGCGCCGACCGCACGACTCTGCTGGACGCGCCGTAGCCGAGCGACATGCTGATGACGCCAGCCCGGTGCGCGACCGCGTACTTGATGGCCCTGGCCAGCGCGTGCTGGCCGCGGCTGGTGCGCTCGCGCTCGTACTGCGCCCAGGCCGGGTCCTTCTTGTCGGGAAGCACGCGGATCGAGAGCACCCTCGCTTTCGGCGCTACCCCGCTGATCCCGTTGGCGCCACCGTGGCCATGACCGGCGATCAGCGAGGCCATCCAGGTCCCGTGCATGCCCCAGTTGGGATCGGACGGCTTCGTGCTAACGCCGCTGTAGTCGGGCCCGGCGACGACGGAGCCGGCCAGATCGGACACGCTGGGCTCGACTCCGCTGTCGATGACGGCGACCAGCACGCCCTGTCCCTGGCTCACCGGCCACGCCGCTGGCGCGTTGACGGCATCGAGCACCCATTGCTGCGCGTCGCGAACGCTGTCGGCCATGGCCGTGCCCGCGGCGGTTACCGCCGGGAGGACGCTGGCCGCCGTCATCGTAAGCAGCCAGCCAGCAGACAGCCGCCAGCCAGCCGGGCGCGCGCTCAGCATCCGGGAGCTCCCGGACAGGTGGGCGGCGCCGACAGCGCGCCGAGCGGGGCGCTGACGGCGTCCGCAACGCCATTAGCCAGGCTGGCCATCTCGTCCTGCGCGTAGGCATCGGACGACACCCGGACCCGTGGCCTGCCGTCGGCGTATCCGGCCACGGACAAGATCAGGTAGGGGCCGGCCGCGACCGCGTAGGACAGCTGCCGCTGCGGCGACCCGAAGCCTGCCGTCAGCGTGTTGCCGAAGGCCAGTGGCCGGACGCCGGACCGTACCCCGTGCCGGGACGGGAGCGCGCGAATCGACGCGGCGGTGGCGGCCGTGTCCGGCATCACCGCCACTCCGATTGTGACGACGAGACTGCCGGTCGCGTCTATATAGGTGGCCCTGAGCATCGCGGCACAGCCATGCCGGCTGAGCACAGCGGCCGCGGCCGGATCGGCGCCCGCCGCGCAATTCACCCGCCCGGCGATCCCGACCCGGCGGGCCCGCAGCGACAGGCCCGCTGGCCCGGAGAGCGCGAAGCTAGGCAGCTGGTAGCTGACGACCGCAGGGAAGATCCTGCCCGCCGGCGACACACGCCAGCGCCGGGCCGACTCCCAGGCCATGATCTGCTGCTGCTGTGCGGCGCTGAACCTTCGCGGCAGCACCTGGACGGCGATGCCGGCCGCTGAGGCGGCAAGCCCGGCCAGCCCGAGTACCACGGCGGCCACAGTCAGCCCGGACCGCAGCCTGCTCCGGTCGGCCTGCGGCGTCGGCTCCGGCGGTTCCGCAGCACCTGGCTCGCCGCGCCATGGACGCCGGCCGCCCGCGTCGGTCTGCACCGGCATGCTACCTTCGCCCGGGTTTTCCGGCTGCATGGCCACACCGGAATGTTACGGCCTGTGGTAACCGCCCTGGGTGCCCAGCCACGAGGTCCGCGCTCCCGCGGGTCAGTAAACCGGCAGCGACGGATCGACCTGGCTGATCCACGCGAGGACACCTCCGCCTACATGCGTCGCATCAGTGAAGCCGGCGTTCTTCACCACTGCCAGGCACTCAGCGCTGCGGACACCGCTCTTGCAGTGCAGTACTACCCGCTTGTCCTGCGGAAGACGCTCTAGCGCGGCTCCGGAAAGGAACTGGTCTTTCGGGATCAGGACGGCTCCCGGAATGGAGACGATCTCGTACTCGTTCGGCTCCCTTACGTCGACCAGGAAGATGTCATCACCGCGGTCAAGCATCTCTTTCAGCTGCGCCGCGGTGATCGTCGAGCCGGCCGCGGCCTGCTGCGCGTCCTCGGAGACAGTTCCGCAGAACGCGTCGTAGTCGATCAGGCCAGTGATCGTCGGGTTCTTACCGCAGATCGGGCACTCCGGATCCTTCCTGACTCGCACCGAGCGGTAGCTCATCTCCAGCGCGTCGTAGATCATCAGCCGCCCGGCAAGCGGGTCGCCGATTCCCACGATGAGCTTGATCGCCTCATTGACCTGGATCGACCCGATCGAGGCGCAGAGCACGCCAAGAACGCCGCCTTCCGCGCACGACGGCACCATTCCTGGCGGCGGCGGCTCCGGGTACAGGCAGCGGTAGCACGGGCCGTACTCGGCCCAGAAAACGCTGGCCTGGCCGTCGAAGCGGTAGATCGATCCCCAGACGTAGGGCTTGCCGAGCAGTACGCAAGCGTCATTAACCAGATAACGGGTCGCGAAGTTGTCGGTGCCGTCGACGATCAGGTCATACTGGGCGAAGATCTGCAGCGCGTTGTCCGAGTCGAGCTGCTCCTCATGCAGGTTGACGCTGACGTGGGGGTTAATCTCCTTGATGCTGTCGCGCGCTGACTGTGCCTTCGGCCTGCCGATATCGGACTGGCCGTGGATGATCTGACGCTGCAGGTTCGACTCGTCCACGACGTCGAAGTCGATGACGCCAAGAGTGCCGACGCCAGCGGCAGCCAGGTAAAGCAGGGCCGGGGATCCCAGCCCGCCAGCCCCGACGCACAGCACCTTCGCGTTCTTCAGGCGCTTCTGCCCGGTCATTCCCACATCGGGAATGATCAGGTGACGTGAGTACCGCCTGACCTCATCGACGCTGAGGTCTGCGGCGGGCGTGACCAGGGGCGGCAGCGACACTTTCTTCTCCAGGTGGCAGATGACATGTTCCAGTCTCCATCGTGTCTGAACCCGCCGGGTGGCCTCGGCATTCCGGCTGCCGCCGCCGGCGCGTGTCCGGATTCCCGCTGCGGCAGGGCGGCCGCCGCCAGGAAATGTCACCGGCTGCGGGTACAACTCAGGCAAGCCGGAAGAACGGGTGCCTCCGGGGGCCCGGTCCGGCGGGCGGCCGGCGGGCGGCCGGCGGGCCGTTCCGGAAGGCGGCCAGCGGGCCCATCCGGCCGGCCGCGAGCGGCTGGACGAGTAGACGATGCGCGTGCTTTCCCCCGGAGGTCAGGTGTCAACGGAGCGCCAAGGCTCAGCAGGTAGGCAGCCCGTGCCCGGCGAGCGGGGCGAACCGGTGGCCCTGCCCGGTGCGCCGGCGGTGCTCCCGCTCGTTCCCGGCATCACCCGGCGGCGGCCGCCGGGCCGGCGCCCGCTGCCCGATGCGGTGGCGGCAGCCGTAACGGTAAGGATGCTCGTGATCCCCGACTCTGCGCCGCCCTACGACGATGAGCTCGGTGCGGGCGCGCCTGCTGATCCGTCCGCCACCCGGATGCTGCCCAAGCCAGCCGGGCAGGCCCCGGGACGGCAGCCGGCGGCCGGGCAGGCCCCGGGACGGCAGCCGGCGGCCGCGCAGGCCCCGGGACGGCAGCCGGCGGCCGCGCAGGCCCCGGGACGGCAGCCGGCGGCCGCGCAAGCCCCGGCCGGGCAGACCTCGCAGGCCGGGGAGCCATCGCAGGCCGGGGATGTCCCTGGGCCGCGGCCGACCGCGGCAGGCTCGCCCGGCCGCATCCCGGCCGCGCCGCCCGGCTGGCCGGGCAAGTTCGCCCAGGTTCTCGCGGAGACCCTGGCCGGAGCCCGCCCGCCGCGCCAGATCGCGCCATGGACGACCGATCGCGCGCGGCGGCACATCCAGCGCCTCGGACCGCTGCTGGCGGCGGGCGAGCAACCCCGTGTCCGGCGCGTGGTCACGTTCCAGCCGGCCGCCGATGTGGTCGAGATGACTGTGGTCGTCGGCGTCGGTCCGAGGGTGCGGGCGCTGGCCGTGCGGCTTGAGCGAGACGGCCCGCACCGGGCGAGTCCCGGACGCGGCGCGCAGGCCGCCAGATGGGTATGCACGGCAGTCGAGGCCGCCTGAATCAGCCGCACCGGCGGACACGCTCGCCTCCACCGCCCTATCCAGGCACCCGGGCGTAACGCAGGGCTGCCGGGACAGCCTGAGTCAGGCGCTGTCCGGATCAGCCGCCCGCTGGATAGCCGCCAAGCCGTCCTGCGCACACCGCGCTCCCGCCAGGATCAGCCGCCAAGCCGTCCTGCGCACACCGCGCTCCCGCCAGGATCAGCCGCCAAGCCGTCCTGCGCATACGGCGCAGCCGCCAGGATCAGTCGCCCTGGCGGTTACGCGGGTCGCCATGGCAGCGCTTGTACTTGCGGCCTGAACCACACGGGCACAGGTCGTTCCTGCCGACCCGGCCGCCGGCCGCGCTGCGCTGAGACCCGGCCCGGTGCACGGCCTTAGCTGTCCCGTCCTCGCTGGGCGCGCTGTACTCCAGGCGTCCTGGCCGCTGCGGCTGAGCGAGCCCGCGTGGGGCGAGGCCCGCCGGAATCGCCTGGCCGTCGGGCGCGCCCGGCGCAGCGGCGTGGCGGCCAGCGCCCCGCTCGGGCCGGCCCCGGCCGGCCCGGGTGCCGCCGCCCGTGACCTGGGCGCCGCCGCTGGCCTCGGCACGCTGGCCGCCCGCTGCCTGGCCACGCTGGCCGCCCGCTGCCTGGCCGCGCTGGCGGCCCGCTGCCTGGCCGCGCTGGCCGCCGCTGGGCTGGCCGCGCTGGCCGCCCGCTGCCTGGCCGCCACCATTGGCCTGGCCACGCTGGCCGCCACCATTGGCCTGGCCACCCTGGGCGATCCCCGGCCCGGCAGTTCCCGGCCCGACAGCAGGCAGTCCGGCGTCCGGCCCTGCTTCCTCGACGATCGGGCCTTCCTGCATCTGCACCTGGAGGTTGAACAGGCTGCCGACCGACTCCTCCTTGATGCCCGCCATCATCTCGCTGAACATGTCGAAGCCCTCCCGCTGGTATTCCACCAGCGGGTCGCGCTGTGCCCACGCTCGCAGCCCGATGCCGTCGCGCAGGTAGTCCATCTCGTAGAGGTGCTCGCGCCATTTGCGGTCGAGAACCGAGAGCACCACGCGCCGCTCTAGTTCCCGCATCACTTCGGGCGTCAGCTCCTCCTCACGGCGGTCGTACGCGGCCTGCGCGTCCCGCCTGATGACCTCCGCCAGGAACTCGGATGACAGTCCGGCGCGCTCCCCGCCGGCTTCCTCGATCACATCGTCGGTCGTGACGCCGCCAGGATAGAGCTGGCGGAACGCGCGCCAGAGCTGGTCAAGGTCCCATTCCTCGGGGAAGCCTTCGCTGGTGGCCGCGGCGACGTAGCCGTCAACCACCTCATCGACCATGCCGCGGATCTGCTCGTGCATGTCCGCGCCCTCGAGCACCTTCCGCCGCTCGTCGTAGATGACGTGGCGCTGGCGGTTCATCACGTCGTCATACTTGAGCAGGTCCTTGCGGATCTCGAAGTTCTGCTGCTCGACCTGCGTCTGGGCCGACCTGATCGAGCGGCTGACCGCCTTCGACTCGATCGGCACATCCGGTGGCGTCTTCAGCCACTCCATGAAGTGCGCGACCTTGTCCGCGTTGAACATCCGCATCAGGTCG
>Ga0070698_100002635_pt1 | contig 19765 bp, 12 predicted proteins | sample KBSK1502metaG_FD_65477 | JGI IMG/M metagenome (GOLD analysis project Ga0070698, IMG submission 65477) | Corn, switchgrass and miscanthus rhizosphere microbial communities from Kellogg Biological Station, Michigan, USA - KBS K1-50-2 metaG | ecosystem: Host-associated > Plants > Roots >...
GACTCGGCGAGTATCAGGAAGCGCTGCGCAGGTCCGTAGCAGGAACCGCGAGCCCAGGCACGCAGCATCCGTGAGCTGTCGGACGGGCTGTCTCTAGAGGTAATGCCTGGCAAGTGAAACCAGGATGTAGGGATGTAGTCGAATTTCTGGAAGTGTACGACAGTTCTTCCATCATGCTGGCCTTGTGGGGCTTTGCCGTTGAGCCAGCGAAACTTAGGGCTTGAGTTTGCAGGGGTTGTCCTGTAGTATTCCGTTCGCCCGACGTGGCGTCGTACCCCATGACGCCAGCCCTCTAAGCCCCTGCATGTCAGTTCCTTCTGGGTCATTTTGATGACAAACACAGCCGCTGACAGACAGAAAACTTCCAGGGACAATAGTCAACCAGCCGAATCGCTCGAGCGCAGAGTTTCACTGCTCGTCGTCGAAGACGATGAAAACATTTCGAGCGCAATCAGCGAGTACTTCTCTCGCGCCGGTTATAACGTGAAGACCGTTGAAGATGGCTTGATGGGTGTCAAGGCAGCTCTGGATGATCCTCCGGATGCTGTCGTTCTCGATCTCATGCTGCCAAAAATGGACGGTCTGGCTGTTTGCAGGGAGCTTCGTGAAAAGGCGAGTCACATGCCGATTCTGATGCTCACCGCAAAAGACGACGTGGTTGATAAAGTACTTGGCCTGGAAATGGGCGCGGATGATTACATCACCAAGCCCTTCAGCCTGCGTGAACTTGAAGCCCGCATCAAGTCGGTCCTTCGCCGGAGTCGAACGCCCGTAAGCGCCGACGGCAGTAAAGACGAGGCTCCAGTCGTTCGTGGCAGCCTCCGCATAGATCCAGCAAGACGAGAAGTTACTATTGGAGAGCGACAAGTGGAATTAACTCCAAAAGAGTTTGATCTCCTCCGCCTCTTCGCAGCGAACCCGGGTAGGGTCTTTCCTCGCAAATACCTACTGGAAAAGATCTGGGACTATTCTTACGAAGGCTACGATCGGACTATTGATTCACACATCAACCGTTTGCGAGCCAAGATAGAAGAGAACCCGGAGAATCCTCAGATGGTTCTGACCGTTTGGGGAATTGGCTACAAGTTTAGCGACGAACAGTAACGTCAGTTCAGTTCATCCGCTCTCTCCAAGCTCAACTGCCGGTTTTAATCAACAGACTCGCAATTGATTCCTTCCAGCCGGCGCAGGGCAATCCAAAGACCAGACCTTCCCGGCAAACCTTCATTCCATGAAGAATCTTTCTATTCTGAGACAATTCGTGATTTGTCGTCTGAAACAGGAGCCCCGCCTTGTTCGGGTGGGATTCAGGCTTGGCACTGCGATGATTCTGTCGCTTGCCGTTCTTACCATGGCTCCTCACCTGGTATCTCAGGCGCAAGAACAGCAACACCTTGCAAACTCAACTCATGCCCAACAATCGCGACGCGATTCTCCCAGCTCGACACTTCCGGCACAATCACATCCCCAACGCGATGCCGCTACGGACCCACAGGCAGGCGAGGAAGTAGCTGTCCAGGCAGAAGATGAGGTTGCGTTGGCCGCGTTGGCCTCAATTTATTCCAGCGCCAGTGTTCTCATTGTCATAGCGCTAGGTCTGTTTGGTTTGCGTGTGTCCCACAAGCTTCGTTCGCATCAAGCGGTCGCACAGGTTGACAGTGAATCCCATTTTGAAACTCGCGAGTCGCCGGCGTCTGAAAGTGATCAGCAACCTAATTCCGAACCGGAGGAGCAAGAGGATTTTGATCATCTTGAGATTTGATTCTCTGGACTGCGAGCTCCGAGGATCAGATAATGCGATTTGCGATCCCCTTTATTGGCCCAATGAAAAGCGTACTTCTTAACACTGTGGATTTAGAAAAGAACCGGCGCAATGGCGTCGCGCTGCTGTTCTGTATGTGTTTGACCTTATTTGCATTCACAGCGGCCGCGGCGCAGGTCAAGGACAACAAGCACATTACCGCGATACAACTGGGAGCGGCCGCGGAAGGTTCGCGTGTGACAGTGGTCTCAGACTCGCCTTTGATTGACTACGAAGCCTTCCGTCGCGGCAATCGCTTCTATGTCAAGATTCCTCTCGCGGATCTTAGTGCGGCAGCGCCGCATTTCCGGGCAGATGGCTTTGAAGATGTTCAGATTCAAAAAGTAGGCGATAGCCAAATCGTTTCTTTCAAGTTGCAGCCGGGCGCGACGGCGCGAGTCGATCAGCGCGGAAATCGCCTGGACGTCGTTTTTTCAGCGGCAAACAGAATCCCACTCAACGCGGACAATCCTCCCGGAGATCGTGGACCTGATGTGGCTGGACCAGTGCCGTCAGATTCCGCAGCCTCTCGCGTGCGAACGGCAAAAACGAACAAGGCTGACGATAGCCATTTGACGACGGCAAATTTGGCGACCGCATCTGCTTCGCCTTCGTCGTCACCGTCGTCGATTTTGTCGCCTGGGACCTCGACGCCTTATCAACCCTTGTCGGCCACGACACCGATCGCGCAGTCAACTTCGAGTCCGGCGAGCAGCTCTTCTGGTTCGGCCGCTTCTTTAAACTGGAGAAGCCGGCTGGCCGCAGCCACATTGCTCGGGGCGCTGATTCTGCTCAGCCTTATTGTCATTCTGGTGTTTGTTCGGCGTCGTCGTCAGGAGTCTGCGGTCAAAACCGCGGTAGCGCCAGCGAGGCGAACTATTGTTTCACCCGGAGCAGGTCATTTCGAACAGAGGGAAGAGGGAGAGCGCGAGGTTATTGATTTATGACCGTAGACTCGATTATGCAAACGTGCGCGGAGCTTGGAATCAAGCTTTCGCTCACGGGAGACGACGACAATCGCCTTCACGTCGACGCGCCCAAGGGCACATTGACCGCATCAATTCGGGAGACGCTTACTGCCCACAAAACAGAAATCGTTGCCGCTCTCAAGTCCGAATCCCGCCGCGTAACAGCTGAGTTGCAAGGACGCGAGCGGGCCGAAAAAGAGGCCCAGCTAAGAGCGGAAGAGGAATCCAGTTTCCGTTTGGAAGCCGAGACGCTGCGGAAAGCTGCGGAAGAACTTGCCCGCAAACGATCTGAAGCTGAAGCCGCACGCAAACGAGCAGAAGCCGAGGCCGAGGAGCAGCTGCGTTTGCGCGCTGCAGAAGAAGCACGAGTTCGCGCCGCGGAAGAAGCTTACCGGCAAGCGGAAGCGGCAACGGAGGCTCGCGCAGGCGAACAAACGCGCATGCGTGCCGAGCTAGAAGCGTTTATTCGAGCTGAGCAGGAAACGAAGCGGAAAGCTGAAGAGGAAGCCCTACGCCAGGCGGAACAACGACGCGTCGAAGAAGCCACTCGCGTTCGACTTGCCGAGGAACAGCGACGGGCTGAAGAAGAACGCGCACACGAGGAAACTGAAGGGCGACACCGTGCCGAAGAAGCTCGGCTTCGGCTCGAGCAGGAAACACTTAAGCTGGTGGCTGCTGGACTGGCACGTCGCCGTTCCGAATTAGAAGAAGCGCGACGTAAGGCTAAGGTTGAGGCGCAGCTACTCGTAGAAGCTGAGAAGCTTGCAAGAGCTGAGCAGGAATCACGGCAGCAGGAAGTTGAACGCCAGCGGTTGGAAGCCGAAGCGAGACGCCTCGCGGAAGAGGAGGAAGCACGTCGTCGCGCTGCTGAAGAGCGGCAACAAGCTGCTGAACGTGCCCGGGTTCTAGCCGTAGAGGAAGCACAGCGTTTGGCTGAGCTCGAATCAGTTAAGACCCAGGCAAAGGAAATCGCTCGCCGTATGGCTGAACAGGAAGAGCGGATCAAGGCGGAGATTTTTGCGCTTAATAAGGCGGAAGAAGAACAGCGACTTCGCATTGAAGCTGAGATCAAGCGACGCAACGAGGTAGAAGCGCGCCTGGAAGAACAAGCAGCAAAAGCTGAAGCCGAAGCCCATCGGATAGCTGAGGAGATTCGTCTTAAGACTGAAGAGCAGGCTCGTCGTCGCGCGGAAGCTGAAGCTCGTTTGAAGGAAGAGGAAGCTCGTCTACAAGCTGAGGAAGAGGCCTGCGCCAAAGCGGAACAAGAAGCGCAGAGACTGGCTGAAAAGATTCGTCTAAACGCGGAAGAAGAAGCGCGCCGTCGCGCCGAAGTTGAAGCGCAGCTGAAAGAAGAGGAAGCACGGCTGCATAGCCAAAAAGAAGCTCGCGCCAGAGTTGAAGAAGAAGCGCAAAGATTGGCTGAAGAGTTTCGCCTTCGTGCGGAAGCAGAATCGTTGCGGCGTGCAGAAGTTGAAGCTCGGATGAACGAAGAAGAGGCCCGTCTCCAGTCCGAACTGGAGGCTCGAGAGCGAGCCGAAGTCGCAGCACAACAGTTAGCCGAAGAATTCCGCCTGCAGGCAGAAGGGGCTGCTCGTCGCCGGCGTGCGGTAGCGGAAGCTCGCTTGATTGAAGCGGAGGCCCGACTCCAGGCCGAGCATGAAGCCACCGCCAGGGCCGAAGAAGAAGCCCAACGCCTTGCGGAAGAAACTCGGCAAAATGCTGAACAAGAGGCGATCCGCCAGGCTGAAGCTGAAGCGGAATTAAGAGCAGAGGGGGCCCGACTTCGGAGCGCACAGGAAGCCCGCGCCAAAGCGGCAGTTGAAGCGCTAAGGATTGTGGAAGAGAGCGAAAGGTCTGAAGCTGAAGCACTCCTGCGCGCGGGCCCCGAAGCCCGCCTCAAGGCAGAGCAGGACCCTCTCACCTCCGCCGAGATGGATTTGACCGAGGCGTTTGCCGCGCCTTTCCGGAATGAAGCGAGTGCGCTTGATTATTCATCATCAGAGTTGTCGTTTCTGGAAAGCGACCAGCAATACGAAAACGCCGCGTCAGTTGCCCTCCCGGTCGAAGAGCGAGAAGGGATCGTGTCCGCAGAGGATGATGGCGGCATTCCTTCTGACCTCCTGGATCGCCTTAAGAGTCCAGATGCTAATGTCAGGGAAGCGGCGTTGGCGGAAGTAGTGCGAGTGGGCGGCGACGATGCATTTCGTTGCATCAGCCGCGCCTTTGATGATCAGTCAGTAGAGGTTCTTAACGCCGCAGCACGCGCTCTCTTTGATCTGCACGCCGATCGAGCGGCCACGTTTACCCGAGCGCTTCGGGAAGGTAAGCCCGAGCGACGCCGCAAGATTGGACAAGCGCTCGCCGCCTCCGGACTTGCCAAAGATGCCATCGGCAACTTAACCGGAGAAAGCCGTGAGAAGACTTACGAAGCCTTTTCCCTTTTGTTTCTGATGGCCAAGGCCGGCGAAGTTCAACCGCTCATGCAGGCGATAGAAGATTATCCTAACGTCGAAGTTCGGATCGCTGTAGTTAAACTACTCGCTCTCAGCGGCCAACCGGATATCGTTACTGCCTTCCGCCGCCTGGCGGTGCGCGGGTCATTGCCGTCGGAAGTTCGCTCAGCGGTTATGGAAGCGATTTACCAGATTGGCACCCAGGCGCGTGAGAGCGCGCCGTCCGCAGCCTAAGAAAAGTCAGGGTTAATACAAAAGCCGCGAAGAACTTTTAAGTTCTTCGCGGCTTTCTCGTTTGTGATCTATCGGCGACTAGTGAACGACGAGATTGCCTCCGCCGATCCTCTTTTCGTCGGTCTTCGATCCTGTCCACTCCGATGAAAACAGCAACGTACTGCCGTTCCATAGCGTGAACCCGATGGTGTCGCTGGAGCCTGGCTCACCCTTGTCGGTGAGCGTAATCTGCAGCACGAGATTGCCGCCCAGCGAGATTGGATTGTTTGGATCCGTGACGTCAGTCAGAGTGGCCTTGGATCGGAAGTCGGCGAGCCCGAAGCAAGTAGAACTTGGCGGACCCGCGCACGAGCTGCCGCCACCATTCTTCAGGGCGATCCCCAACGAGTCGATCGCGGTGCTTCTGATTTGGTAGGTCTTTCCTCCCCCGAAAAACATGATGTTGGCATGGCCCTGGAGGTTCTTCAGGTTCTTGCCGTTGTACTTCACAGTGAACCCGAAGTTCGCTGGAGAACCAGAGTCTGCTCTATAAGTCCCACCTGATGATCCGATCACGAGGTAACCACCGCCGGTGATAAAGCTACCGTCTGGCTGGCTTACCTCTACGACGCCAGTCGTGCTTCCGGTGTAGTAACCGTTCACGAAGACGTCAATGTTGTGGGTGCCGAGCCCGAGTGATTTCGTACAGCTGGCCGTGCCAGTCGTCAACGCGCCGTTGATCAACGCTACGGTAAGTGGGCCGCATAACGTAGTTGCCCCTTCCTTGAAGGTGACCGTTGCGTTGCGGATATCGCCCGGTTCGTTATCGGCAAATACGGGGACCAGTGAGCTGTCGCGGACCGTGGCTCGCAGCAGTACGTTGGCACTGGATCCGCCCGACGGCGTAAACGCGAGCATGTCGCCCGTGTAAGTCGCTTCGGCGTCTTCTTTAGTGACGACGATGGTAAATGTGGTCGAGCCGGTGCCACCAGTATCGTCGGTGACGGTTACGGTGACAGGATAGTTACCGGGAGCGCCGGTTACGGTTCCTGCTACTTTCCATGTCCGGCTGCCAGGGAGTGTCGAGTCATCGGTAGTGGAAACGATTTCCAGTGATAGTCCGGCGGGCAGTCCGCTGGCCGAAGCGTCGAGGCCTGAACCCAACGTATCTGCGTCGGTCGCAGTAATAGTAACGTCCGGAGAGAGCGAGTCGCTGTACTGCACTGACTGGCTGCCCCCACCGAGCGAGTTTGTTACCACAGGTAATGCCTCGACGGTAAAGTCGCTGTGGTTCACGTCGAAAAATATATTCCCAACGGCCTCAACTTTAATGCGGGCCTTTATCGTCCCGACGTTCGGCAAGGTAACTGACTGGGAACCGTCATTGGGCGTGGTTGCCGCAAGCACGTGCGGATAGGTGTACCCGCCATCGGTGGATAGCGAGATCTTGACGTTGGCAGCCAACGTGGGCTTGGCTGTGTTGTTGACGTCCCAGGTAATGGTCTGGGCCGAATTGCCTTTGTAGATTACCGGTGAGCCCTGCGAGGTTACTCGAAAAGGCCCGGCAGTGTTGTCGAGAAGAAGCGTAGTGTCTGCGCTGTCCACGCCGCCACTTCCGTCACGGGCCGTAAAGCGGAAATGAAGTGAAAGTGGAGCCGCATTAACGCCGGCAAAACCGACATAGTCGATGGTCGGCAGAAACTCGGCGAAGCATTCATTTGCGTTAACCGGGACGGGCAGGGCAATTGGTCCAGCCGGACACGCGCCCGTAGCAGCATTAGTGTTGTCATCAAGGACCTGTTGGAGATCCGGGAAGACGCGCGTCGGGTCAGTCGTCAGGTGGTTCTCGCCGGGCGAATCGTAGAGGAGCGAGTCGGCATCACTAATCTGCCCCGATTTAGGAAACATCGCGAACAGTGGGCCATTTGTTTTTGTATTACTCAGGAGCGAAGTGCCGGCACCGCCGCCGCGATCGTTTTGCTCCCAGCTATAGGTGAGCGTGTCATCGTCTGCATCGGTAGCGCTGCCCGTCAACGTAAACGGTGTCCGCAGCGGAATCGTGAATTGAAGAGGAGCTACAACGACGGGAACTGAATTCCCCGTGTTCGTGATTATCCCGCCCTTGTTGTCGACGGCTCCGCCCTTGTCTGTCTCGTTTACGAAGCCGGTACTACCCGCACTGAAGTCCTGCAGCGAGAGCATCACAGGCACGTTTGTCGCCGCCAGCGTTCCGCCGAACGTGATTTGAAAGCCGGTATTGTTGAAAGTGCCGCCGCCGAATCCGGCGACGATTGTTGTTGCCCCAGCGGGCAAGATTGGTGTCAGCGCCGCTTGAATGCCAGCGGCGGTGAAGTTAACCCCGTTCGTGATTAGAGCTGAAACGTTGCCGTTGTAGTTCAACTTGAAGGAGTCGTTGAGCCCGCCGTGATTCGTCTCCTGGACAGATGCGAAGCAGCCTCCGCAACTTAAATTGACGAGCGCGATATTCGGCACATCGATTCCGGCTGAGGCTCCACCGTAGGTAACAGTGAAGCCCGTCGAGGCCGCACCGGTGACAGTTGCCGTTCCGGCGAATCCCGGAATTGCGTTGATCGCCGAGGTTAGGTTGGCATTGGTGTAGGGCAGGGCAACTGAACCGATAACTGCCGAGTCGTTCCCGGCGATCCTGATCTTGAAGGGCGAGTTGAACGTTGCCGTGCCGGCGGCAGAGTTGGCGAGGCCGGCGACAGTGGTGTACTGGAAGGTGCGAGATGTTGGCACAGCGGTGATCGCGAAAGTACCGTTGTAGCCTCCGACGCCGACGCCGGCAATTGTGACAACGTCACCTACCAAACGGCCATGAATCGCCGAGGTTCTTATCGTCGCCGTAGTTCCGGACTCGCTCGCTCCGGGTTCGGCGAACGTAATCGTGCCGCCGCCAGAGGTCGCGAGCCCCGCGGTCGGGTTCGTGTACTGCAATGATCTTGAAGTTGGAACAGCCGTCACCGTCCAGGTTCCGTTGTAGGCGGCGACACCCACGCCAGTGATCGTTATGGTTTCACCGACCTGGACCGTGTGCGCGTTGCCGGTTGCGATCGTTACAGTATTGCCATTCTCCTCGGCGCCGCCGCGCGACGTCGCGCTTGGGGCGGCGTTAATTGCGATGCTCACTGGCCGGATCGCGAAGGCCGGTGCGTATCCCGGTCCAAAAGTTACGACCTGCACTTCGTTACCGCCGCCAAAATGTACCAACGACCCGGTCTGCACCTCGTTAATCGCCGTTTGGTTCGAAGCGGTGTAGGTCGCAATCTCTAGTTGGCTGCGTTCCGAGAAATACGGATCGCTATGCCGCTGGAGGTCGTCAGTAAGGCAGATGCCGGCGTAGGCCATGACCGAAGAGCCGCTGCCTGGCTCGACCGAATTGGCCGCGCTGCGATTACCGCCGGAGCAGTTGAGCTGGTTGCCATTGAATGGATGGTTGCCGGAAAACTGGTGACCCATCTCATGCGCCACGTAGTCGACCGCGTAGAAGTCGCCGACCGGCGTTGGGATGCCGGTGCAACCGCCGGCCTTGTTAGAGCGACCGACGACACCGAGGTTGGCGACGCCGCCACCGGGTTGGCCGAGCGCGAGGTGGCCAATGTCATAGTTGCTCGCGCCGATAATCTGGCCGATCACGAAACGCGCGCGCGCTGTGCTGGAGCATCCGGTCACTTGAGACTGCGTAAAGCAGCCGGCGGCCCCGCAGGGCCCGTTCGGACCAATCGCCAAATCCCAGGTGTCCAGGTTAAGCAGGTCGTTATTCGCGACCAGCACCATGCGGATAGACATGTCTTCCTCATAAACCTGGTTAACGCGGTTGATGAGCGTCACCTTGGCCGGAGTGACGTTGGCAGAACCGCCGAAGAAGGCGGCATAACCCGGGTCTGTGATGAGCGCCAGCCGATAAGTGCGGAGCTGTGGGCCAGTGGCGAGCAAAGGCGAGGTGGCAAAGTTGGTTGTCTTTGCTCCCTTAATCTCGTCGGCGCCCTCGAGAAGAGTTTCGGCAGTCTCCTCGATTTCGTCGGTGAAAACGCCGTGCTGGTTTGCAAGGTCGCGCCTGAAGTAGCTGATGTAGAGACTCTGATCGAGGTGGTAGTAGGGATCAATATACCAGTGCGCTGACTGTCCGCGCACCGAGGCGTGGAATCCAAGTGGCGTCAAGTCGAAACGAACGGTGGCGGACGGGTCGTCGATGCCGCGTCCGGAGTAGGTTTTGATATCAGGGTGCCTATCGGCAAGCCCGGCTTCCATCACCGGAGACTCGTTCACCGTGAACCGCTGGAACCCGCCATCCGGAGCAGGGAGAGCAAGAGTGATTGAGGCCGTGGCTCCCTGGGAAGTGGCCTTGAACTCCAACGGCGCGGCGCTGAGCGTCTGTTCCAGCGCGCCTCGGTTCAAGGTTAATGACCGGAACTTTCTCGCCGGAACCGCTACTTGTTGCCCGGAAGTCGTGGCTTGACCAGAAGTCGAAGTCTCCACTTTAGCGACATCCTGCCAAAACTCGGCGGTCGGATCGCGTTGTGGTTGATCCTGCCTGCCCACACTGCTCTTTTTGTCCTGACTGTCAGCTTTAGTTTTCATCAATGCAGTCGCGGTAAAGGTTCCTGCGATCAAACACGAGATGATGATCACAAATAACAACCTTGCTCTTGAGATCGCACTTACAACTGTTCCGATTTTTTTCATGATTTTCCTCTGGCAGCTTAAATTTCCGCTTAACGAATTGATGATGACTGAAGAGAGACAATCCTTCGATCATCTCAACTTCAGTGGACAAAAAACCCTACATTTGCGTCGAAGTTTTTCAGACAGACGCAAACCGCACGTTGATCATTTGATGAGGCAGGAACTCTCTCTTCGGGTTTGGCCGCGCACTCTATCACGATTCCCCGTTTCTGTTCAAAAAATTCGGTCAGTTGTTTTCAGCTTTCCTCTGTGCCACCTTGGTGATCTCTGTGCCTCAGTGGTGGAATTATTCGGCAAACACTCACCCCAGAGGCACAGAGATCACAAAGCACGCACAGAGATTTCAAACCAGGTCACGCCTAACTGCTTTTCACAATTTTCGACTTACCATTTACTATTGACCCTCACATGTCTTTCAAGCTGCAATCAACTTACCAACCCAAGGGCGATCAGCCACAAGCCATCGAAGCTCTGGTGCGCGGGCTCAGCGAAGGCCTCAAAGACCAGGTTCTGCTGGGAATAACCGGCAGCGGCAAGACCTTCACCATCGCGAGTGTTATTCAACGGACTCAGCGTCCCACGCTCGTTCTGGCTCACAACAAAACATTGGCAGCTCAGCTTTATCAGGAGTTCAAGTCGCTCTTTCCGGAGAATGCCGTCGAATACTTCGTCTCCTATTACGACTACTATCAGCCCGAAGCTTACATGCCGGCCGGTGACGTTTACATCGAGAAAGAAGCGATCGTTAACCAGGAGATCGATCGTTTGCGGATGTCGGCGACGCGCGCGTTGTTTGAACGGCGCGATGTGATTGTTGTTGCCAGTGTCTCGTGTATCTATGGCCTTGGCGACCCCGATGCCTACTACGGCATGCTGCTTTTTCTGGAACCAGGCACACGGATTACGCGCGAAGCACTGCTGCAGCGATTGGTGGAGTTGCAGTATGAACGTAACGACGTGAACTTTCAGCGCGGGAGTTTTCGAGTGCGCGGCGACGTGGTGGAAATCTATCCGAGTTATCAGGACCAGGCCTTTCGCATAGAGCTTTGGGGAGAGGAAGTGGATTCGATTTCCACTATTGACCCGCTGCTCGGTGAAGTAATTACGAAACACGCTACGCGCGTTCCGATCTACCCCAAGAGTCACTACGTAATGTCGAAGCCGACCATCAAACGCGCGCTGAAATCCATCAAGGAAGAGCTTGAATGGTGGGAGCCCAAGCTCATTGCTGAGGGCAAACTACTTGAAGCGCAGCGCCTGCATCAGCGCACCATGTTTGATCTGGAACTGATTAAGGAGATGGGTTTCTGTCGCGGCATCGAAAACTATTCCCGACATCTCACCGGCAAGAAACAAGGCGAGCCGCCGCCTACGCTGCTCGACTATCTGCCGCGCGACACCATGATGGTGATTGACGAGTCGCACCAAAGCATTCCGCAAATTCGCGGCATGTTTGAAGGAGATCAATCTCGCAAACGCACCCTGGTTGAGTATGGCTTCCGTCTGCCTTCAGCACTCGATAATCGCCCGCTGAACTTTAGTGAATTTGAAGCTCGCATTGGACAAACCATGTATGTCTCGGCAACGCCCGGCCCGTATGAGTTAACCAAGTCGGGCGGTGAAGTGATTGAGCAGATCATCAGGCCGACGGGCTTGTTGGACCCGGAAGTAGAAGTGCAGCCGGTCAAGGGCCAGATCGATCACTTGCTCGAGGAGTGCCGGCAACGAGCTGAGCGTCGCGAACGAGTTTTGGTGACGACTCTGACCAAGAGGATGGCGGAAGACCTGACTGAATATTTCACGGAAGTTGGCGTGCGCGTGCGTTACCTGCATTCGGATATTGAGACGCTTGAACGCATAAAGATCATCCGTGACCTGAGACGCGGCGAGTTTGATGTTCTGGTTGGCATCAATCTCTTGCGCGAGGGTCTGGACCTTCCGGAAGTTTCGCTCGTCGCGATCCTTGACGCGGACAAGGAGGGGTTTCTGCGTTCCGAACAGTCGCTCATCCAAACTATCGGCCGCACTGCGCGCAACTCGAAAGGCAAGGCGATTCTTTACGCCGACCGCATCACCGAATCGATGAAGCGGGCCATGGACGAGACTCGCCGCCGCCGTTCAATTCAGGAGGCGTACAACGAGGAGCAGGGAATTACGCCGATGACGATCGTGAAGCCGATCGAGTCAACCTTGATTACCGCTTCCGAAGCCGACTACTTCAGGATGCCAACCGACCTGGATGACATCGAGGATTACTCGGCGGCAAATATTGAAGCGACCATCACCAGACTCGAAACTGAAATGCGTGGAGCGGCAAAACGATTTGAGTTTGAGCGAGCGGCTGAGCTTCGGGATCGGATTAAGGTCTTGCGTGAGCGCGAACTGGCACTGGCCTAAAGACGAAGGGGAAGAGGGGAAGAGGGGAAAAGGGGAATAGGAAAAAAGTGAATAGGAAAAAGAGAAACGGCCAACAGCATCAAGCCGACGCCCATTCCCCTTTTACCCCTTTCCCCACTTCCCCCATCTTGTAGTTCATGCTTATTAAATCTGATCCCGACGAGATCCAGTCCTTCCTTTCAGACGCGAGTCATATGCGCGAGGGACAGGCAGAGCGCGTAGTCTTCCCCGAAAATGCCGATGACGTGGCGGAGATCCTGCGAGAGGCCTCGGCGAAGAAGACTCCCGTCACGGTTTCCGGCGCCGGAACAGGCACGGTCGGCGGACGCATACCCTTCGCTGGAATCGTGCTCGCGACCGACAAACTCGATCAAATAAAAAGTGTAGTTCACAAAGAAACCGGCGGCCGCGCTTGTGCCGAGTCCGGCGTACGGCTTGCTGATCTGCAGCGCTTTGTCGAATCAGAAAATCTTTTCTATCCGCCTGACCCGACCGAGCGTAGTTGTTTTCTCGGCGGCACCGTGGCAACGAATGCGTCTGGCGCGCGTACCTTCAAGTATGGACCGACCAGGAAGTACATACAGAGGTTGAAGATTGCGCTGGCAACCGGTGATCTGATTGATTTGCGTCGCGGAGAACTTCAGGCGGATCCAATGGGACGAATAGAGATTTCGCTGTCCTCCGGCCGTTTGCTTGAAGCACAGTTGCCCGCCTACCACATGCCGCACACGCGAAAGCACGCTTCGGGTTACTACGTCGCGCCGGAGATGGACGTGCTTGATCTTTTCATCGGCAGCGAAGGAACGCTGGGGGTCATTGTAGAAGTCGAAGTGGCGTTGCTGCCAAAACCTGAAGGACTTCTCAGCGGGATCGTTTTCTTTAAGACGGATGAGGAAGTCTTGTCTTTTGTTAGCGAGGCGCGAAGCCTCTCACTCCGAAACCGTCAGTCACATGACAAAGCGATGCGTTTAGGCCCACTCGTCGAGAAAGCGCTGGAAGTTACGCGTCGCCATACCAGGTCCTCAGCTGAGACGAGTGAGCAGACAGATAGTCTGCTTGATGCGCGAGCGTTGGAATATTTCGATCTTGAATCGCTGGGATTTCTGCGACAGAAATACGAGACAATTCCAGTTGACGCAGTGGGCGCAATCTTTTTCGAGCAGGAGACAACGCCGGGAACCGAAGACGACTTGATGACTGAGTGGCTGGCGATACTTGAGCAGCACCAGGCCCTGATTGAGAGTTCCTGGTTCGCAACCGGCGAACAGGATCAGGCTAAGCTGCGCGAATTTCGCCACGCCTTGCCGGTGCTGATGAATGAGTGGTTCGCGCGTCACAAGCAACGAAAGGTCTCTACCGATATGTCCGTGCCCGATGCGGCGTTTCCGGAAATGCTGCGCTTCTATCAAGACACATTGCGAACGAGCCAGCTGCGGTACACGATCTTTGGCCACATCGGCGACAACCACGTCCACGTTAACATCCTGCCGCGCGACGATGACGAAGCAACGAAGGCGAGAGAGATTTATGTACAGTTCTTGAAACGCGCCGCTGCCCTTGGCGGGACTCTTTCGGCAGAACATGGCATCGGGAAACTAAAACGCGATTACCTGTCTTTGTTTTATAGCGAAGCGAACCTGCGCGAGATGGCTGCCTTGAAACGTGCTTTTGACCCCGCTGGAATATTGGGCCGAGGGAATATTTTTGCGGAAGAACTTATTGGGCGAGCGCCGTAGGTCCGGAGGACCGATAGTTAGTAGCCCTGCCCGTGAGGGCGGGGAAAATTTTCGCGATCGTATCGAGGCCCGAAGGGCCGGCACAAATCGTGTCGCACCTTCGGCGCTTAGACATCTAGTGATCATATCTCCCCGCCCTGACGGACGGGGCTACTAAATGCCGGTCCTTTGGACCTGAATCCAAATGCCCATGCTGAACCGCTCGGGCGCGACCTGCCTTTACCATTCCCTATTTACCATTTACGATTCACGTTCTTATGCTTCGTTTCACCACCGCTGGAGAATCACATGGTCGCGCGCTGGTCGCGATTGTTGAAGGCTTGCCTGCCGGCATGCCGGTTGACGTGGCGCAGATTAATTACGAGCTGCAGCGACGGCAATGGGGATATGGTCGCGGTGGCCGCATGAAGATCGAGCAGGACCAGGCAGAGATTCTGAGTGGTATCCGCCACGGGTTAACACTCGGTTCGCCAATCGCGCTAATGATCGAGAATAAGGATTGGGCGAATTGGACTGAAGTAATGGCGGCTGAGCCTCGTGATATCGCGCCGGAAAAGTCTCGGCGACTGAAACGCCCGCGGCCGGGACACGCCGATCTTGCCGGTGGACAGAAATACGACTCGCGCGACCTGCGAAACATTCTCGAGCGGGCGTCGGCACGCGAAACCACGGCGCGCGTTGCGTGTGGAGCGTTAGCGAAACAGCTTCTGTCTTCCTTTGGTGCTGAGATTCGCAGTCATGTGATTCAGCTCGGCGGCATTCCGGAGAAACCGCTACAGCTATCGTGGGACGAAGTAGCCGCGATTCCGGACGATGCGCCTTTGCATTGCGCCGACGCGCAGTCGCAGCAGCAGATGATCGAATTGATTGATGCGAAACGCGAAGCGGGCGACACGCTGGGTGGGATATTCGAAGTCGTCGCGCGTGGTGTTATTCCCGGACTCGGCTCGCACACGGCCTGGGATTTGAAACTAGACGGACGCCTGGCGCAGTCCGTGATGTCGATTCCCGCCGTGAAAGCGGTTTCGATTGGCGCGGGCAGCGAAGCGAGCGCGCTACCGGGTTCGGAAGTTCACGATGAGATTGCTTACAACAACGAGACGAAGGAGTTCATCCGCGAAACAAATCGCGCCGGTGGTCTCGAGGGCGGCGTCACTAACGGTGAAGAGATTCGCATTCGCGGACACCTAAAGCCGCTTTCGACGCTGCGGCGTCCCTTGCGCTCAGTGGACATCGATACGAAGCAGGAAGAGTCGGCGGCGTTTGAGCGTTCGGACATTACCGCCGTGCCGGCTGCGGGTGTGATTGGCGAGGCGATGATGGCACTGGTGTTGGCTGGAGCGATGCGCGAGAAGTTTGGTGGAGACAGTTTGGGAGAGATGAAGCGCAACTTCGAAGGTTATCGCGAACAACTTAGAGGGTATTGATAGCAGCGTTTCCTCGGTGCCACCTCTGTGTCCTCAGTGTCTCTGTGGTGGATTTTATTCGCCAAACATAACCACAGAGGCACAGAGCTCACAGAGGACGCACAGAGATTTTCAAACCAGGTCACTTACGGATTGTTGACTGTTGACTCGGGCTGACATTTAGGGAAGCTTCAGAATAGAATCAATATAAAGGACAGTTCGAGAAAATCACTTCTTTTGGAGTTGGACAACAAATAATGGCATTGATGGAGATAGTGACGTGGCCGAACCCGATACTCGACGCACCAGGTGATCCGGTCACGGATTTTGGCGACGGTCTCAAGAAACTCGTTAGCGACATGTTTGAGACGATGTACTCAGCGCCCGGTGTAGGATTGGCTGCGGTGCAAGTTGGCGTCGCCAAGCGGCTGTTCGTGATGGACTGCTCGGCCGGTAAGGATCCAGATCAGCGCGTCGTGATGATTAATCCGGAAGTGATTCACGTTGAAGGCGAGCAGAACGGCGAAGAGGGTTGTCTTTCGTTTCCCGGAATTTTCACGCCGGTTGAGCGTAGCTTGCGAGCCATCGTTCGAGCTAACGACATCAACGGGGACGAATTCGAAATTGATGAGACGGAACTGACTGCCCGTTGCATGCTGCACGAAACTGACCATTGCGATGGCATCGTGTTTCTCGACAAGATGAGCGCGCTCAAACGAGAACTGGTGAAACGCAAGATCAAGAAGTTGCAGAAGGCGGGCAAGTGGATCGCGAAGTAAGAGCAATTACTTGAAGAAGGCGGGGGCAAGCCCACCTTCCCGACCCTGAGATTAATTGTCCGGCGCTGGTCTCTACCTTGAAAGCCTTTCATGTTTATTGTTACAGGTTGATAGAGCGACTCAGGGTTGGGAAGGGGGCTTGCCCCCGCTCCTGAGTCTTTGTAGTTTCTGACTTCTGAGCTGTGCTCTGCTACTATCAAAAAAAAATTGATTGGAGTTAGATATGCCAACAGAATTTCGTAACGAACCGCTTACCGATTTCAGCAAAGAAGATAATGCGCAGGCGATGCGCGCGGCGCTAGCGAAGGTTAAGAGCGAGTTGGGCCGCGAATACCCTTTGGTGATTGGCGGCGAACGCATCACCACCGACGCTAAACTCGACAGTATCAATCCTGCCAATCGCAGCGAGGTAGTCGGCCGCTTTCAGAAGGCGACCCAGGAGTTGGCCAACAAAGCCGTCGAGTCGGCTGCCGCCGCTTTTCAAACCTGGAAGAAAACGACTCCGGCGGAACGGGCTGACCTGATGTTTCGCCTCGCCGCAGTTTTGCGCGAACGGAAGCACGAGCTGTCGGCCTGGATGATTCATGAGGTCGCAAAAACCTGGGCGGAGGCTGACGGCGATACGGCTGAGGCGATTGATTTTCTGGAGTTCTATGGCCGCGAGATGTTGCGTTACGCAGGCGATCAGCCTTTGGTGAATGTACCCGGCGAAGAGAACCATCTTAACTACATTCCGCTCGGTGTGGTGGCAGTTATTCCGCCGTGGAATTTTCCACTCGCAATCATGGCCGGCATGACCAGCGCTGCTTTTGTTACCGGCAACACTGTGGTGCTCAAACCTTCATCCGATGCTCCGACGATTGCCTACAAGTTTTTCGAGATTCTTGAAGAGGCTGGTTTGCCCGCCGGCGTAGTCAATTTCATGACCGGATCGGGAGCGGAAGTGGGCGACGTTATTGTTGACCATCCGAAAACGCGGTTCATCGCCTTCACTGGATCCAAGGAGGTTGGACTGCGGATCAACGAGCGCGCGGCGAAGGTCCATGAGGGACAAATCTGGATCAAGCGCGTGGTTGCGGAGATGGGAGGCAAGGACGCGATCATCGTTGCCGATGACGCGAACCTTGACGACGCGGCGACTGGAGTTGTGCAGGCGGCCTTCGGTTATCAGGGTCAGAAGTGTTCCGCCTGTTCGCGGGCAATCATTGATGCGCGAGTCTACGATCAGATGTTGGAAAAAATTGCGGAGCGAACCGAGAAAATCAAGGTGGGCGATCCAAGTGATGGCGCGACTAACATGAGTGCTGTCATTAACGAAAAGGCTTTCAAGGCGATCAACGCCTATATCGAGAAGGGCAAGAGCGAAGGTGGGCGAGTCCTGGCGGGCGGTGGGTCCGATGGCGAGCAGGGATTTTTTATCGAACCGACCGTTATCGCTGACGTGAAACCCGGCGCTACGATTGAACAGGAAGAAATATTCGGACCCGTCCTGGCTGTGATCAAGGCCGAGAATTACGACGATGCTTTAGAAATTGCCAATGACACGCAATTCGGTTTGACTGGCGCGGTCTACAGTAATGACGAAGCAAAGCTGGCGCGCGCACGCCAGGAGTTTCACGTTGGCAATCTCTACCTCAATCGCAAATGCACCGGAGCGCTCGTAGGTGTTCATCCTTTCGGGGGCTTCAATATGTCAGGCACTGATTCGAAGGCCGGTGGTCGCGATTATCTTTTGCTGTTCATGCAGGCGAAGGTTTCCGCGGAGAAGATTGGGGCGACTGCTGCAGTAGAAAAAAGAGCAGCTAGCTGAAAACCCAAGAGCGGGGGCAAGGCCGCCTTCCAACCTGCGAATCAGTGCTAGTTGCGGATTAGCGACAAGCTTGAGCAATTCGCAGGTTGGGAAGGCGGGCTTGCCCCCGCTCTTTATGTTCAGTGAGTCAGGAAAATGCGCATTGTCTTCATGGGTACGCCGGAATCCGCGGTGCCATCGCTCGCGCGACTGCTGACGGACGGACACGAAGTCGTCGCCGTCTGGACTCAACCGGATAAGCCCGCCGGGCGTGGCGATAAAATGCACTCGCCCGCAATCAAACAGTTTGCACTCGAACATGGCCTGCCGGTCGAGCAGCCAAAGAAAATCAAAACCCAGGAAGCCAAGGATTTGTTTGCGTCGTACGACGCTGACGTTGCTGTGGTCGTCGCGTATGGTCGCATACTTCCGCCGGAGTTTCTGCGCGCCCCACGCCGCGGCTGCATCAACGTGCATTTCTCCCTGTTGCCGCTCTATCGCGGTGCGGCGCCGGCCAATTGGGCAATCGTAAACGGGGAAGTGAAGACAGGTGTGACCACGATGTTCATCGAAGAAGAGTTGGATTCCGGTCCGATTCTTTTACAACGCGAAACGATGATTGGCGAAACCGAAACTGCACCAGAACTGATGCAACGCCTGGCGGGTATCGGCGCCGACCTGTTGAGCGAGACGTTTGCGCAGCTTGACCGCCTCACGCCGCGTCCCCAACACGATCAAGCCGCTACCTTTGCGCCACTACTGACGAGGCAACACGGGCTCGTTAACTGGCTGAACAACGCGGCGACGATCGAACGCTGCGTGCGAGGTTTTCAGCCCTGGCCCAGCGCGTATACGCATTACAAATCCCACCGCTTGATCCTGTGGCAGGCAAGTGCTAGTGAAACTGTGTCAATGGACGGGCTAGCGGGAGAAGTGCTCGTTGCTCATGGCGACGATCTCGTTGTGAAGTGTGGTGATGAGAAAGCGCTGCGGTTAATTGAAGTGCAACCGGAAGCCAAGCGCCGCATGAGCATACGGGATTTCTTAAACGGAACACATCTGAAGGTTGGCGACCGATTTGGTGAAGTCTAATTCTGTTTCGCCGGCGCGGTTGACCGCATTTGAAATCCTGCGGCGTGTGGGAGAAGGCGCTTACGCTTCTGTTCTTTTGGCTTCGCGAGAAGACGAATTGTCGCCGCCCGATCGTGCCCTGTGTCATGAGCTGGTCATGGGCGTGCTGCGCCGGCAACTATGGCTGGACCGGCTCATTGAACACTACGCGAACCGCAAGGTTGCCGGGCTGGATGAGTCGGTTCGGATCATTCTCAGAATCGGTCTCTATCAGCTGCGCTTTCTTACGCGTGTTCCCGCCTCTGCTGCGGTCAACGAATCGGTGAACCTGGTCCACTTCGCTCGCCTGCGTTCGGCTGGGAGTCTCGTCAACGCCGTCTTGCGACGCGCCACGCGCGAGCCCGAAGTTGATCCCGCTGTCAATATTCACGATCCACTCGAGCGC
>Ga0070698_100002637_pt1 | contig 19755 bp, 17 predicted proteins | sample KBSK1502metaG_FD_65477 | JGI IMG/M metagenome (GOLD analysis project Ga0070698, IMG submission 65477) | Corn, switchgrass and miscanthus rhizosphere microbial communities from Kellogg Biological Station, Michigan, USA - KBS K1-50-2 metaG | ecosystem: Host-associated > Plants > Roots >...
CGGGTGATGTAGAACTCGACCTCGAGACCTGCCACATATCCGTAGCCCGCCTCGCGGAGGCGCGCAAGCTGGGCGCGGAGCTGCGCGCGACCGTCGAGCGGCACCGGCCGCCCGCTCCCGAAGTAGACGTCGCAGATCATCCAGCCCGTGCGGTCTGCCCACGGCAGCACCCGGAACGTGGCCGGATCGGGGACGATCACGACGTCCGGGTAGCCCGTGAATTCGTCGATCTCGAACCCGCCGCCCTGCGTGAACACCGGCGGGAACACGCGGTTGCCGGTGTCGAGGCTGAAGATCGCGCCGGAGAAGTCGGCGCCGCTTCGCATCGCCGCGATCCCACCCTCGGCCGAGAGATGCTTGCTCCGCGGGACGCCGTGCTGGTCGACGAGGACGAGGCGCACCGTCCTCAGCCCGAGCTCCTCGATGCGGGAGGCGACCTCGGCCACTGCTTCCACCTGCTCATCCGAGTACAACCCGTGCCGCTCGACGAACCCCGAAGATCCGAGACCCAGACCCTCGCTCATGTCGCTGCCTCTCTTGTCGACGCCGTGGCGATCCTATGCCGGTCGATCACCGTCGGTTTACGCCGGGGCCGTCTGAGGTGTCCGGGCCAGGTCGAGTGCTTGTTTGATCGTGAGCTTGCGACCGGCCTCGGTCAGACGGGCGACCGCGTCGGCGGGAAGCGCTGCGTGCGCCTGATTGACGAACTCGCGCCCCGGCGTGTGTTCGGTGTAGATGACAGCTATGCCCTCTTCCTGGGCGTACACCTCAGCGGCCGCGGCGATTCGAAGGGCGTTTTCCGGCCGGTGCTCGGCTACCTCGGTGGCCGCGAGCCCGATCAACGAAAGTCCGATTCCGCGGACGCTCGCCACGTCGGTGTGCGCCTGCACCGACTCGAAGAAGGTCGCCCGCGCACGCGTAGGGTCGCCGTCGGCAAGATGCGTCCAGGCCATCTCGGAGAGAATCCTCGCCTCCTCGCCTCGATCTCCGACCGCCTCGAACGCAGCGAGAGACCGCCGGTAGAGCTCGATGGCCTCGGCAGTGTCGCCGCGCCCGGATGCCAGCTGAGCGAGGCCGCCTAGGGACATGCCTGCCCCTTCCCAGTCACCGAGCCGGCGCTGGATCTCGAGTGCCTCGGAGTGCCTGGCCTGAGACGAGTCGGGGTCTGCGGTGACCGCATGGAGAATGCCCGCGACGGTCGAAGCGATCCCCTCGGCCCACATGAAGCCCGCCGCACGACTCGTCTCGATGCTCTCCTCCGCCAGCCTGAGCCCCGATTCGGGATCGAGGAAGATCAGCGCGAGCGCTTGCATCAGAGCCGCGATGCAGATCTCGCGCCTGCCCCCGATCTCCGTGGCAATTCGATGGGCCTCGGCGCACTCGTCGAGCGACTGCTCATACTGGCCGAGCATCCACGACGCGAGTCCCGCGGTGATCAGTGCGCCCGCCCGGCCCGCTGTCGGGGTGCGGCGCGTGTCCGCGTCGAGGAATGCCCTCGCGTGCTCCCTCGCCGTGACGTTCTTGCCGCGGACGTGCCAGTACATCCACAGGTCGCCGCACACTTGCATGCCCAGCTCGGTTGCGTTTGCGTCGCCGCCGCGAGCGATCTCGAGGAGCGTGTCGATCGCCGCTTGGAGGTTCCCCTCCTCGGTGATGCCACCTTCGACCGAGCTGACCTGTTCGGTGCCTTCGATCCCGTCGCGGATCTCACGGGCGCGCTCGGCGTACCGGCGAGCGTGCCTGAGCGCAATCGCGCCGGTTTCGCCTGCGACCGCGAGCTGCTCACGAGCGAACTCCCCGATCGTCTGCAGCATGCCGAGCCGGTCGGCCCGGCCATCGACCTGCACGAGCGCCTCGTCGAGAAGCGACTCGAGCTCGTCGAGGCAGCTCTCGCCTCCCTCTGCGCACACGGCTTCGACGTCCGCGACCGTGCATCCGCCGGCGAAGACCGCCAGCCGCCTGAACAGGCGCTGCTCCTGGTCCGTGAGGAGGGAGTGGCTCCAGTCGATCGTGGCGCGCACTGTCTGCTGGCGTTCGGGAATGTCCCGCCGACCCGATGCGAGTAGGTCGAGGGCACGGTCGAGCCGCTCAAGTAACGCCTCGGGAGAAAGAAGCCGCAGCCGGGCGGCCGCCAGTTCGAGCGCGAGCGGCAGACCATCGAGACGCCGGCACACGGCGGCGACGGCCTCGGCATTCTCGGGCGTGAGCTCGAACGCCCCTTTCGTCTTCGTCGCTCGCTCGACGAACAGGGCGACGGACGGATATGCCTCCAGCGACTCGGCCGAGGTGATCTCCGAGGCCGGCGGGAGCGCGAGTGGAGCGAGCGAGTATTCCTGCTCGCCCTGCGATGCGCAGCGGTGTCCTGCTCGTGGTCACGACCCGAAGGGCCGGGCAACGCTCCACGAGCGACGCAAGGTCGGCCGCCGCAGCGACGACCTGCTCCAGGTTGTCGAGGAGAAGGAGCGCCTGCCTGTCACCGAGCAGCGTGATCACGCCCTCGCCGAGCGTCCTCCCTTCGGCTTCCTTCACGTCCAGCGCCTCGGCAAGCGCCGGAAGCACATCAGAGGGATCGTTGACGTCTGCCAGCGCGACGAAGGCGACACCGTCGAGGAACTCAGGCGCAAGCATTCGCCCGAGCTCGGCGAGCACGGTGGTCTTCCCGACCCCGCCGGGCCCTGTGATCGTGACGACCCGATGCCTCCGGGCGAGATCGACGAGGGACTCCAAGTCGACCGCTCGGCCGAGGAGCGGCGGACCCACCTCGGGCAAGTTGTTCGGAAAGCCGACGAACCGTTCTCCCTTGCCCTCGAGCGCCGCCGGCTCCGGAACAACAAGACCGTCGCCCCTCACCGCGTAGAGCTCGAACGGACGCCCCACGTTCTTCAGCCTGAACCGGCCCAGGGCGACGACGCTCACATCACTCCGGTTCTTGATCTGGTCGTGGGCGGAATCCGACAGCATCACCCCGCCGGGAATCGCGAACGACTCGATCCGCGCCGCGATGTTCACCGCCTCGCCTGTGAGCCGCTCGTCCTCGACGACCACCTCACCCACGTGGATGCCGAGGCGAACAGGAACGTCCTGTCCCGAGAGCGCGCGCTGAATGCCGACTGCGGCCTGTACCGCCGCGAGCGAGCTCGAGAACATGCTCATGCTCCCGTCACCGAGGCGCTGCACGACCGTCCCGCCAAAGGCGTCGTGATGCGCCTCGAGCGCTCTCCAGTACCGCTTGCGCTTGTCGAGCGCCGCGCTCTCGTCCGCCTGCATCAGCGCCGTGTATCCGACCATGTCGGTGAACATCACCGCGACGAGCCGACGGTCGAGCCGCTCACCCACGGCTCACCCTCGTCCTGCGCGGCACTCGATTATCCGCACGCGACGACCATAACGCTGTCCGCCCGCCGGCAACGTGCACGCCGCTCGGGGCAGCAGACCGGCAGCAAACATCCGAAGCGCCTGCGCTCAACCATGCGATACCGCGGCGCGACCCCGTCGAGCGCCGCATGAACAGAGCGGTTGCGCACCCAACCTCGTTCACCTCGGCGCCCTTGAGCTGGCCTGTCACGCCGGAGGTCGCGGGTTCGAGTCCCGTCGCTCCCGTAGAAAACATCCTGCAAACTAAGACCTTCTGTTGTCAGCCTTGGCGCTGAAACTGCCGGCTTCTCACCGGTCCTCCCGCGTTGATCCCGCACGCGAAGCGGCCGCGAGGTGGGCCCGCTAAAGCTGCCGCAAACGGGGAATGTTCTGACGCCCGGTTGTGAGGCGACCGGGCCAGCGCTCTTCGGTCATCCCGCGCAGATCCCGCTCGCGCATAAGTGTTCTGTGGCTACCGGTGACTGCACCTACTCATTGGATCCGAGCACATCTTGGCTTGCCTGAGTCAGCGTGCTGTCACTCGACGTGGTGATCGCGCGAACGCGCCGGTAACGTCGCCGACGTCCTGCAAGCCACTCTGTTGGGCGACTCGCGCGGGCGCTATGCTCGAGGCGCCGGGCACATAGCCCCCGGCCGGTGCAGAGACGGCGAAGTCCGGTGCGAATCCGGCGCTGTCCCGCAACTGCGATGCCCCGCTCGGGGACGAGCCAGGTCGACCGTCCTGCGCCGAGACGAACGTCAGCCCTCGGAGGAAGGGCGGTTCGGGCGGCCCGGAGCCGCCGGGCCTCCTCCTCCGCAGACGCGGAGGTTTTCGTATGAGCGGACAAACGATCGACTCGGGGCCCGGGCGCTCGCCGCGTCTCGGTGAAGCCGCCGGGCTGGAAGAGCGGCCGCAGGCACCTTTCGCCCTCTCCTGGAGCGGCGGCAAGGACTCAGCGCTCGTCCTTTGGAGGCTGCGCCGCTGGCTGCTCGAGCCGGAGGCGCTGATCACGACCGTGACCGAGAGCTACGAGCGGATCAGCATGCACGGCGTTCGCCGCGAACTACTCGCACGACAGGCCGAGGCGCTGGGGATCCCGCTCGTCGAGGTGCTGATCCCGCCGAGCTGCATCAACGAGATCTACGACAACCGGATGGCCGAAGCGTTCGGGGCGGAACCGCTGTCCGGGATCGAGACGGTGGCCTTCGGCGACCTGTTCCTGGAGGATGTCCGTGCCTACCGGGAAGGTCGTCTTGCCGCGGCCGACAAACGCGGCCTCTTCCCGCTCTGGGGGCAGGACACGACGGCGCTCGCGCGCGAGTTCATCGACGCGGGCTTCGAGGCGACGCTCGTCTGCGTCAACCCGCGCATGCTCGACCGCGCCTTCTGCGGGCGACGCTACGACGAGGCGCTGCTCGCCGAGCTCCCGCCCGGCGTCGACCCCTGCGGCGAGAATGGCGAGTTCCACACCTTCGTGTCCGCGGGCCCGATCTTCACCAGCCCAATCGCCTGCGCGCGCGGAGAGATCGTCGAGCGCGACGGATTTGTCTTCTGCGAGCTGACCCCGCGAGAGGAGGCGGAAGATGCGGATCTGTTCGCTTCTTCCTAGCGCGACCGAGATCGTCGCCGACCTCGGCCTGGTCGAGTCGCTCGTCGGCATCTCGGAGGAGTGCGACTGGCCGCCCGAGGTTCGCGGCCTGCCGGTGGTGACCGCCTCGCGCGTCGACACGAGGCGCTTGTCCAGCCTGCAGATCGACAGGGCAGTGCGCGAGGCGATCGGTGAGGGGCAGCCGCTGTACGTGATCGACCGCGAGCTGCTCGAGACCCTGCAGCCCGACCTGATCCTGACGCAGAACCTCTGCACGGTCTGCGCCGTCTCCGCCGACAGCGTGAACGAGCTGTGCGCAACCGATGCCGAGGTCGTCGCCCTCGACGCGCACATGCTGGCCGAGATCGAAGAGCGCATCGTCTCGCTGGCCGGCCTGCTCGGCGTACCGGCGCGAGGCCGCACAGTCGTCGACGAGATGGAGGCGAAGATCGCCGGCGTGCGCGCGCGCGTCGCCGACGCGCCTACGCGTTCGGTGTTCGTCGCCGAATGGCTCGAGCCGCCGTACGCCGCCGGCCACTGGATCCCCGAGATGGTGAGGATGGCCGGCGGCCGCGATGTCCTCGGACAGGAGGGCGCGCCCTCCTACCCGACCTCGTGGGAGACGGTGCTCGACGAGCGCCCCGAACTGGTCGTCGTCGCACCCTGCGGCTTCGACCACGAACGCGCCGCTCGCGAGGCGACGCTGCTGCCACTCGCCTGCCGCGCAGTCGCCGTCGACTCGAATGCCTACTACGCGCGACCAGCACCCCGACTCGCCGATGGTGTCGCCCAACTCGCCTTTCTCATCCATCCCGACCTCGTCGACGACCCTTGCCTCCCCCACGTCGAACTCGCCACCCCAACACCGCCTGCCACGGCGATCCTCGATGACATCGTCCGCTGACCATCGCAAAGCGGCGATACTCGGGCAAGCCGGATCTCCCGGCTCGGGCGATCGGTCGTTGACGGTCGCATTCCTACATCTCGCGCCCGAGCTCGGAGCGCTAGACCGCAACCGCACGCTGATCGAGTACGGCACGCGGGTAGCCACCGACTCAGGCGCCGACTGGGTGCTCTCGGGCGAGCTCGTCGTGCCTGGTTATCGTTTCGAGCCGCTGATCGGAACCAACTGGATTGCCGACCAGCCTGATAGCTGGATGCGCCGGCTCGCCCGTCTCAGCTCCGACTTGGGAATCACGAGTTTCGTCAGCCATCCAGAACGCGACGCCGTGACTGGGAAACTGTTCAACAGCTTCTTCGTCATCGGCCGCAACGGCCAGATCCTCGGACGGCAGCGGAAGCTCGACCCAACGCCCGGCAGCGAAGACTGGGCGAGCGCGGGTGAGCCCGGCCGCCCGATTCCGGTCGACGGCATGAAGATCGGACTCCTGGTCTGCGCCGACGCCTACAAGCCGCTGCCGGCGCTCCGTCTGCGCGACTCCGGCGCGCAGCTGCTCGTCTCAGCGGCGGCCTGGTGGCCGGGCGAATGGGGGCCGAAAGGCGAGTGGGAAGCGCGGACGCTCGACACCGACCTGCCGATGATTGTCTGCAATCGAACAGGCTGCGACCACGAGTCGCAGCTGTTCGGGTCAGAGAGCGTCGTGATCGATCGCGGCGAGAAACTTCTCACGCTGCGTGCTAGGGAATCGACGGCCTTCATCGTCGACTGCCGACTAAGGCAAGGTCACATCGCGAATTGCGAACTCCTCACATCAACTGTCCTACGGCCTGGGTGATGGCAGCCGCCCGATTCCTAGCCCAGCTCGTCATTCACAGCCAAGAGCAAGACACGTTCTCGCGCACATCCCAATGGTCAGTTTGCTATTCCGACAACGCTCTATCCGGCGCTGATCCCGCAGGAGGTCGCCGGAAGCTCCTGCCCCTACCCGGCGATCCCCGCAACGGCAGGGCCGAAAGGCCCGCTCTCGGCGGGAATCCCCGCCTATCTCCGCTGAGCCGCGAAGCGCCAAGACCGGCCTGTCACGCCGGAGGTCGCGGGTTCGAGTCCCATCGCTCCCGTAAAAGTCCTTGCAAATCGGTATATGTCTTTGACATGACGACCGCCGGCTTCTTTTCATCCCGCGCAGATCCCGCACCAGAATTGGGCTGAGATCGCCGCAAGGAGCCGGCGGTACCCGGTAATCCCCGGAGAAGGATGACCGGCCACGGCAACCGGCGGTCGAATGCCGCTGACGGCACGGCGATGCGCAGCGCGTCTTTTCTCAGGCCCCCTTCGCCATCCAGGTGCTGAGCGTTTTCCAGAAGTCGGTTCCCTCGGCGGTTGCCCGCGGGACACCCGAGTAGTGGCCGTGGCGAGCCTGGAAGAGCGTCCCCCGGAAGGCCGGCGCCGGCCCCGCCCAGCCGAGCTCGATCCCGGGCGCCTGGCGCGTCCCGGTCGCTTCGGCCAGGGGTTCACCCTTCTTCAACCGTTTCCCGACCACGTTTGAGGCCGGGATCTTGATGTCCTCGGCGGTGTAGATCGGGAAGCGCGCCATCGGGCCCTTGTCGCACTGGACGACGATCAGACCGCCGATCCCAGGCCAGCCCGAGCCGGAGTGCACGACCCGTACGATCTTGCCGTCGGCGAACATCGGGATCGGTCCCGCCCCGAGGAAGTCGACACCCATGTCGAGTCCGGCCCAGGCGGTCTTGCGACCAAGGATTCCCCAGTCGCCCAGGCGCTCTTTCTCAAAGTCGCGAAGCAGCTTGGACTCGAACGGACCGGCGTGCTTCAGGAGCGCCTTGAACGTCATGTATCCGACCTCGCCGTCTTCAACGAGCTTGTTCTTCTTCTGGAACTTCCTGATCGCGGCGACGAGCTTCTCCCCGAAGACGTCGCCAATCTTCCCCTTCTCCTTGACCGGCGTGAAGCCCACGCCTGCGAGGGCGACCATCCGCTTGACGGCCACGACGTCCTTGCCGCGTGCGCCCTTGTTCAGTATCCGGACGAGTGTCAAGTCTTCCTTCGCCACGACTCCCCCTCTCTAGGCCGCGTCTTCACAACCGCGTCCATGCAGTTGCTGCCGCCGAGCTGCGCCCGGACTCGAGCGGGTCAGCCCGCTCGCCGTCGAACCGGAGCGTCCGCTCGTCGCTCGTGCAGGACATCCTCGCCTCCCGGTCAGTGCCCGGGCCGCTCGAGCACGGAAGAACCTCGTCGATGTTCGCCCATGTCGAGGGAGGTGTCAATGCGGTGACTCATCGACTCACGGTCTTGACGAATCACGGCCGTTGTCTATAGGTTCGCTCCAGTAACGAGCGAGCGAGCGAACTAGGGGAGTCGTGGACGCGCTCATATCGTTACTGCGGCGATCACGTCCTTTCTGGAGGAGGCGCCTCAGACGCTCGGACATCGTCCTGCGCTGAGTGCCCACGAGGCGTTCGCCTATCGCCCCGACGCGGGCGTCACGCTCGCACTCCTCAATTCGTTCGAGCTTCGCTGCGGCGGCGAGCCCGTTCCCTTGCCACCGAGCGCACAGCGGCTGCTCGCGCTACTCGCCTTGCGCGAGCGCCCGCTTCGGCGGCTCCACGTCGCGGGAACGCTCTGGCTCGACACTCCCGAAGAGCGTGCCTCGGCGAACCTCCGCTCCTCGCTCTGGCGCCTGAACCGGCCCGGGCCCCGGCTCGTCGAGACCACGGGCCTGCAGCTCCGGCTCGATCCGCGCGTCCGCGTTGACGTCCGCGAGAGTGCCGCGCTCGCACACCGGCTGCTGACGGCACCTGAGAAGTCGGACGGGAGAGAACTCGAGCTCGACGCGGCAGTGCTGACCGGCGAGCTCCTCCCCGACTGGTACGACGACTGGGTGCTGATCGAGCGAGAGCGGTTGCGCCAACTCAGCCTCCACGCGTTGGAGGCGCTCGCTCGGCGACTGCTCGGCGCGGCGAGTCCGGCCGCGGCGCTCGAGGCCGCGCTGGCTGCGATGTCGATGGAGCCCCTCCGCGAGAGCGCGCACCGCCTCTTGATCGAGATCCATCTCGCCGAGGGGAACGCGGCCGAAGCGATCCGCCAGTTCCAACTCTGCTGCACGATGTTCCGCGACCAGCTCGGACTGGCTCCGTCGCGGCAGCTCGCCGAGCTCGTCTCCGGTTTGACGGACCTGGAGACGCTGCGGTGACGCCTCCACGGGAACATGGCGCGCATGACATTGGCGGGCGAAAGCGGCGGCGTGCTCGTCGTGCGGGCCTGGTTCGACGGTGATCCGCCGCAGCTGAAGGCGCGGATCACGCACTCGCTCCACGTCGCGGAGCCGCAGCCGAAGGCGGCGACGGTCTCGAGCGCTCCGGCGATTCACGCCGAGCTTGACCGCTGGCTCGCAGCGCTAAAAGAGAACGCCGCTCGGTGACGTCGCCGTGACGGAGGCGTGACGCTCCCGCGCGACACTCTTCACCACCAGCACGAGGAGGGCCGATGGCGACCGCACCAACGTATCCCGGCGTCTATATCGAGGAGATCCCCAGCGGCGTTCACCCGATCATGGGCGTCGCGACCTCGATCGCAGCGTTCGTCGACTTTTTTCCGCGCGGCGCGATGAACACCGCCGTCCAGGTCTTCAGCTTCGGCAGCTTCGCACGCGAGTTCGGCGGCCTGGACGACCGCAGCGAGGCGAGCTACGCGATCCAGCAGTTCTTCCTCAACGGAGGAATGCAGGCGTGGGTCGTGCGCGCGGCGAGCGCGGCCGCGACGACGCTCAACGGCGCGCTGACCGCCGGTGCGACGAGCATCCCGGTCGCGGATGCCTCGGCGTTCGCACCATCCGGCTCGCTCGTGATCGAGGCGGAGGTCGTGCTCTACGACGGCATCGACCAGAGCACCAACACCTTCGAGAACTGTGTCCGCGGTGCCGCCGGCACGACGGGGGCCGCCCACTCGAACAACCGGCCCGTGACGCAGGCGCCCACCAAGGCGTCGGTGATCGCCAAGGACGGCGTCGGCGGCGGCGCGGCGACGGCGCTGACGATCACCGCCAGCAGCGAGGGCACGTGGGGCAACAACCTCCGCGCGTCGATCGACTATGGGACGACGACCGCGAACCGCTTCAACCTGACGATCTCCGAGATCGCGGTGTCGGGCGGCCGGCCGACGGTGCTGCGGCAGGAGCAGTTCCTCGAGCTCTCGATGAACCCACTCAGCCCGCAGTTCGTCGAGACGATCGTGAACTCGGCGTCCGCGCTCGTCACCGTCGCCGCCTCCGGCTCCAACCTGCCGGCCGCGACCGGGACGCTCGGCGGCGCGACGCCGACATTTCCGGTGAGCGCGCCGCTGAAGGTCAACGTCTCGTTCGTCCCGAACGCGGACGGCTCCGGCACGGCGGTGAACGTGAACGACGTCGACCTCGGCTCGACGGCGATCGCCACGCTTGACGACGCGGCGGCGCGGCTCGAGGGAGCGCTCCGGAGCGCGCAGCCGCTGAATCCGGCGTTCTCGCAGGCGCGCGTCCGCGCGGTGGCGGGACTGCTGCAGATCACCGCCGGCCCTTCGAACCCCGGCGGCCAGTTCTCGTTCACGAACGGCACCGGCAGCTCCGCCGCGGCGGACCTGAAGCTGCGCACGGCGACCGACAACGCCCTCGTCAACGTTGCGGCCTACGCGCTCGGCTCGGCCCTGGCGGGCACGGGCGAGGGCAACGCGACGCCCGGCGAGGACGGCATCGCGCCCGGCGCCACCGAGCTGATCGGGTCGAACGCCGTCGACCCGCCGACCGGGATGTTCGCGCTCGACAAGGCCGACCTCTTCAACATCCTCATGCTCCCGCGTGTCGCCAAGGTCACCGGCACGAATGCCTTCCCGACCGCCGGCGTGACGACGGCGCTGAGCGCGGCGATCACGTACTGCGACGACCGCCGCGCGTTCCTGATCGTCGACACGCCGAGCAACGTCACGAACGTCGTCCAGTTCAAGCAGTGGCTCGCCGGCACGCTCGACGGCCTTCGCGACAAGAACGCGGCCGTCTACTTCCCCCGCATCGTCAGCGCCGATCCCCTGAACGGCTTCCGGCCGCGCTCGTTCGGCGCGAGCGGGACGATGGCCGGGATCTACGCGCGCACGGACGCCGCGCGCGGCGTCTGGAAGGCACCGGCCGGCACCGAGGCGTCCCTGCGGAACGCCCAGTACCTCGAGTACAAGCTGACCGACGCCGAGAACGGCGTGCTGAACCCGCTCGGCATCAACTGCCTGCGCACCTTCGATGTCTACGGCAACGTCTCGTGGGGCGGGCGCACGCTGGACGGCGCCGACGCACGCACGTCCGAGTGGAAGTACGTCCCGGTGCGGCGGTTCGCGCTCTTCCTCGAGGAGACCCTCTACCGCGACACGAAGTGGGTCGTGTTCGAGCCGAACGACGAGCCGCTGTGGGCGCAGATCCGCCTCAACATCGGCGCCTTCATGCACGACCTCTTCCGTCAGGGCGCGTTCCAGGGCAAGACGCCGCGCGAGGCGTACCTCGTGAAGTGCGACTCGGAGACGACGACCCAGACCGACATCGACAACGGTGTCGTGAACATCCTCGTTGGCTTCGCACCGCTCAAGCCGGCCGAGTTCGTGATCATCAAGATCCAGCAGCTCGCCGGGCAGATCGAGACCTAAGGCGCCCAAAGGAGAGCTGCTATGGCCGAGTTCAGCGTGAATCCAGCCCGATTCGACCCCTACAAGAACTTCAAGTTCCGGGTCAAATGGGAGGGCCGGTACGTCGCCGGCGTCAGCAAGGTCTCGGCGCTCAAGCGGACGACCGAGGTGGTCGAGCATCGCGAGGGCGGCGACCCGAGCACGTCGCGGAAGTCGCCGGGGCGGTCCAAGTACGAGGCGATCACCCTCGAGCGCGGCGTCACGCACGACACCGAGTTCGAGGCGTGGGCCAACAAGGTCTGGAACTTCGGGGCGGGTCTCGGCGCGGAGGTGTCTCTCAAGGACTTCCGGAAGGACATCACGATCGAGGTCTACAACGAGGCGGGGCAGCTCGCGCTCGCGTACAAGGTCTTCCGCTGCTGGGTGTCGGAGTACCAGTCACTGCCCGACCTCGACGCCAATGCCAACGCCGTCGCGATCCAGCACATCAAGCTCGAGAACGAGGGAATCGAGCGCGACCTCGAGGTGCCCGAGCCCGCCGAGATCAGCTTCGTCGCCTTGTAGGAAGTGGCCGTGCTGTGACCGCCTTCGCTGTCACGCTCCCGCACGGCCTGTTCGAAGGCGCCGAGCGCCGGCAGCAGGCCGTGCTCCGGGCGCCGACCGGTGCAGACGAGGCGTTCCTGCTCGAGGCCGCGCCTACGCGGACGCGCGCGGAGAGCGTGACGGCGCTGCTAGCGCGCTGCGTCCCGCGCCTGGCCGGTCGCGACGCGGCCGAGGATGCCGTGCGCGCGCTGACGGTCGGCGACCGTGAGGCCCTCCTGCTCCACCTTCGCGCGGCGGCGCACGGAGACCGGATCGCGTGCGTGATCGACTGCCCCGACTGCGGCGTGCGCATGGATCTCGATCTCCACGTCAGCGGCGTGCTGCTGCCGCCGTACGCGGGTGCGCACGCCTCGTACTCGGCGACGTGCGGCGACTACGAGGTCCGCTTCCGGCTGCCGAACGGCGCCGACCAGGAGGCGGCCGCCCGCTCGGGCGGCCTCGAGGCCGGCGCGACGATGCTGCTCGAACGCTGCGTGCAGGAGGTGCGCGCACGCGGCCGCCGCGTGCGCCGCGTCCCCGAGCGCGTCGCGGCGGAGCTGCCGGCGCACCTGGTCGAGCTCGATCCGCAGGCGGAGGTAATCGTCAAGCTCGCGTGCCCGGACTGCGGCGGCGAGACGTCGGCACTGCTCGACGCGGCGACGGTCCTTTTCCGCGAGCTGACCGCCACGAGCGATCGCCTCTTTCGCGAGGTGCACGCGATCGCGACGCACTACCACTGGAGCGAGCGCGAGATCCTCGGCCTCGACGTGCAGCGGCGGCGGCGCTACTTGGAGTTGATCGCCGACGCGGTGGGCGGAACGTGACGGGCTACCTCGCCGGGCTCGTCGCACGAGGGCTGGGCCGGGCGCCGGGGCCTGCGCTCGAGCCGCGGCTCACGCCGGAGATCGCCTCGGTTTCCTGGCAACCGCAGGCGCCCGCGCCGGTCGAGCCCGCGCCCGCCACGGTCGGAGAGGTCGTCGAGGAGCGGGTCGCGACGAAAGCGCCCCGGCCTGCGTTCTCCGAGCCGCTGGGCGCAGATCCGCCGCCGGTCGGCGACGAACGGCCGAGTCCGCCCCGCGTCGAGGCGCCGCGCGGCCGCCGCCAGCCCCGTTCCGCCGAGCCGGCGCCTCCACGCGAGGGAGCACCGACGGCCGTCCAAGCGGAGGTGCCCGCGGCCAGCGGCGGCGGCGAGCCTCAGGGCGCGTCGGCCGCGGCGTCATCGGCTGCCGCGAACCCGCGCCGACCGGAGCGGGAGCAGATCGTCCAGGTCCGGGCCGCGCCGGCGTCCCGTCCTCCGACGGCCGAGGACGGGCATGTGGCGCGGCCGCTGGTGGAGCTGCTCCCGCGCGCGCCGGCGGAGCGTCCGGCGATCCCGGCCAAGGCCGCGCCGGCGCAACCGCACGTCGAGGTGCGCATCGGGCGCGTCGAAGTTCGCGCCCCGCGCGCGCCGGAGCCCTGGCGGCCGGTCGAGCCGGCGCCGCTCCGGGAGACGCCGGCGGATCCCTTCGTCAGGCTGGCCGCCGCCCGCCGCTACATCGACCGCGCCTGGCGATGAGCAATCACCTTGCGATCGCGACCGTGACCGCCACGCTCGACAAGCTGCTCGAGAAGCCGGTGGAAGACGACGTTCCCGGCGCGAAGGTGACGATGGTCAGCCCGGAGACTGCCGGCGGCGGCCTGCCCGCGACGCGCGTCAACATCTTCCTGTACCAGGTTTCGCCGAGCGCGGCGGCGCGGAACGAGGATCTCCCGACGCGCACCGGCGACGGCGAGCGGTTTCTGCATCGACCGCGCATCGGCCTCGACCTCCACTACCTCCTCACGTTCTACGGCCGGGAGACCGACTTCGAGCCGCAGCGGCTGCTGGGCAGCGTCGTCCGGACGCTCCATGCGCGTCCGGTCCTGACACGCCCACAGATCCGCGACGCCGTCACCGCCTTTCCACTGCTGGCGAAGGCGAACCTCGCGGACGACGTCGAGCTCGTCAAGTTCACGCAGTCGCCGCTGACGCTCGAGGAGCTGTCCAAGCTCTGGTCCGTCTTCTTCCAGACGCCGTATCGGCTGTCGGTGGCGTACCAGGGGACGGTCGTTCTGATCGAGAGCGACGACTCGTTCTCGTCGCCGCTGCCCGTGCGGCTGCGCAACGTCTACGTCGAGACGTTCCGTGAGCCGCTCGTCGAAGCGGTCGTCGCCGCGAGCGGGGACGACGACCCCATCCTCGACGGCGCGCAGATCCGCGTCCGCGGCAAGCGCCTACAGGGCAACCAGACGCGGCTCGAGATCGACGGGACGCCGCTCGCGGCGACCACGGTCACGGACACGGAGATCACCGCGACGCTGCCACCGCTCACTGCCGGCCTGCACGCGCTCCAGGTCGAGCACGTCCGCCGGATGGGCACGCCTGAGGTCGACCACGGCGGCGTGGGCTCGAACATCGCGGCGTTCGTCCTCACGCCGCAGATCACGCAAACCGGCGGTGTGTACGACATCAGCCTCGCGAACCAGGTCGTCGCGACCGACGGGACGCACGGCGCCGACGTCACGGTCAAGGTCGTGCCGCAGGTGACCGAGCGCCAGCGCGTGACGCTGCTCCTGAACGGCGCGGGCGGCTCGACCGACGCGTACACGTTCCCCGACGATCCGCGCACGGCGCCGACCGGGACGCTCACGATCCACGCGGGGCACGTGCAGCCGGGGACGTACCTCGTGCGGATTCAGGTCGACGGCGCCGACACCCCGCTCGACCTCACGGGCAACACGTACTCGGATCCGCAGGTGACGCTGTGAGCGACTGGCTCGAGCTGAACCAGCGCGCGCTGATCGAGGAGCTCGCGCGGATCGCTGCGCGGCTCGAAGCGCACGCGAACGGCGACGCAATGCCGGAGCAGGAACGCTCCGCGCCGCCGGCGCTCGACTCGCTCGCCGCAAGCTTCGGGCTCTCGTCGTTCGAACGGGACGTCGTGCTCCTCTGCGCGGCGGTCGAGCTCGAGGCGCGGTTCGCCGGGCTGTGCGCCGGCGCGTCCGGCGACGAGCGGCTACGCACGCCGACGTTCGGCCTCGCGCTCGCGTGTCTCGCCGAGCCGCACTGGAGCGCGCTCGCCCCGGCCGCGCCGCTGCGGCACTGGCGCCTCGTCGAGCTCGCGCCCGGCGAGTCGATCACCGCGCGCCCGCTGCGCATCGACGAGCGCGTCCTCCACCACCTGACCGGGCTCCACTACCTCGATGAGCGCCTGCGGGAGGTCGCCGAGCTGGTCGAGCCTCCGGCGGAGCTGCCGTCGTCGCAGACGGCAGCGGCCGCGCACGTCGCGCACGTATGTGGCGCGACCTACGGGATCGCCCAGGCGGCGATCCTCCTCACCGGCGCCGACGCGGACACGCGGCGCGACGTCGCGAGCCGCGGCACCGCCGACGCTGGCCTGCAGCTGCACTCCGCCTCGTCGGCCGACCTGCCCGTCCAGCCGGACGAGCGGGCGACGTTCGCGCGCCTGTGGGAGCGCGAGCTCGCGCTGTCGCGGAACGTGCTCCTCGTCGAGGTGCCGGACGGTGCCGACGCGGAAGCCGTGCGGCGGCTGACGGCGTTCGTCGAGGGGCTGCACGCGACGGTGATCGTCGCGTCGAACGAGCCCGTCTCGCTCGGGCGCCGCGGCTCGGCACGCGTCGGCGTCGCCCGGCCGACGCCGGCCGAACAGCTCGTGCTGTGGAAGCGACTGCTCGGCGACTCGTCCGGACCGCTCAACGGCTCGCTCGACGCGCTGACCGCGCACTTCGACCTGCCGCGGCACGCGATCGCCGCCGCATCGGCCGAGGCGTCCGGCGAGGCGCCGCTCGAGGCCGCGCTCTGGCGCGCCTGCCGTGCTCAGTCGCGTCCGCGGCTCGACGACCTCGCGCAGCGCATCGAGCCGGTCGCGGGCTGGAACGACATCGTCCTGCCCGCAACGCAGGTCGACGTCCTCGGCGAGATCGCCGCGCACGTGCGCGGGCGTGCGCGCGTGTACCACGAGTGGGGCTTCGCGCGGAAGAGCACGCGCGGGCTCGGGGTCAGCGCGCTCTTCGAGGGCGCGAGCGGCACCGGGAAGACGATGGCCGCAGAGGTGCTCGCCCTCGAGCTCGACGTCGACCTCTACCGCATCGACCTGAGCCAGGTCGTGAGCAAGTACATCGGCGAGACGGAGAAGAACCTGCGCCGGCTGTTCGACGCGGCCGAGACGGGCGCCGCGATCCTCCTCTTCGACGAGGCGGATGCGCTGTTCGGCAAGCGCAGCGAGGTCAAGGACAGCCACGACCGCTACGCGAACATCGAGGTCAGCTACCTGCTCCAGCGCATGGAGGCGTACCGCGGCCTCGCGATCCTGACGACGAACGCCCGCGACGCGATCGACCAGGCGTTCATGCGCCGCATCCGCTTCGTCGTCAGCTTCCCGTTCCCGGACGCGGCGCAGCGCGCAGAGATCTGGCGCCGCGTCTTCCCGGCCGAGACGCCGACGGACGCGCTCGATCACCGGGCGCTCGCGCGGCTCAGCCTCGCGGGCGGAAGCATCCGGAACATCGCGCTCTCCGCCGCGTTCCTCGCCGCGGACGAGCGTTCCCCGGTGCGCATGAGCCACCTCGCGCGCTCGGTCGCGCGCGAGTGCGCGAAGCTCGAGCGGCCGCTCACCGAGGCCGAGGTGCAGGCATGGCTGTGAACGAGCGCGGCCTCATGTTGGTGATCGAGGAGCTCGTCCTGGACGGGGTCGCTCCCGACGATCCCACGGTGCGTGAATCCGTCGCGCGGGCGCTGGCTCCGTCGCTCGAGCAGAACGGGCTCGGGCGCTCGACGCCGCAGGTCGTCTCCGCGGTCATGACCGCAGCGACGCAGGCGACGGCCAGATGAGCGTCGCCGCCTTCGAACGAGCCCGCCGGCCGTCACTCAGCGCGCCGCGCGTCGTCCACGACGTCGCCCGCTCGCCCGGGCCGCCGCTCGCACCGCCGTTGCGCACGGAGATGGAGGCGCGACTCGGTCACGACTTCTCGAAGGTGCGCGTCCACACGGATGCGAGCGCGGCCGAGTCGGCTCGTGCGGTGGACGCCCATGCGTACACGCTCGGCGAGCACATCGTGTTCGACCGTGGCAAGTATGCGCCGGAGACGCACGAGGGCAGGTGGCTGCTGACGCACGAGCTCGTGCACGTCGCGCAACAGCGCGGCGGGTCGCTACCGGCCTCGGTCTTGGTCGGCGATCGCTCAGGCGCCCCGGAGCTAGAGGCGCGTGCCGCCGCCCGGCGCGCGGCGGCGACGGGCTCGGCCGGGCCGATCGGCTCGCAACCGCTGCAGGTCCAGCGCGAGAACGGGGAGGAGACACTCGCCGAGCCCCCGCATCCTGCGCCGTCGCCTGCACCAGCGCCCGCACCGGGGCCGACGGGCGCCCCCGCGCCGGCACCGAGCCGGGAAGTGCTCGCGATCCGGCTCGACCACCGTGAAGCGGGCGGGTTCGGCCGCTTCGACACGCTGCTCTACAAGAACTGCGACATGAAGGTCCAGCTGCGGATGAACTTCACGTTCCGCGGTGCCTGGCCGAGCGAGTCCGAGAAGCGCGACTGGCAGTCGCGCTACATCACGAGCGTCCAGACCGCGTGGAGCCGGAAGTACCCGCTGCGCGCGACTGGCACGTGCACGAGCGGGTGCCCGACCGTGCAACCGTTCGTCCAGATCTACGCGCCGCACTCGTCGCCGCACGTGAACGTCGACGTCACGTGGACGACGACGAACATCACGAGCACGGCCGGCTCCGGACAGGCCCATCTCGACAGCCTCGACCTGACGCCGACGCAGAAGCATGCCGGGGTCGAGAAGATGGTTCCGGGCGTCCACGAGTTCGGCCACCTCCTCGGCCGCACCGACCTCTACCGACCCGGTGGGACGTGCGCGGCCGGCTATCCGCTCCAGGGAATCATGTGCTTCGGCAACACGGTCGAGCCGGCCGACTACGGGCCGTTCGCGAACGCCCTCAGTGCGATGACCGGGTGCACGTACACGACATGAGGGCGTCGCTTCAACGGCGCTGCGCCTGCGGAGGGACGCCCGGCCCCGACGGCGAGTGCGCCGCTTGCAAGCAGAAGCGCCTGCAACGTCAGTCGCATCGCGCAGGGCCGAACGCGGCGCCGCCGGTCGTACACGACGTGCTGCGCTCATCCGGCCGCGGGCTCGAGCCGGCCGTGCGCAGCGAGATGGAGGCGCGGCTCGGCCACGACTTCTCGCGTGTGCGCGTGCACGCCGATACACGGGCGGCCGACTCCGCACGTGCCGTGGCCGCGCGTGCCTACACGGTTGGATCCGACCTCGTCTTCGCGCGCGGCGCGTACGCGCCGTCTTCAGACGACGGACGCCGGCTCCTCGCGCATGAGCTGACTCACGTTGTCCAGCAGCACGGCGCGGGCCCAGGGGGCTCCGACCTCGCGGTCGAGCCCGCCTCGACGCAGCACGAGCAGGAGGCCGAGCATGTCGCCTCAGGACACTCGCTGGGGCGCATCTCGACTTCGGCCCGCGCCGTTCAGCGCGCGCCCGATCCGTACATCAAGAAGATCTCGGTGCATCTGACGCCGAAGGAGAGCGCCGAGCTCACGTGGGACGGAACGCCTCCGGCATCCGCGCCGGGCTCCGACAGCTTCACGGTCTCGACCGGCAAGGGCTACTCCGACCCCGTTGACGACCCGGGCACCTGCAAGAGGGACTGCTGCAGCGACGCGAACAAGCAGTGCGCGCCGCCGTGGAACAAGCCGAGCAACGTCGGCGCCTGCTGCACGTACGTCGGGACCGGCTTCTGGACGGGGACGCCGGAGACGGAGCACGGCGGACCCGGCGGCTGGAAGTTCTGGACGCCGATCCAGCCGTGGTACTCGAAGCGAGGCATCGCGCTGCATACGCACCCCGACGTGACCGGCGACCCGATCGGCCACGGCTGCGTGCGGATGGCGAAGGAGAACGCGCAACGCATCTACACGTACTCGCGCGGGAGCCGCACGCGCGTCGATATCGACGGGCTCGCCGCGCCGGTCCTCTGCGACGAGCTGGGGCGGTGCGGTGGGACGGCGGTCCCCGAGCCCGGCAAGGGTGCGAGCGCCGAGCCGAGCCCCGAGGCTGGCGCCGAGGAGACGCGGGTCGCCGAAGCTGAGGTGCCGGTGGTCGAGGGCCTCGAAGGAGAGATGTCGTGAGAGCCGCGAAGGCGGCCACGGCCACGCGCCGCTGTGCGTGCGGAGGGGTCGTCGGGCCGTCCGGCGAATGTGCCGCCTGCCGGGCGAAGCGTCTGCAGCGGGAGGCGTCGGGACATGCGGCGGCGCCTCCCATCGTCCACGACGTCCTCCGCTCGCCGGGTCGGCCGCTCGAGCCGGGCCTCCGCGGCGAGATGGAGGGGCGGTTCGGCCACGACTTCTCGCGCGTGCGCGTGCACCACGGGGACGCCGCCGAGGCGTCCGCCACGGCCATCGGCGCGCGCGCGTACACCGTTGGCACGGACGTCGTCTTCGGCGCCGGTGGCTACCGGCCCGAGTCCCGCGCCGGACGGCGGGTGCTGGCGCACGAGCTCGCGCACGTGGTCCAGCAGGGTGATCGCTCGAGCACCCGCCCGATGCAGCTCTCGATCGGCGGCATCGAGGATCCGCTCGAGGACGAGGCGGAGCGGGCGGAGGAGAGCGTCGA
>Ga0070698_100002638_pt1 | contig 19754 bp, 15 predicted proteins | sample KBSK1502metaG_FD_65477 | JGI IMG/M metagenome (GOLD analysis project Ga0070698, IMG submission 65477) | Corn, switchgrass and miscanthus rhizosphere microbial communities from Kellogg Biological Station, Michigan, USA - KBS K1-50-2 metaG | ecosystem: Host-associated > Plants > Roots >...
CAGCAGTCGGCGAATTTGCACTTCATCGTCGATGATAAGCGCGACCGGTTTCATTCACGCCGTCGCTTCGCTTGGCAATCGCATCGGTTCACCAATAGGAAGGCGGATGGAGAACCGCGCGCCGCCACCTTGGCGATTTTCGGCCACGAGCTCGCCGCCGTGCGCTTCCACAAGTTGTCGGGCAATGGAAAGCCCAAGACCGAGGCCCCCTGGGCGCGTTCTGGGACCGCGATAGAACTTTTCGAAAACCTTGTTCTCTTCTCCAGGCGCAAGACCAGGACCGCGATCGGCCACAGAAATGATAAGCATCGAACCATCGCGCGCGGCGCGCATTTCGATCGGTTTACCGCTTCCACCGTGCGCGGCAGCGTTTGACAGTAGCGCATTCAACGCTTGTTGAACCAAGCGCGCATCCACCGAAATGGCTGGCAGATCGTTATCGATGTTGATTCGAACCGCGCTGTCGTTTAATCCCGACGACGCGACCGCTTCGTGCACCAACTCGGCGGGATCGCACCATTCACGTAATGGTTGCAAGAGGCCCGATTCCAACCGGGTCGCATCGAGCAGATGATCGACGGTACGGGTCAGACGCCGCACCGCCTGCTGCAATTCGCCGCGGTCGAGTTGCTCCGAAGATGTCGCGGCCTGGAGCGCCACCGACATCGCGGCCAGCGGTGTCTTCAACTCGTGCGAGACGGAATCGAAAAGCGCTTTCTGCAACTTCTGTGATTGCCAGGAAATTTGCGCTGCACGGCTTTCTTCGAGCGCGCGCTCTTTTTTCACGAACAGCGCAAGCTGCGCGGCAAACGCGTCGAGCAATTCGCGTTGCTCGAGCGTAGGCGTGGCCGGAAGGCGGACAGTCAGCACGCCTTCTGTGCCGTCGCCTGTAACGAGCGGCACATGCAACGACTCCGCATCCGGCAACGTGTCCGTCGATTTTCCGGCTGCCTGCTTTTTCTGAAACGCCCAGACCGCGACGCTTTCGTCTTTGCTCGACGGCGTGAATGTGCTTGCCCAGTGACGCGACAAACCGTTCTCATCACGCAACCAAACCGCGGCCTCGGATTGAAACGATTCCTTGATCAACGCAAAAACCTTCGGCAACGCTTGATCCAGATCGCGACTGGCGGCGAGCGCACGCGTGAAACGATATAATGCAGTCGCGCGTTGCTCGCGACGGCGCTCGGCTTGCTCGCGTTCGCGCAATTGCGTCGCCAAATGACCGATGACGACGGCGATGACGAAATACGCGCCGAACATCATGAAGTCGTGAAAATGTGTGATGTAAAAGGTGAAGCGCGGTGGAATGAACAGAAAATCCCAGAGAAGCGCGCTGAGTCCGGCGAGAAAAAGTGTCGGCCAGCGGCGCAATCGCGTAGCGGCGAGAACGACGGCGAGCAGATAGAAAAGCGCGACAGCCCAATAGCCGGTATAATCGAATATCGCCAAACACAGAGCGGTGACACCAGCAGCGATGCCCAGAGCGATGCCGAAGTCACGCCACGGAGTGCGTGCGAGTCGCTCCTCAATAGTTTCTCTTCGCGGCGCCACGGATTCCTCTGCCGGAATCATGTGGATATCGATGTTGCCGCTGTTCCGCATGAGCCAGCGCAATGCGTCGCGCTTCCAAAATGAGAGCCAGCGCGTTCCAAGCGGCTTTCCAATGACGATTTGGGTAACGTTGTTCTCACGAGCGATGCGCAACAATGTTTCGCCGACATCCGTGCCAGGCACCGAAATCACTTCTGCGCCTAACTGACGCGCGAGCGCGAGATAGCGAGTCAAGCGTGTTTGCTCTTCTTGCGAAAGCGGACGCGGTTGCTCGATGTTCGCGACGATCCAGGAAGCTTCCATCGATGCCGCCAACCGCCGCGTATAGCGAATCAATCTCTCCGAGTATGGACTCGCGCTGACCGCGACTAACAAGCGATCGCCACTCTTCCACGGGCCCGCGATTTTCTCTTCCGACATGATGTCGCGCAGATCGCGATCGACATGTTCGGCGACAAGGCGCAGCGCCATCTCGCGCAAAGCTGTCAGATTGCTCTCTCGAAAGAAATTTTGCGCCGCCCAATCGGCACGCTCGCCCAGATAAACTTTTCCTTCCGCCAGGCGGGACCGGAGTTGTTCCGGGGTTAGATCGACAAGAACGATTTCGTCGGCCAGATCGAGGACGGAATCAGGAACGGTTTCACTAACAGGCGCACCAGTGATTTGGCGAACTGTGTCGCTGCGACTCGCGACGTGCTGAACGTTGAGCGTGGTGTAAACGTTGATACCACCATCGAGCAGCTCGAGCACGTCCTGGTAACGCTTTGGATGACGCGAGCCAGGTGCGTTCGTGTGTGCCAGTTCATCGACAACCGCGAGACCGGGATGCCAGGCGAGGATCGCATCGAGATCCATCTCCTCGAGCTTTGTTCCGCGATATTCGATCTGCGCGCGCGGCATGATCGGCATCCCCTCGACTAGCGCCTCCGTCTCTTTGCGTCCGTGCGTTTCAACGATCCCAACCACAACCTCGCATCCTTCGGCTTGCTTCTGCCGCGCGGCTTGCAGCATGGCATAGGTCTTCCCCACACCTGGGGACATGCCGAAGAAAATCTTGAGTTTGCCTCGCGCGGACTCCGTCTCCTCGCGCTTCAGGCGCGCAAGAAGTGCGTCCGGATCAGGCCGTTCCCGTTCACTCATACCCAAATAGTGTACGCATTCGTTGCGACTTGTTCCAGTCGCCGAAGCCGAGGCCCTGTCTCGACGGGAACTCGAAATATTTAACAGACCTTTTGCGCTTTCCGGCACTCACGACGTGCCGCTACTGCGCTGTTGATTTCGAACGGGCGTTGCGGGCAGCGGCTGTTTGTTTTTTCGAAAATAACAGATCTCGACCAGCGTCGGCCACAGCTCGAGCGAGGCGCGGATCGACGTGTGCGCCTTCTCTAAAAAGTGAAGAGAGCGTCCGCACTGAACATTACCTGATCTTTGTCGCCGTTGTCGAAGACCGCCTCGCTCGAGTGGTCGTAGCGGATCTCCGGCCTAAACAGTAAGTGGGAAAGAAATGCGTTTTCAGGAAACGGCTTGACCGCAACGCCAAAGGTTGCCGAGTAGAAATTAGCACTAACAGGCCCACCGTATGAGAATCCGTTGGCGGCATCCCGATACCACTCCAAACGTGTGTTCAAAGTGAAATGTGGATCTACCACGTAGCTAAGGTAGCCATCTATAGCGCCCCACTGCTCGGCGCCGTCGCCTAAGCAAGGAATCTCTGGAGCGTTTACGAAGTCAATGCCTATGCCGGCACTGAATTGGTCCGTAATCTTCTGAGTTATAACCAAGTCCAAATAGGTCCACCAATGACTGTTGTCGCCTCGAGGTAAATTAGGCCCGACATCAATCGGAAACTCCGGACCTTCGGTCATTACGAAGGTAACGGCAGTTTTGTCGCTGGGTGCCCAGATAATCCGGCCTAGAAAATCCAGACTGTTGTTCGCGTCGCGGGTCGACTGATTCCAGCCGCGCGCGAACCCGGCTTCGAACGTCCACTGGGGGCTGTACACGTAAGTGAACAATACGCCGCTCTGCGTACCGGGTTCGGCATATAGAAAGGAGTAGCTGTGGGAATAAAAGTTCCGGGCCGGGTCGCCAAACGCGTTATAGATATTGGCGCTGTAGTTCTCGAATCCCGCCAGTTCGATCCATTTACCTGCTCGAATTCGCATTGGGATGCCGGGCAAGGTGACATCGACCCAGGCTTGCAGAAGGTCCCATTGATTGCGGCCAGTCTGATCATCGAGGATTCCGTTTGAGTGGATGAACGCCGCGTCAGCGCCAAAGAGACCTTCAACGCGAAAACCCACGTCGAACTGCTTTTTCGTCGGGTCCACCGCTCGCTCGAGATTCAAACTGATGTTGTCCAGAATAAAACTATTCTTGAACTTGTTATATCCCATGAACGTGTGGCCGTCTTCGGCATGCGGGGCGCTAAAATCATAGAAATATCCCCCCTCGACATACCCGTAGAGGTTGATGCCAAGATCCTTGAGGGGGTTGGCGATGCCGGCTTGATCAAGGAGGTACATTAACGGCGCTGGCGGCGATGGAGTTGGAGTCGCTTCCGCAGAGACTTGTTTGTCCACTGCCAATGCCAGATCTGTGCAAACCATGATCGCACCGGCAGTGACGAGTGTTTTCGTAAGCATGTTGATGTTGTACTCAGCGCCGCGGCTCACAAGGTCGCGGATTATCGACGAACCAAGTCCAGAACAAACAGTTAGGAAACGCGCCGCTCTCGAATTCCTGGAAATGACTTCTGTGACGTCGGAATCTTTCAATCTCGTGTGACCTGACAGAGAACTTCCGTTTCGCCCTGGACCGCACCCCAGGCACGGCACTTGTGTTCGCCATCCACGCCGACGGAATCGGAACGAACATGAAAACGTACGTCCGACTTGTTTTCATCAGCGCGCCTGATCAAGCGCGAGATTCAGTTGCAAAACGTTGACGCCCGGTTCACCGAGAAAGCCGAGATCGCGCCCATAGGTGTTTTCCTGAACCAGTTCGCGAACCTTCTCCTCAGACAGTCCGCGAGCTTTGGCGATGCGCGGAGTTTGCACCTCCGCGTTGCGCAGGCTGATTTGAGGATCGAGGCCGCTGCCTGATGCCGTCACGGCATCGGCGGGCACGGAATCGTTCGCAGTCAAACCGTTCTCTTTGCGGTAGCCAGCGACTCGGTCTTTGATCGCATCGTTTAGTTTTTGCGACGTCGGCCCCAAATTGCTAGCACCGGAACTCGCCGCGTCATACCCGTTCCCGGCGGCTGAAGGCCGTGGATGAAAATATTTCGGGTCGGCGAATCCCTGGCCTAACAACTTCGAGCCGTGCACTATTCCATCAGGATCAACGATCAAACTGCCGTTGGCTTTATCGCGAAACAGCGTCTGTGAAATTCCGAAAACAATCAGCGGGTAGACGCCGCAGCAGACAACTGCCAGCACAAACGTCGACACGACTGCGCCGCGAATATGCGAGAAGAATTCTTTCATTCGTTAGACAAAGTGAAGCGCGGTGATGATGAGATCGATCAGTTTGATGCCAATAAACGGAACGACGAGGCCGCCGAAGCCATAGATGAGAAGATTGCGCTGCAAGATGGCCAGCGCGCCCATTGGCTTGTAAGCAACCCCGCGCAAAGCCAGCGGGATCAGCGCGATGATGATGAGTGCATTAAAAATGACGGCGCTCAGAATCGCGCTGGTCGGACTGTGCAAGCGCATGATGTTCAGCGGCGCGATCTCGGTAAACCTGGTCATCAACATGGCAGGAATGATGGCGAAATATTTCGCCACATCGTTTGCGATGCTGAACGTGGTAAGCGAGCCACGTGTGATCAGCATCTGTTTCCCGATCTCAACGATGTCGAGCAGCTTCGTCGGATTACTGTCGAGATCCACCATGTTACCGGCTTCGCGCGCCGCCTGCGTGCCAGTGTTCATCGCGACGCCCACATCGGCTTGCGCGAGCGCAGGCGCGTCGTTCGTTCCGTCGCCGGTCATGGCGACCAGATGGCCTTCGGCCTGTTCGTGGCGGATGCGCTTGAGTTTTTGTTCCGGGGTGGCTTGGGCCATGAAATCGTCCACACCGGCCTCAGCAGCAATGGCTGCGGCGGTGAGTGGATTGTCGCCGGTGATCATCACCGTCTTGATTCCCATCTTTCGCAACTGTGCGAAGCGCTCCTTAATGCCCCCTTTGACCACGTCTTTGAGCTCGATCGTGCCGAGCGTCATCATGTCCGAGGCGACAACCAGCGGCGTGCCGCCGCGATGAGAAATTTCATCAACCGTCTTCGCGACAGTTTGCGGAAACATTCCGCCCGCTGATTCGACAAATCCGCGTACCGCTTCAGCTGCACCTTTGCGCACGCGCATCGTCGGCTGGGTGCCATTGGCATGAAGATCGACACCGCTCATGCGTGTCTGCGCGGTGAAGGGCACGAACGTTGCCTCTAACTCGTGCATTCCTCGAGCGCGCAATCCGAACTTCTCTTTCGCGAGCACGACAATCGAGCGTCCTTCAGGGGTTTCGTCCGCCAGCGAGCTCAATTGCGCGGATGCAGCCAGGTCATTAGCCTCGACGCCGGGTGCGGGATGAAACCCAACCGCCATCCGATTTCCGAGGGTGATCGTGCCCGTTTTATCGAGGAGCAGGACATCGACATCGCCAGCCGCTTCGACTGCGCGCCCACTCATTGCCAGCACATTGCGTTGAAGGACACGATCCATTCCTGCGATGCCAATTGCGCTGAGCAACCCGCCAATCGTCGTTGGAATCAAACAAACGAGCAGCGCAACCAGAACTGGAATGGAGAACGCCGCGCCCGAATAGATACCGAACGGTTTCAGCGTGACGCATACCAGGAGAAAAATGAACGTCAGCGCGGCGAGAAGAATCGTGAGCGCGATTTCGTTAGGCGTTTTCTGGCGGCGGGCGCCTTCGACTAACGCAATCATTTTATCCAAAAAACCAGCGCCTTTATCGGCCGTGATACGAACGACGATTCGATCGCTCAACACGCGCGTGCCCCCGGTCACCGCACTTCGATCGCCGCCACTCTCGCGAATCACCGGCGCGGACTCGCCTGTGATCGCCGCTTCATCCACGCTGGCAATTCCCTCCACGACATCGCCGTCTGCCGGAATTACGTCGCCCGCCTCGCAGACCACCATGTCGCCTTTTTGCAAGATGGGCGCTGGAACTTTTACCTCGCGGCCATTCTGCAGGCGTCGCGCCATGGTATCTTTGCGCGCCCGACGCAGACTGGCTGCCTGCGCCTTGCCTCGTCCTTCCGCGACTGCTTCAGCAAAATTGGCGAAGAGGACCGTGAACCAGAGCCATATCGCCAGTTGCGCGACGAAACCGCGCAGAGTCGATTCAGCGGTAAAGATTCCAACAGTCGTTAGGGCGGCGCCGACCATCGTCACGAACATGACCGGGTTCTTCACCATCAGACGAGGGTTCAATTTCTTGAACGCATCGGCGATGGCCGGACCAACAATGTTCCAGTCAAAAAGCGACGCAGATTTTTGTGTCATGAAGTTTGGAGGTTGATCTTAAAAAAGTTTTCCACCTTGCATCAGGAAGTGCTCGACGATTGGGCCGAGCGTCAGCGCAGGAAGAAAGTTGAGCGCGCCGATCAAAATAACGGTACCGAGCAGGAGAATAAGAAACGTTCCGCCATGCACTGGAAACGTGCCTGCACTGGCAGGCGCGACCTTCTTTTGCACCAGCGATCCGGCCAGCGCCATGATCGGGACGATCATGAGAAACCGGCCAAACAACATGTCCAGACCGAGGGTCGTGTTGTACCAGGGAGTATTTCCGGAGAGACCAGCAAATGCGCTGCCGTTATTCCCGGCGCCGGAGCTGAAGGCGTAGAGAATCTCACTCAGCCCGTGCGGACCATTGTTGTTTAATCCGGCCAGGCCCCATTTGCTCACCACTGCCCAGGCGGCGAAACCAAGAATCGATATGGCGAGGATGAGCAATGAGAGCATCGCCATCTTCACGTCATACGCTTCAATTTTTTTGCCGAGGTATTCCGGCGTGCGGCCGACCATCAGGCCGGCGATGAAGACCGCAAGCACGACGAAAACAAGCATCCCGTATAATCCGGCGCCGACACCGCCAAAGATGATTTCGCCTAACTGGATGTTGAACAATGGAACGAAACCGCCAAGCGCGGTGAATGAGTCATGCATCGAATTGACCGCGCCGCAGGATGCGTCCGTTGTAACCGTGGCGAACAGGGCGGAATTAAAAATGCCGAACCGGACCTCTTTGCCCTCCATGTTGCCCCCGGGGACCCCAAGATGATGATGAATGGGATTGCCGGATGATTCCGCCCACCAACACAAGAGCACGCCGCCGAGAAAAAGGGTCACCATCGCCACCCACACGGTCCAGCCGTGTTTCTGGTTCTTCACCATGCGGCCGAGGTAGTAAGTGAGTCCGCTGCCGATTGCGAAGATCGACAACATCTGAACAAGATTTGAGAGCGGCGTCGGATTCTCGAACGGATGTGAGGCGTTCGCATTCACGTAACCGCCGCCGTTGGTTCCAAGCATTTTGATCGCGACCTGCGACGCCATTGGACCCTGAACGATGTTCTGCTCGGCCACGGTCTGCTCTTCTATGAGCGTTTTGCCGTCTGCTCCTTTGATGGTCTCGCCCTTGTCATTTTTCTTCTCGACCTGGACCTTCATCGGCTCGACCAGGGTCGCTTTGGTGTAAGGCTTGAAATTTTGAATCATGCCCTGCGACACCAGGAACACCGCGAATACCAGACAAATCGGCAATAACAGGTAGTAAGTGACACGAACCAGATCGACCCAAAAATTGCCAATCGTTTTCGCGGAATGTCGCGCAATCGCCCTAACAAGCCCGGCAGCTATGGCAACGCCGGTCGCGGCCGAGACGAAATTGTGAAACGTCAGCCCGACCATCTGCGAGAAATATGAGAGCGTTGATTCGCCTGCGTAGTTCTGCCAGTTGGTATTGGTCGTGAAACTGGCCGCGGTGTTGAATGCGAGATCGGGATTTACCGCGCCAAACTTTTGTGGATTGAGTGGCAGAAAATTTTGTAGTCTCAGGATCACGTATGTGAAAACGCAGCCGACCAAACTGAAAAGCAGCATCGCGAACGTGTATTGCTTCCAGTCGTGCTCCTTGTTCGGATCCACGCCCATAACGCGATAGGTCCCGCGCTCGAGAGGACGGAGCACCGGATCGAACCACGTTCTACCGTTCGGGTCGAGCACCTGCGCTAGATAAAGGCCCATCGGCTTGGTGATCAGCGCCAAGGCGATTAGAAAAATCGCGAGTTGAATCCAACCGGACGTTTCCATATCGATCTTAGAACTTTTCCGGTCGAATCATCGCCATGAGCAGATAAACGAAGAGAAGCAACGCGATAATCCCAACGATGATTGTCTCCATACTTGCGGTCCTACAGCTTCTCGCAAAAACGCACGTAGAGGGCGCTCGCGACGAAGAACGCAACCATGACGCCTGCAAAAATGAGATCGCTCATCGCTTCTCTTTGGGCTGCTCGCAAAAGCGTGAGTAAAGTCCGTTCACACCGAGAATGACGATGATTCCTACGATAATCAATTCGCTCATAAAATTATCCCAATGGTGAGCGACTTTTGACTGAAGCGTTAATTAAACCGCACGCCGAATGCGTTAAAAAAACATTAAGATGACAATTGTTTCCCCGGCAATCAGGTTGCTTACCGGGAGAAAAACAAAATGGAGATTAGTACAAAAAGAGGGATCAAAACGGGAATTGCGAACTTGCAGATGTAGCCGGCGAAGCTCGGCGTCGGGACACGCGCATGTTCGGCAATCGTCTTCACCAGCAGGTTCGGTGCGTTGCCGATGTAAGTCAGCGCGCCAAAGAACGCTGCGCCCAGCGAGAGCGCGGTTAATTCGCTGCCGTTTTTGGAAATAAAATCGGCGACCTGCAACGGATCGTTGATCTCGAACTGGTGGAGTCCAAGCGCCACCGCAAAAAAGGCGAGATAGGTCGGCGCGTTATCGAGCAGTGCGGAGAGCAAGCCGGTTGCCCAAAAGAATGCAGCCTGTGAAGTCAATCCCAGTTTGTCGGCAGATCGTTCCATATATTCCAAAACCGGAATCATCGTTCCGAAAATGCCCAGAAAGAGCCAGCCGACTTCCTTGAGCGGGGCAAACGTAAAATTGTCGGCTTCGCGAATGCGCTGTGGCGTAGCGAAATAGGACCCCAGCGCAATCAGTATCATGAGCGGCTCGCGCCAGCCCGCCCGCACGGCGATGAGCGCAGCCAGAAGCGCAAACAGGAAAAGGAAATTCTGCGCGCCGTCGCAGCGCCAATGCGCGATCTCCCTTTCACGAATGGCTCTTTTGCGCGAGCGAAGATTGATAAGATCGAGAACAAAGAAGACGCTTAAAACAATCGCGACCGTGATCAGCCATTGGCGCCAGCAATTTTGCAGTGTCCAGCCAAACGGCACGCCTTTGAGAAATCCCAGGAAGAGCGGCGGCCCGACCGGCAAGAGAGCACCGCCGATGTTGCCGACCAGAAAAATAAAGAACGCAATATGCATCGGCGCGACGCGGCCCTTGTTCATCGCAATCCACGGCCGGATAAGCACCATCGACGCGCCGATGGTGCCGATTAGGTTACCAAGCAGCGCGCCCGCGAGAAGAAACAAGGTGTTTCTCATCGCGCCGCTCGGCGATTTGACGCGCAGATGAATTCCACCTGCGACAACGAAGAAAGAACCGACTACAACCATGAAGGTCGCGTAATCGATTCCCGCGTGAACGACGCGCGCGGACTGCTTAACGACGAAGAGATAGTACAGACAAACTCCGCCGGCGAGAGCAACGCAAAGCTTGTGGTAATGACGCTCCCAATGATGCCGAGCGATGAGCGGGGCGAGTGCGATCGCCCCCAACAAGATCACAAACGGCACCATGATCCACCAGTCCGGGCGTGCCGCGACGAGACCAAGGATCGAAATCATCTTGCCATTGGACTTATCGCCGTACGATCCGTCAATGAAACTCGGCTTTGCGGTGCCTGCTTCGAGGAACGTTCGAAAACGCTGGCCGCGCGTCGACCTTCTTCAGGATACCGACGGCATGGCTTGCAGGCGCCCGACGACCTCAATCTCTGCGGTTTGTGCGAACATGTCGAGCGGTGTAACGGATTCGAGCACGAATCTTTCCTGCAACTCTCTCAAATCGCGCGCAAGCGTGGCCGGATTGCACGAAACGTAAATCAGAGTTGTTGGCGCAAGATCGAGAATTGCTTTGCGCACGTTCGCTGAGAGGCCGATCGCGGGAGGATCGGCGATCAGGGTGGTTGGGTCTATTGACCTCGATCGCCCGCTATCGAGGTCGTTCGCTCGAGGTGGGCGGTTCCGGTGAACCGTCCCTACCCGTTGCAATTCTTCTTCCACATCGCCGGCGATGTAGGTTTCCTTCTCGGCGGCATCTTCTTTTGCGGCGGCGATGGCGAACTTGTCCCAATCGACTCCCACGACGCGCTCAAACTTGTTGAGCAATGCTTTAGCAAAGAATCCTGCACCGCAGTAAGCATCGATGAGGAGATCCTGATTCGGCGGAACAAGATCGACAATTAAATCCCGCAGCGCATCCGCAACCTCATCATTGGTTTGAGAGAAGACGCGCCGGCTGGAAGACGTGCGCAGAGTGTAATGCCCATCCCGCGGATTTCCCCGCCGCAGGTCCGTCAACTCGCGATTCACTTCGTCGCACGAAATCGGGCACCGGTCGACGTCGATTAAGCGATGTGAATCGCGCTGAAAGAATCCGATCACCCCATCCTGCGCATGAACTGTGATGCGGTTGCGATATCCGTACGGTTTCGGCGACGGGATGATCGGTCGCATGGGAATATCTTTGAGCTTGCCGATCCGCTGGAGAACATCGCGTACCTGGCGCCATTTAATGGCCAGCTGATGCTCGTAGGCGATGTGCTGGTATGCGCATCCGCCGCAATGGCCGAAATAGCGGCATTCTGGTGTAACACGATGTGGCGAGCTTTCCCTAACTTCCACCAATTCCGACTCGGCAAACTGCTTTTTCTCGCGCACGAGCTCAGCGGAAACCAGTTCACCCTCAATCGTATATGGAACAAAGATAGCCTTCCCTTGGTCGCGTCCGACACCTTTCCCGCCAAAAGCGATGTCTTTAATTTTCAGATCGACAACGCGCATTTCAAAGATTTCAACCGACCGAATCGGAAATGCCAATTGAATCTGATTTTGACATTCCTTCGTGATTCGTCATTCGTGCTTCGTCATTCTCATCATGGCCTGGCGTCTTCACGAACATGTTTTACGTGGCAAGATCGACAACCGCACGCGCGGACGGGTGATCGGCGAGGTTTGGCTGTCAGGCATCGACCAGCCATTGATACTGGAACTAACCGGCGATTGTGCGCCTGACCTCGTGGGCTGCGAGTTGAGATTTGAAAATCCCGACCCCGTCCCAATGGCAACGAAACCGCCGGCTCCTCAACAGCGCGGCCCTGCCGGCGATATCACGGCCGCCCGAAAAGTGCGCGTGTTCGACGTTCCAATTGACGAAGCAATCGCAATGTCCCGACGCGGCGAGACACCGCCCGAACACATGGCAAACGCGGTCTATCTGGAATGGTTCAGCGAGCGCAGCGGGCGGGTGGTCATTGAAAGCGCCGATTATCGTCTGCAAATCTCCGAGCCAGCGTGGCGTTATTCAAAAGAAGAAATTGCCGAGCGCGACCGCCGCATCGCTGAAGAGGAAACTCCGTTTGCTATTGCGATCACCCAGGACGGCGAGACGCAAGAATGGGACGAAGTCCGCTATGAGCAATTTCTCCGCGAAAGCGACGCGTTAACAGAAAAATACGGGCGGTTACTGGAGAAATACGCGGACCATCCCGAAAGCGAGCGGATCATTGCCCGTGAGATGGGATGGTCGTGGCTCGAGGAGGCGCTTGATCAGCAGGACGAAGAAAACGAAAGCAAGCAGGAGAACGGAATCGGGGATTTGGAACTGAAAGCGGACCGGAAAAAGAAAGATGAGTCCGAGGACGACATTGAGGATTATGAATTGCCGCCGCCCGATCCGATGCGTGAGGGCATTGATTGGGTGCGCGACGAGCGCGGCCACATTTTGCATCCCGTCGAGAAACGCGCTCACGATGCGTTGCATGGCCTCCTCGACGAGTTAAAGGCCGCAGAACGTTTTCCGGAGGAAGAAGATGAGCAGGTTGCCGATTTCGTAAGCGGTTTTATGACCCTGAGCGCAAAGCTTGCCGGCGCTTTGGGCGGAGTTGCACGCGGCGACGATTTTTTTGAACCGGGCATGGTGATCGCATGGCTCAAACGGATTCTGGAGATTTTGAACAAGACGATCGCAGCCGCCGATGCTACGAGAGGAAAGGACTTTCTCCCTGCGGAACGGTTTGCGTACTATCGGAGTGAGCTTTTTGCGATTCGCGAAGAGGTGTTGGAATTAATTAAGGCCCTGCGATCACGCTGATCAGAGCGAGTAGCGCATGCGTCCCGCCTGTGTCGTTGGGAGACTTGGCAAATTCCGCTCTCGACCGCGTGCGCAGATTGAAGAACCGACGACGCCAGTATTACCACCAAGACGGGGCCATACCGAGATGGGTGGAACATGGCTCAATAGGAGCGAAACTAGTAGGGATCCTGGTCGTAATCCCGGACGTAGGGATATTTTGATTCGTTGCCAATCTCAGGAGGAAATTCTGAATAGCCGGCGTGAATGTACGGAATATCCGGCGGCAGCATGGGGTAATAGCTATCGCGCCAAATTGGGAACGGCCAGGTTAGGATTTCAATAAGGCCTGCTACGTGTCGCGCACCTGAGCGCCCGAAGCCACGGACCACACCGTAGCCAAACGCAGCATTGTTGCCTTCTTCTTTGTTAACTTTGTTGATATTCACGATGATTTCTGTCGGCGCCCAGAGAAAATTCGCAAAACCGCGGCCGAGTTTCCGCGTTGGCCCGTAGTCATTCGAAGGCGGGTCCTGAATATCTCCAAGACAAATTCCGGCAAGGCCAAGCACCAATGAGAAGAGAATGAGGGGTTTCATATGGCTCGATCCAGTTAAACAAATATTGAGCAGCAAAGGCAATACTTATTTTAGGTCTTCGGTCGCACGGCCGTTGTTTGTCCTGATCATCGAAACTATAATCGTAACGGCGAGAATGAGCACGATGACCCCCAGAGAGAGGCTCCTCGGCAGGGGCACGTAATCGGCGACAATCATTTTAACACCGACAAAGCCGAGCACCAAGGCAAGCCCCGTTCGTAGATAAACGAAACGGTCCATCAAACCCGCGAGCAGAAAGTAAAGGGACCGTAAGCCGAGAATCGCGCAAATATTGGACGTATAAGCGATGAATGGATCCTGCGTAATTGCGAAGACCGCCGGAATCGAATCGACGGCAAAGAGCAGGTCCGTCAGCTCGATCACGATCATCGTCAAGGCAAGCGGGGTCAACATCCAGCGACTGTCCAGGCGCACCTTAAAGTGTTCGTCATGAAATTCACGGGTAATGGGAAATATCCTGCGACACATGCGGATCACCCAACTCTCTGCAAAATCGTCGGGCCCGTGTTTCCGAAACAACATTCGTAGTGCAGTGAGCACAAGGAACAGGCCAAACAGATAAAGAACGAAATGAAACCGGCGCACCAGTGCGATGCCGCAGATAATCATGGTGCCACGCATGATCAGCGCGCCAAGCACTCCCCAGACCAGGACGCGATGTTGCGCCCGCGGCGGAACGCGGAAATGCGCAAAAATCAATACAAACACGAAAATATTGTCGGCGCTCAGCGAGTACTCAACCAGGTAAGCAGTGAGAAAATCCAGCCCGTGATGCGGTCCTTTAAAGCGCCACACCAGAGCGTTAAATCCAAGCGACACGAGCACCCACAGCGCGCTGCGTCGGGCCGCCGCAGTCATGCTTAGTTCGCGATTGCGTCGGCGGAACGTGAAGAGGTCGATGCCAATCGCAATGAACACGCCAATGTGAAAGGCGATCCAAAACCAGATACTCGTCGTCACGGCGGGGAGACTTTCACGCAGCGGGGCACACAGCAAACGTAAATTGCGCGCCTGACCCGTCCGACTTATAGGTCACGTGTGACTCATTCGCCTCATTGATGGATACCGAATTAGAAAAACTGGTCGAAGCCGGCAAACTCACTGCGCGCGCCGCGCAGCAACTCGAAGAACTAAAGCCCGGCACATTTTGCCTGCACAAAAGCTGGGGATTCGGTCGCGTGAGCGAGTGGAATCTGCTGCTCAACCAGATCGTAATTGATTTTGCAGGCAAAAAGTCGCATCCGATGCAGGCCCAGTATGCGGCAGAGAACCTCACGTCGCTGGGGCCGGAACACTTCCTCGCACGTAAAGCGACTGATCTGAAGTCGATCAAGAATTTGGCAAGAGAAAATCCAGCTGCCCTGGTACGCAATATTCTTGAAAGTTTGGACGGTAAAGCCACGGCGCAGCAGATCAGTGAATGGCTTGTGGGCGATGTTTTCACCGAGACGGAATGGAAACGCTGGTGGGAGTCAACCAAGAAGGCGCTCAAGGCAAGCGGTGTTTTTTCTATCCCTGCAAAAAAGACCGATCCTATTCAAATTCGCGGCGAAGGGGTGTCGCAGGCTGACGAACTGCTCGACGCTTTCAACAAGGCACGGCAACCCAAAGAGCAAATGGCAGCGCTGGAGCAGATCATCAAATCGTACCAGCAATTCAACGAACACCAACTTCAACCAATCGTCGCCACGATCGAGAACATGACGGTGCGTAATCAAAGAATGCATCCTGAGTTCGCATTTGAGCTTATCATCGCGCGCGACGATTTGCTTGCTGGCCTCCCATCACTGCATTCGACCCATGTCGGGTTGACGCTTTCGAAACTGATTCTCGAGGAAGAAAATCGCCTCATATCCATCCTGCCGAAATTGCCGGCGGCAAAAGAGAAAAAAATTCTGCAAGCGTTGCCGTCTGCGCTCGGTCCCGCGTGGACAGATCGCGCCTTATATTTGATGCAAGAGAGCCATGGCCGCATGGTTGCGCAAATCCCACGCATCTTAAACGATGCCGGGAAGCACGACGAGCTTCATGCGCTGCTGGAGCGAAGCATTCGCGAACAATCAGCCACCAGCGAGATGCTGGCATGGTTATGTAGCGAAAGAAAGGGCTGGAGCGAACTGGTGACACCGGAATTGCTTGGCGCAATTTTCGCGGCACTGGAGCGCGAACAACACAATGCTGCTGGTCGGACCGGCAAGTTGTACCGCACATTGGTCGACGATCGGCAATTACTTGGCGACATCTTTAGAAAATGCGACGTCGCTACCGCGCGCGATTGGATGCGGCGGCTACAACTAAGCCACCTATTCGACGAGTTGACGAAACGCTCGCTTCTTGCCCGGATCGTCAAAGTTTATCCAGAGCTGGAAAGCATGATCACCGGCGCGCAGACGCAGGAGAAAGCCGCTGCGTTGATCGTTTCGTGGAGCAGCCTGGAAAAGCGCAGGAGCGAATACGAAGAGCTGGTCAGGACGAAAATTCCAGAGAACACCAAAGAAATCGCGCTTGCCAGGTCGTACGGCGATCTGAGCGAAAATTTTGAATTTAAAGCAGCCAAACAAATGCAAAGCGTGCTGATGCGACGAAAAACCGAGCTTGAGCAAATGCTGCACAACGCACGCGGGACTTCATTTGAAAATCCCGATACTTCGCGTGTTTCAATCGGCACAATCGTCACGGTGCGCAACGTGGAGATGAACAAGGAAGAAATCTACACTATTCTCGGTGCGTGGGACGGCGACCCCGATCGCAATGTGATTTCGTACCAAACCGCCATTGGCCAGGCGCTGCTCGGTCATGAAACCGGAGAGACCGTCTCTTTAAACACAGAGCATGGCCCTGCTCAATTTGCGATCGTTTCAATCCATCCCGCGCCGCCAGATCAAACGGCGCCGCCCCCTACTCTTCCCAGCGAATCTACTGTTGAAACCGCGATGGCCGAGTAGCTCGGGCAAATCGCTAAAAGTAGCGCAAGCGTCCCGCTTGCGACATTCTCGCAAGGCACAGGCGGCACAAGACGTTGACTCTTAAGAGAACCACGGATAACGAGAATAATGCGGATATTCGGAGCTGAAACCTGCTTGCCCACCAAACACACGAAAAGACGCGAAAATCTCCGAGCAAGAATTTTTGTTCGTGTGTTTCGTGGGCATCTTCCTCTCTATCCGTGCCAGCCGTGCTATCCGCAGTCAGGCCCCGCCTTACGGATTATTCAAGGCCATTCGCGGTGCAACCTTGTTCCGGTCCATCTGATCACTCACTCTCTGGATTTTGGAATCGTGTTCTCCAAGACGAGCAACAACCGTCTCCATCTCTTTCTTTAGCTCACTAATTGTCATCTCGAAATCCTTGCGCTGCTGAGCCATCACGGTTTCTTGTTCCTGAAGCTTGCGCTCTTGTTGCTCGACTTTGCGGTGCTGCTTAAAAGCGCGCCAGCGCCGCTGGCAGTATTTCCATCTCCGGTGTTGGAAAGAAGCGTCCCGGCGCCGACACCTGTGCAAAAGTTCCCGTCGGTGATGCTTAGGAGTGAGTATACGCCAACGCCTGTATTGTAGGCACCGGTGGTGAGGCTTTGGAGGGAGGGGTACCCCTCTGCCGTGTTGCCCCCGGGATAACCGCCGTCCGGCGATGGACTCACCGCCCGCGCCAGTGGCAAGAATGCAAAGCACGCAAGCCCGATTAAGATGGTTTTGGATACGTGGTTCCGATTTTTCATGGGTTTTAGATTCCTTGCATTACTAAGTTCCTTCGACATTTGTCATTCCGGTTTCATCATTATCAGATGCCTTTATCAGTGCCAACCGTATTATCGGCGGTCACTCCTATTTGATACCACTCGCGACGCGGGCCTATGTGTCTCAATCTGGGCGCTGACTTTCTGAAGGCCCGTTGTAAGCGCTTCGATTCTCTTTTCCTGTTCTGCCAACTTAGATTGAAAGGTCTGGTCTTGCCGGGCAACGGTCGCTTGCAATTCCTGCACCTTCCGATGCTCTTTGAGAAACTCGTTGAGCAACATCGCGTTTACCTGATCGTAGCGCACGCTCAAGATTTCACCGCTCTCATTGCGCAGAACCAAGTCCGGATTTGCTTGGGCCACTTCCTCGGCGATTAAACCAAAGCAGGGCGTGTTTTTCGCGTCGCTCTTGTAGTGGAACGTCACCGGCTTGAGCGCCAGGATCGTTTCGCTGGCGTCGTCCATTGGTTTAATGTCGCGCTTGAAGCGCCGCGACGAGACGGTGGTGCCCAGCTTTCCAGTCGCATCGATTCCCACTGCAGCGGCGGTAGCGGGATCAATAGTTTGTCCGAAGATCTGACCGATGTAGCAACTGTTGTCCACGTTGGCACCGGCGATGTTTACACCGATGCAGATAACGTTAGTGGCTGTGGTAACACCAGTGCCGGCATTAACGCCTAAGGCGGTATTGTTGTTGCCCATGGTGTTGTTAGGGAGCGCAGAAGCACCGTCGGCTGTGTTGAAGGATCCGCTCGTATTGGCAGCGAGCGCGTACGTTCCATGCGCCGTGTTGGCGACGCCGATGTTGGTGTTTTGGAGTGCACCCACACCGGTGCCTGTGTTGTTGTTGCCCAAGGTGTTGCTTTGGAGCGCACCAACACCGGTGCCTGTGTTGAGGGCGCCTTCGGTGTTGTTCACGAGGGCGAACGCTCCATTCGCTGTGTTGGCGGGACCGATGGTGTTGCTAGCGAGCGCATTGAAACCGACGGCCGTGTTGCCGTCGACCGTGTTGTTCGCCAGCGCAAAATCACCGATGGCCGTGTTGTTGTTGCCGGTCGTATTGTTATAGAGCACAAAACCAGCACCAATGGCCGTGTTATTAGTACCGGTCTCGTTGAAAAAGAGCGCACCAGGGCCGATCGCTACGTTGTTGCTACCGCTGGTGTTGTGAAAGAGCGCCTGAAGTCCACTAGCCGTGTTGTAGTTGCCGTCGATGTTGCTCAAGAGCGCTTGATAACCGTTGGCCACGTTGAAGCTGCCGGTGGCGTTGCTAAAGAGCGCGAACGTTCCGTTGGCCGTGTTCTGGCCGCCGGTGCTGTTGCTTAAAAGCGCTCCAGCACCGGTCGCCGTATTTGAGTCTCCGGTGTTGGCAAAAAGCGCCCCCGCTCCGACACCCGTGCAGAAGTTGCCGTCGGTGATGCTTAGGAGTGAGTATACGCCAACGCCTGTATTGTAGGCACCGGTGGTGAGACTTCCGAGGGAGAGATACCCCTCCGCCGTGTTGCCCCCCGGATAGCCGCCGTCCGGCGGTGGACTGACGGCTTGCGCGAGTGGCAAGAATGCAAAGCACGCAAGCCCGATTAAGATGGTTTTGGATATGTCATTCCGATTTTTCATAAGCTAAATACGGATCGAGATCGCCTGTTGTTTCAAAAAATCGAAAAAGAACTTTCGCGATGTTTTTCGAATGCGGCGCTGCTGTGCCGCTTTCGCATCGCTCCGGGCCTTGCGCCTCAAAGCGGCAGAGCGCTGCCGCACCCTAAAACGTGGCCATGATTGAACCCAGGCGAGGTTCGCGTGTGCTCACGTTATTCCCACCATCTTGACCGACACGGTATAATTCGTGGCGGCATGAATGCAGGGATACAGCGCGCTCGATCTTCATCTGTAGCGACACGGCGCAGCCTGCTTAGTCGCCTCAAGCAATCGAACGCCCAAGAGAGCTGGCGAGAATTCTTCGATACCTACTGGCGATTGATTTACGCTACGTCGCTGACGGCTGGATTGACCGATTCGGAGGCGCAAGAAGTGGTTCAGGAAACCGTTCTCACCGTCGTCCGGAAGATTAGGTCCTTTCGCTACGATCCCGCCATCGGTTCATTCAAAGGCTGGCTGTTAACCATCGTCCGCTGGCGCATCGCAGATCAATTCCGCAAACGGCCGCGGCAAATTCAGGCATCAGGCGGACGCCACGCTGCGACAGGGACATCGATGACAGCAACGCTCGACCGCATTGCTGATCCGGCCGCGATCAACCTTGACGCCGTGTGGGAGGAAGAGTGGCAGCTCACGCTGTTTGCGGCCGCGTTGTCGCGGGTGAAACGGCAGGCTAA
>Ga0070698_100002639_pt1 | contig 19752 bp, 14 predicted proteins | sample KBSK1502metaG_FD_65477 | JGI IMG/M metagenome (GOLD analysis project Ga0070698, IMG submission 65477) | Corn, switchgrass and miscanthus rhizosphere microbial communities from Kellogg Biological Station, Michigan, USA - KBS K1-50-2 metaG | ecosystem: Host-associated > Plants > Roots >...
TTCGACGAGGCGGGCATACGCCAGTCGCCGGCCGGTCGCTCCGTGAACGACCGATGCCTGGTCCGCCCGACAGCCACTCGCATCCACGCCCCACTGCGCGGCGGCCGCGCTCACGAGCATCTCGCGGGCCGCGGCCCCCGCCTTGCGCAGCGCGGCGTACGAGCCGTAGACGCTTCCGCTCCCGCCGGTGCGCAGCCGCTTGAACTCCGGTCCCGGCACGGCCTGGACGAGCTCGACGGTGGCGAGGTCGACCTCGAGCTCGTCCGCCACGAGCATGGGCAGCGACGTGCGCACCCCCTGCCCCATCTCCGACTTCCCGACCGTGATCGCCACGGAGCCGTCGGCGCCGACGCGCAGCCAGGCGTTGGGCCGGAACGATGCCGCGGGGGCGGCGGCGACCTCGCCCGACCAGGCGACGTCGAGCAGAAGCGCGGCCCCGGAGAGCGAGCCCACGCGGAGGACCTCGCGCCGCGTGATCGTCATCGCGCGCCGCCCGCGGCCAGGCGGATCGCGCGCCGTATCCGTTGGTACGTCCCGCAACGACAGACCGAGTCCGACATCGCGGCGTCGATCCCGCCGTCGGTCGGCTGCGGCTCCTGCCGCAGGAGCGCGGCGGCGCACATGATCATGCCCGCCTGGCAGTAGCCGCACTGGGCCACGTCCTCCTCGAGCCACGCGCGCTGGACCGGGTGGCTTCCGTCCGGCGAGAGGCCCTCGATCGTGGTGATGCGAGGGCCGGCGGCGTCGCGCAGCGCGACCTGGCACGCGCGGGCGGCGCGGCCGTCGAGGTGGATCGTGCACGCGCCGCAGATCCCCACCCCGCACCCGTACTTGGTGCCCGTCAGGCCCAGCCGGTCGCGGAGCACCCAGAGCAGCGGCATTTCGGCGGGCGCATCGACGTCTCGGGCCGCGCCGTTGACCACGAGACGAAACCGCGGCATGAAGCGAATCTTACGAGGATCGCTCCCTGCTCGGATGTAAAGAAATGTGCGTACGGCGGGCTGGACGTCTCCGGGCGCAGGCGGCCGCCGCGGCGCCGTTCAGGCGGGGATCGCGGCCACCACGGCCGTGGTGTTGTGCCAGCCGTCGAGCCGGCCCTTGAAGCGCGCGATCTCGCCGTAGGTCAGCAGGCCGGTGATGGGAGCGTCCGGGAAGACCGAGCGCACCGCTTCGATCTCGCGTCCGAAGTGGCTGTTGAGGATCATGCCCCGGCAGACGCAGTCGAAGAGGAGGACGCCGGCCGCGCGGGCGCCGCCCAGGTTCTTCTGCGCCTCCTGGGCCGCCCGGCGGGCCGCCTCGACCATGCTCGCCGGCTCGCCGTCCAGGATCGAGACCGAGGCCCCCTCGGCGATCTCCGCCGCGCAGGAAAGCGAGCCGTCGGCGCCCACCGACAGCGGCGCCCGCGCGCGGCGCAGCTCGTCGAAGACGAAGATGCCCAGCTCGTTGCCGATGAGGAACGGGCCGGCGTTCTCCGCGGTCAGCTTCACCCCCCGGCTCGCCGCGAACTCCTTGTAGACGTCGAAGGCCGGGCGGCCGTCGATCTGCTGCACGACGTTGCGGCGGGCCCGCGTGACGCGCATGCGGCGGCCGGTGGGCTTGAGGCCGTGGTCGACGCCCACGCCCCAGGGCTTCTTCGAGAACGTGTGCAGGACCGCGGCCGAATCCGTCGAGGCGCGCGCGCCCGAGCCGACGTAGGTCGCCTTGAAAGCGCCGTCGTCCCCCGCGGCGCCGCCCACGACCTGCTGGAGGGCGCGGGTGGCGCCGAGCACCTCACTGACCAGCTCCTCCCCGACGCCGTTGAGGCCGTCGACGAGGAGCACGCTGCTGGACATGCCGAAGCCGCGGCCCGCCCCGACCTTGGCCATTCGCGAGAAACCGTCGCAGAGCTGCCGCGCCGCCGCGGCCGGGTTGGCCTTCACGCCCGAAACGGTAGCCACCTCGGACACCATCTCGTCCGTCGACACGACCATGACCGCCAGGTGGCCCTTGGTCAGCCCTCTTTCGGTGATCTCGCCCGCGGTCGTGCAGCCGAAGAAGACGGTGCCGGAAGCGTCCTCGGCGGCGGCCAGCGCCGCGCCCAGGTCATGCTTGGGCGAAGCGAAGAGCAGCCCGAAGCCGGGCCGTGCGTCGCCCAGCGGCCCCTGCGCCATGCGCACCGCCTCGGCCGCCGCCGCCCGCGAGTCGAGGTGCGACGAACGGCCGCTGCCCGCGATCGTAGCCATGGGATGAGTCCTTTCGCAAATGAAACAGGGGAGGGACCTCGACTATACGAGCGTCGATAGCCGTGCGCGCGTGCTCGGGATCACGTCACCCGGCGGCACGCCTCCCGCGGTCGATGCGAGTGAACGAAATCCGCGACTTGCGAGTGGCGCCCGAGGCGCCAAACCAGAGCCGCGAGCGGAGCGCGATTCACTCACGCGGAGCGAGCGCGGGGTCTGGGGGGCGCGCCACTGGCGCCCCCCAGCTAAAAGGTGATAGGAAGGGGCGATGTCCCAGGGCGGCAGCACCCCCGCGGCCTCCGTCGACGCCGCCGCCCTCGATCGCGCCCGCCGAAAGGCCTACCGCCGGCTGCTGCCGCTCGTCTTCATCTCGTACGTGATCGCGTTCGTCGACCGGTCGAACGTCGCCATCGCCAAGCTGACGATGAGCCGAGACCTCCCCGGCTTCGACAACGCGGTGATCGGCTTCGGGGCGGGCGTCTTCTTCCTGGGCTACTTCCTGCTGGAAATCCCGGGCACGCTGATCGTGGAGCGCTGGAGCGCCCGCAAGTGGATCGCCCGGATCATGATCACCTGGGGCATCACCGCCGCGGCGACGGCGCTCGTGAAGACGCCGTTCCAGTTCTACGTCGTGCGGTTCCTGCTCGGCCTCGCGGAGGCGGGCTTCTATCCCGGCGTGATCGTCTACCTCACGCACTGGTTCGCCAGCCGCGACCGCGCGCGCGCGCTCGCCTACTTCTTCGTGGCCACGCCGGTGGCGCAGATCGTGAGCCCGAAGGTCTCGAACGCCCTCCTCAAGATCGGCACCGACGAGGTCGTGAACGGCGCCCTCGTTCACCATCCCCTGCTCCTCGGCCTCAAGGGCTGGCAGTGGATCTACATCGCGTGGGGCATCCCGGCGGTCGTCCTCGGGATCATCGTGCTCTTCGCCCTCACGGACCGGCCGCGGGAGGCGCGGTGGTTGACGGAGCAGGAGCGCGCGGCGCTCGCGGCCGAGCTCGCGCGCGAGAAGGGCGCGCGGCCCGCCCGCCACAAGATGACGCTCGTGCAGGGGCTCCGCCATCCGAAGGTGCTCCTGCTCGCGCTCGTGTATTGCCTCGTCGTCACGGGCAGCTACGGTGTCGAGTTCTTCATGCCGAGCATCCTCGAGCGCTGGTACGCGCTCCGCTTCGACACGCTGACCTGGCTCGTCATCCTGCCGCCGCTGCTGGCGCTCGTCGGCCAGATCTTCGTGGGGTGGAGCTCGGACCGGACGAAGGAGCGGCGCCTGCACACCGCCGTGCCGATCGCGTGCGGCGCCCTCGGACTCCTGATCGTCATCCTGAGCCGCGGCCAACTGCCCTTGACCGTCATCGGCTTCATGATCGCGTACGCGGGCTTCAAGGCCTACCTGCCCGCGTTCTGGTCGCTGCCCAGCATCTTCCTCACCGAGACCGCGGCCGCGGGGAGCATCGGCCTCATCAACTCCGTGGGAAACCTCGGCGGCTTCCTCGGACCCTACGTGCTCGGAAAGGTGGAATCGACGACCGGCTCCTTCGAAGGCGGCCTGGTGTTCCTCATCGTCTGCATGAGCCTGTCCGCGGCCACGGTCCTCCGGCTCGGGCTGGGAGGAAGAGGCGGGGAGCGTCAGTCGGAGCGCAGCGTGACCGCCGGGTCGACCGAGGCCGCCCGCCTCGCCGGCAGATAGCTGGCGAGCAGCGCCCCCCCGAAGAGCACGATGGCGGCGGTTCAGATGCGGAGGAATAGGCGCCGGCGGTACATCCAGTAGAGGATGATCCACACCACGGCCAGCACCGCGATGCCCATGAGGAGCGGGGCGTACGCGTCGCCGAGCACGCGGAAGGCGCCCTCCCCGAGGTGCGTCTGCAGGCTCGCCTCGATGAAGCGCACGGAGAGCCAGTTCATGCAATAGGCGGCGATCGAGTTCGTCCCGATCACGATCAGCGGGAAGGCCCACCTCCGCCGCCCGAGCACGTCGATCACCTCGTAGAAGGCGGCGAGGAGCAGGAAGCACCAGCCGCCGCTCCAGAGCGTGAAGCTGGGCGTCCAGATGCGCTTGACGACCGGGCAGATGCCGAGGGCGCCGAGCAGCCAGCCCGAGGCCAGGCCGGCGAGGGCGGCGGTGACCAGCCACCGCACGCGGCCCGATGGCAGGCGGGGGCCGCGCAGGATGCCGCCGGCGACGAGGCCGAGGATCATCGTGCCCAGCGTGGGGATGAAGCTGAGCGTGGCATACCCGCCCCCATTGAAGAGGAAGGGCTTCTCGCGCGGGAACAGGTTCAGGAACCAGGTGTCGAACGCCCACGCGAGATTGCTGTTCTTGTTCCAGTGCGCCGCGAGGCCGGTGAGCCGGTGCGGCCACTCGGAGGGCACGCCCACCGCCGGATAGTCGAAGCCGGAGGGCGGCGCGGGGTAGAGGACGAAGGCCGCCCAGTACCCGGCGAGGATCACGGCGAGGGCGATCCACTGGTCGCGCACGGGCCGGAGCCCGAGGAGGAACAGGAAGCCGTAGCCGAGGCCGATCTGCGTGAGCGTGTCCTCGAAGGTGAAGTACGTCTGGGGGTGACCGATGGAGCGCAGCCAGATGCCGAGGGCCACCAGGATGAACGCCCGCCAGAAGGCGTGAGCGATCATCCGGCCCCGCGACTGGCCGGCCGCGATGCGGGCGGCGAGGGAGAAGGGCAGGGCCACGCCCACGAGGAAGGAGAACGAGGGCTGGATGAGGTCGTGGAGCGAGCCATAGGTCCACTCCACGTGCTCCTGGTGGTGGCAGAGGAAGGCCCAGAGAGCGGACGCGGGCCGGGCGGCGGCCACCTCGCAGAAGTGGAGGACCTCGCCGATCATGAGCAGCATGACCAGGCCGCGGTAGGCGTCGATCGACGCGAGACGGCCGGAAGTGACGATCGGCGCGGGGGCGGTGATCGCGGACGCCGGCGCCGTCCGGGTCAGCGTCGTCACGGCTGGGGCGTGATCCTCACCATGACGACGTCGTGGGGCGCGACCTTCGCCTCGAACCGCCCCGCGAACGAGCCCACGTCCGCCTTCGTCCACAGGTCGCGCACGAGGGCCTTCCCGCCGGGAGCCAGGCTGATGTCTTCCCAGGAGACGGCGATGTTGCCCGCCTCGGTCCCGCGATTGAAGAGGATCACGGCCTTCGAGCCGTCGCCGAGCGGCTTCATCCACACCTCCTGGGGACCGTTGTCGCGCACCTTCCGCCCCTGCATGCCGAGGGCGTCCTGGTCCACGGCGATCACCTCCGGGTTCGTGAGGATCTCACGGGTCTCCGCCGACATGCTGCGCAGGTCGTTGCCGGCCATGAGAGGGGCCGCGAGCAGGGCCCAGAAGCTGAAATGGGCGCGCGACTCCGCCGTGGTCAATCCCCCGTTGCCGACCTCGAGCATGTCGGGATCGTTCCAGTGGCCGGGACCCGCGAAGGGGTGCAGGTCGGCCAGGAGGTCGATGATGTGGACGACGCCCATCCCCCCCCAGCTCTTGCCGCAGTCCCAGCAGTCCTGGATGTCGCCGGTGCTGCGCCACAGTTGGCCGATGCCCGGGGCCCAGAGCCAGGGCCGCGTACTCCCCCACTCGCAGATGCTGAAGACGATCGGCCGGCCGCTCGCGCGCAGCGCCCGGCTCATCCGCGCGTAGGAGTCGCGCGTGTCCTGGCCCTCGGCGTTGCACCAGTCGTACTTCAGGTAGTCCACCCCCCACTCGGCGTACGTCCGGGCGTCGATGGCCTCGTGGTCCTTGCTGCCCGGACGCTTCTGGCACGTGCCGGTCCCCGCGTCCGAGTACAGGCCGAACCTCAGCCCCTTGCCGTGGACGTAATCGGCGAGGGCCTTCATGCCAGAGGGAAAGCGGTCGGGATCGGGCACGATCCGCCCCGCGGCATCGCGGCGCACCTGCCAGCAATCGTCGATGACGAGGTACTGGTAGCCGGCGTCCTTCATCCCCGTGGCCACCAGGGCGTCGGCCATCTCCCTCATGAGCTTCTCGCTGACGTCACAGCCGAACTTGTTCCAGCTGTTCCACCCCATGGGCGGGGTCGAGGCCAGGCCGTCGGCGCCGGCCGTGGAGGCGCCCGCGGCGACGATCGCCGCGGCGAGCAGCATACGCATCACTCCCTCCTCACTTCTTGACGGTCAGGTTCTCCCATACCTCGACCCAGTTCTCCGTCGGGGAGAGGAAGTTCCCGACCACCAGATCGACGTCCCCGTCGTGGTCGTAGTCGGCCGCATCCACGCTCACGTGGCGCCCGCCCACCTCCAGCGTGTGGCGCTCGAAGCGGCCCGGCGCCACCTGCTCGAGCCACACCAGCGACGGGAGCGAAGGCGCGGGACCCTGGCCCGCGCGCCGCGGCTCGGGCACGAAGGCCACGGCCACGATGTCGAGGTCGCCGTCGCCATCGAGATCCACGATCTTCGGCCCCACCACCCCGTTGAGGGCGGCCAGCGTGTGCTCGGTGAAGGGAAAGGTGCCCCGGTTCTCCAGCCATTGGATGCCGTGGTAGGGCTTGAGCAGGAAGTCGTCCAGCATGTCGCCGTGGGTCAGCACCACGTCGAGATCGCCATCGCCGTCGAGGTCGGCGACGTCGATGCCCGAGGACCCCCAGGCGGGATGGGGCGCGGCGTAGATCGTCTCCGCCCTGAAGTTGTTTCCGCCCAGGTTCAGGAACGCGGCCACCGTCTCGTAGTGCTGCGAGAACACGGTGATGACATCGGGGCGGCCGTCGCGGTTGAGATCCACCACGGGCACGTTGATCGATCCGGTCCGTTGATCGATGACGTGCGGCACGAACGTCGGCTGGGACCAGTCCCGCGTCCGGTTCTCGAGCAGGAGGAGCGAGCCGACCTGCCGCCAGCCGAACGCGGCGACGATGATGTCGAGGTCGCCGTCGCCGTCGAAGTCGGCCACCTGCATGTCGGCCACCCGGGGCAGGCCGGCGGCCAGGACGTGCTTGCGATAGCCGCCGTTGGCGAGTCGCTGCAGCCAGACGACGCTGCCCTTGAGGTGGTCCGCCGGGGGCACGTCGCCCAGGTCCGCGATGAGCAGGTCCAGGCGGCCGTCACGATCCAGGTCCACGAGCGTCGAGTGGCAGGGATTGGGCACGTGCTCGATGATGGACAGCCCTCGCTCGGGGTGCCGGGGATCGCCCCGCATCACCAGGCCGTGCGTCATGTCCGTGGCCACCACCTGCGGCTCGCCGTTGCCGTCGAGGTCGAGGAAGCGCACGTTGGAGATCGCCGGCTGGTTGTCCGCCCCCGCGAGCTTCATGACGTGGCGGGCGAACCGCGGCGAGCCCTCGCCCACGGGCGGCCACGGCACCGGGGACGCCAGCGCGACGGGGGCGCGCGACTTGTAGTAGCGCTCGACCGCGTCCACGTCGAAGTCGGCGGGGATCGCGGCCTTGCCGCCGGGAGGCGCGCCGATGCCGGACATCATGAGCCCGGCCATCTCGTAGATCTTCGCGGTCCACTGCTCGCGGGGCAGGATGTCGGGCGGCGGCAATGCGTGGCAGCCGGTGCACGCCTGGCGCACGACCTTCTCCTCCGGCGAGACCGGCGCGGGCGAGGGAGACGCGACCGGAGGCTGCGCGGCGGGCAGGGCCGCCCCGACCGCCGCGGCGACGGCGGCCGCGGCGAGCAGCGCGGCCGGGCGCGGCCTCAACGCCCGCATGGGGCCGCCCTCACGCCGGACGCCAGGCGGGCATCCGGGGCACGACCTCGGCCTCGCCGATCAGATGGCAGACGTCTTCGAGCTCCCCCCGCCGCGCGCCGCGCCAGCGCATGTCGTCGAGCGATTCCGGCAGGTCCGCGTCCGTGCGCAGCGTGGCCAGCCGGCGGAAGAGCGCCGCCTCCTCCCGATGCGCGCGCAGGCTCTCGCCGAGCGCGGCCGCGCCCCGCACCGACACGTCCCATTCGCGCTCGAGCTCCGGGATCGCTTCGAGGCGCGCGTATCGGCCCAGCACCGCGCTCGCCGACTTCGCGCCCCATCGCGGCAGGCCCGGATAGCCGTCCGCGCTGTCTCCCACGAGGGCCAGCCAGTCCGGGAGGGAGGTCGGCGCGACGCCGAACTTCGCGCGCACGCCCGCCTCGTCGAGCAGCTTCCGCTGCCGGCGGTCGAGGCACACCACGCGCGTGCCCTCCACGCACTGGGCCAGGTCCTTGTCGGGCGAGCAGATGACGACCTGCTCGACCCCGTCCGCTCCGGACCAGCGCTTCGCGGCGGTGGCGAGGGCATCGTCGGCCTCCAGATCCACCATGGGCCACACCACGATTCCCAGCGCGCGCGTGAGTCGCTCGGCGAGCGGGAACTGGGCCAGCAGCTCCGGAGGAACGCCCTCGCTCGTCTTGTAGCCGTCGTAAAGGCCGTTGCGGAAGGACTCGATGACGTGATCGAAGGCGCAGGCGACGTGCGTGACGCCCGGCGAGGCCAGGAGCGCCCGCAGCGTCCGCAGCAGGCCGCGGCTGGCGCCGGCGGCCGTTCCGTCGACGGCGGTGGCCGGCGGCGCGCCGTAATGCGCCCGGAACAGCTCGTACGTCCCGTCGACGAGGTGGACTCTCATCGGCCCCACGCGTCGAGGATGTCCTCGGCGACCTTGCCGATGGCCGCCTCCAGGTCGAAGAAGCTGCCGCGGTTCTGGTTCGTGAAGACGGACACGACGATGGGTCCCGCGTCGGAGTAGAGGATGCCGACGTCGTTGCCGATGATCGGCGGCCAGTCTCCCGTCTTGTGCCCCACGCTCGCGCGGAAGCGGATGCGCTGCGGCAGGCGCGAGAAGTAGAGCTGCCGCTTCAGGACCCGGATCATCTCGTCGGTCGAAGCCGGTCCGGCCAGCTCACCTTTCTGGAGCTGCTCGAGCATCCGCGACATCTCGCGGGCGGTGGTGCGGCCGAACCACTTCGACGGATCCCCCACATAGACGAGGTCGCGCGACGGCGCCGCCGCGTCGTCCGGGAAGCCCCGCTCGAAGACCTGGCGGTCGCTCAGCGACGCGTTCCTCGGATCGAGCTGCTCCCAGACCCCGCGGAAGAGCTGGCCGATGGTCATCCGGAGGCGGGTCTCCTTGTACCGGAGCGCGTCCAGCATCTGGTTCACCCGCTCCAGGCCCAGCCTCGCGATCAGGAGGTCGGTGGCGGTGTTGTCGCTGGTGATGATCATCTGGGTGACGAGGTCGCGCCACGTCGGATTGAGCCCCACCGCGAACGATTGGAGGATGCCGGTGCCGCGCCGCATCTCGTCCGGAGCGATGACGTTCCGCTCGTCGAGGTCGAGCCGTCCCGCCTCCGCATCCCGATAGGCGAGGACCATGATCGGGATCTTGATGACGCTGACCGTGTTCACCGGCTCGTCGGCCCGGACCGCGATCTCCCGCCCGGTCGCGAGATGTCTCGCGTGGAGCGTGCTCCTGGCGTCGAGAGCGTCGAGGCGCGCCCGGACCGTAGTCTCGAGCGCGGCCACCGCCGGCGGGTCGGCGAGAAGAGCCGTGGGCACGGCCGGAAGGAAACCGAGCAGGGCGAGGAGCGTTCGGATCATGGCTCGACGGTGCGCGTGAGTGTAACGCGAGCGCGGGCCTTCCGCTATCATCCGCCCATTGGAGGAACGCGATGCGCCAGATGTGCGTGGCACTCCTCGCCGTGACCGCGGGATCCGTTGCCCTGGCCGCACCGCCGGCCACCGGGCGCGGCCGGCCGACGATCGACGCCCTCCTCGACATCGAGCACCCTTCCCAGGCGGCGTGGTCGCCCGACGGAGAGGAGGTGGCGTTTGTCTGGGATCGGGCGGGCGTGCAGAACGTGTACGTGGTCGGGAGCCGCCGGGGAGAGCCCCGCGCCCTCACCTCCCACACCTCCGGCCTCGTCGCCGGTCTCTTCTGGAGCGGCGATTCGCGCTCCGTCTACTTCGAGCGCGATGGCGATCTGTGGCGGATCGCGGCGACCGGCTCGGAGCCGCCGCTGCGCGTCTGGACGACGCCGGAGGCCGAGAGCGACGTCACGCCGAGCCACGACGGCACGCGGGTGGCCTTCGCCCGCGAGGGCGACCTCTGGGTCCGCCGCCTCGCCGACGGCCGGGAGACGCGGCTGACGCAGACGCCGGCGAACGAGAGCGGACCGGCCTGGTCGCCCGACGACCGCCGGATCGCCTTCAGCGTCGAATCGTGGACGGCGAAGCAGGACGTGCCGGACTACGTGGGCGGGAAGATCGCGTTCCTGTACCGCGAAGGCTACGCCGTCCACGTGGGGACGGTGCCCGCCGACGGTGGCCCGGTCGTGGACGTCGCCCGGACCGACGGGACCGAAACGGCCCCGCGCTGGCTGGACGGCTCCCGCCTCACGTTGCAGCGCGTGAGCGCCGACCTCAAGGCCCGCGAGGTGGTCGTCGCCGACGCCACGACCGGCGCGGCCCGCGTCCTCTCCCGCGACGAGGACCCGCTCTTCTGGAGCATGGAGTTCCTCGGCGCGGAGCCGGTGCCGTCGCCCGACGGCCGCTTCGTCGCCTTCCTCAGCGACCGCGACGGCTGGGACCACCTCTACGTGGTTCCGTCCGCGGGCGGCGAGCCACGCCAGGTGACCCGCGGCGCGTTCGAGGTGAGCCGGCCCGCCTGGTCGCCCGACGGCCGGCGGATCGCCTTCGACACGAACGACGGTGACAACCCCGGCGCGCGTCAGCTCGTCGTGGCGGAGATCGGCGACGGCGCCGCTCCGGCGCGGCTCGAGACCGTGACCGCGGGCCGCGGCACCAACATCGGCGCCGGCTGGTCTCCGGACGGCCGTTCCCTCCTCTACCAGCACACGGACCCGCGGACTCCCGCCGATCTGCGGGTGGTGGAGGCGAAGCCGGCCGCGACGCCGCGGCGTCTGGGCGACCCGCTCCCGGCGAGCATCGACCGGGCCACGCTCGTCGAGCCGCGCTTCGTCCGCTACGACGCGCCCGACGGAAAGAAGGTGCCGGCGTACCTCTTCGTCCCGCCGGGGCTCGACCGAACGCGGAAGCATCCGGCGATCGTGTGGGTGCACGGCGACGGCATCACGCAGAACTTCGACGGCTGGCACGTGCGGCGCGACTACGCCGTCTACTACAGCGTCCACCAGTACCTCCTCCAGCGCGGCTACGTCGTGCTGTCGGTGGACTACCGCGGCAGCATCGGCTACGGCAAGGGCTGGCGCCAGGGGCACTACCGCGACTTGGGTGGCGCGGATTATCGAGACATCGCCGCCGGCGTCGACTACATGAAGGCGCTGGGCTACGTGGACACCACGCGCGTGGGTGTCTGGGGCCTGAGCTACGGTGGCTTCATGGCCCTGCAAGCGCTCACGGTCACGCCGGAGCTGTTCCGCTGCGCGATCGACGTCGCGGGGGTCGACGACTGGGCGGACTGGTACCACGATCCGGACGGGCCGTGGATCCGCGGGCGCATGGGCCGGCCGGAGGAGAATGCCGAGCTGTATCGCCGCACCTCGCCGATCCACTTCGTCGACAGGATCGTCCGTCCCCTGCTCGTGCTGCACGGGACGGCGGACGTCAACGTACCCTTCGTCGAATCGCTGCGGGTGATCGACGCCGCCCTGCTCGCCGGCAAGGACGTGGACTTCATGGTCTATCCCGGCGAGTACCACTACTTCCACCGTGCCCACGTCTTGCGGGACGCCTGGAGGCGCGTCGAGCGCTTCTTCGACGAGCATCTGCAAGCCGCGCACTGACGACCCCGGCATCAGCTAAGTTCAATTTATTGAGCGGCTTGACACCTCAGTAGCATCTTGACAGGTGGTGTATACTGCTCGTACTCGAAGGGTATCCAGGCGAGCCGGCGCGAACAGGTCTACGTCGAGATCAAGCACCGCATCGTGCACGGGGTCTGTGCGCCCGGCGCGCCGCTGTGCGAGGCCGAGCTGGCCCGCCAGCTCCACACCAGCCGGACGCCCGTCCGCGAAGCGCTCTCGCGGCTGATCGAAGAAGGCTACGTCGAGCGCGTCCCCGGCCGGGGTTATGTCGTCACGCCCATCACGGTCACCCTGATCCGGAACGTCTTCGAGGTTCGCCGGCTCCTCGAAGGTGCGGCGGCCGCACGGGCCGCGGAGTTCGCCGACGCGTCGTCAATCGCCCGCCTGCGGAAGCTGGCCGCCTTCGAGTACGTCGCCGGAGACGCGCCCGGCTTCCGCAAGGCCACCGAGGCGAACGCCGCGTTCCACCTCGCGGTGGCTCAGGCGAGCCGGAACGCGATCATCGCGGACCTGGTCCGGCACTGCCTCGACCAGGTGACGCGGATCATCGCCCTCGGCGTGGACTACGCGCCGCTCCAGAAGTCGGCGAGCGGAGAGCACGACGCCGTCGTGGACGCGATCGAGCGGCGGGATCCGGAGGGAGCGCGCGCGGCCGTCGAGCGGCACCTCGACGACAGCAGCCGCCGGATGATGGATGCCCTCGTGCATGGAGGGACGTGTGCGGTCACGGTGTCGCGAGCCGCCGCCGGCGGCTCATGAGCAGGTCTTCCGTCCTGCCTTTCCGGGAGGCACTCACACTCTTGTGGAGGCCATTTCAATGAGGTGGATCGCAACTCTCTTGCTGTTGACGGCTCTCACCCCGGCTGCGCTCGCCCAGTCCCTGCAGACCGGCAACCTGACGGGCAAGGTCACCGACAACACGGGCGCGCGCACGCCCGGCGTGACCGTGACGCTGACCAGTCCCGTTCTCATCACTCCGCGCACGATGATGACGGACCAGGAAGGCACCTATCGCTTCACGGCCCTTCCCCCCGGAACCTACGCGCTGGCCTTCGAGCTCACGGGCTTCCGCAAGCTCACCCGCAGCAACATCCCGGTGAGCCTCGCCACCACCCTCAACGTCGACGCCACCCTGGAGGTGGGCAGCCTCAGCGAGACGGTGGACGTGGCCGGTGCCCCCCTCGTCGACGTCACCCAGACGAACGTCGCGACCAACCTCGACGTCAACGCCCTCCAGGGGATCCCGACCGCGCGGGACGTCTGGGCCATCCTCCAGAACCTGGCGCCCCAGGTCGTGGTGGACCGCGAGGACGTGGGCGGAAGCCAGGGGGGCCTGCAGGCCGTCTTCTCGACCCACGGCAGCACGTGGCACCAGAACACGTACGCCATGAACGGCGTGAACGTCACCGACCCCGCCGCCACCGGCGCCGCCGGCTTCTACTACGACTACGACAGCTTCGAAGAGGTCAACATCTCGACCGCCCAGCACCCGGCCGAGGTCGGCACGCCGGGCGTCTACTACAACTTCGTGGCCAAGCGGGGCACCGACGCTTTCCACGGCGGCCTGGCCTATTACTTCGAGAACCACAAGCTGGTCAGCAACAACGTCACGCAGGCGCTGAAGGACAAGGGCATCGGCTCCGGGGGAGGCGTCGACCTCTTCTCCGACGGCACGGTCCAGCTCGGCGGTCCGCTGATCAAGGACAAGCTGCGCTTCTACACGTCCTGGCGCGACTGGAGGATCCACCGCAACGTCCCGAATTTCTTCAAGGAGGGGTATTTCTCGGCGTCCGGACAGCCGTGCGTGACCAAGACCGGCACCTCGCCGTGCACTCCGAAGACCGAGAACACCGATCTGCGCTCGGGCCTCGTCAACCTCAGCTATCAGTTCAACCCCAACAACCGCCTCGATGCGCTGTGGACGCGCCAGACCTACTGGAAGCCGAACCGGAACGCGGGCGCCCAGGTCCAGCCCGACAGCACGTGGGTCGAGGACGACGTGTTCTCGATCTACCAGGCGCACTACAACTCGCAGATCTCGACCAACGCGCTCTTCGACGTCCGCGTGAGCTTCTCCGACGTCAGCTTCCCGCTCTTCCTGCAGCCGGGCGTCACCCAGCCCAACAGCGTCGAGCTGACGACCGGGGACCAGACGGGAGCGGCCAGCTTCGCCTACGCCCCCCCCCAGCACCGGACGCGGCTGTCGCTGAACGGGACCTTCTCCTACTTCAAGGGACGCCTGGCCGGCGCCGACCACTCCTTCAAGGCGGGCTACGAGTTCTACCGCGGGTACTCCAGCTTGAACCTCGACGCCCTCGACGGAATCAACCTCCAGACGTTCAACGGCGAGCCATCGACCGTGACCGAGTACAACACGCCGGTCCCGGGGATCGACGAGTTCACGGGGTCGGTGCTGTTCGCCCAGGACAACATCACCAAGGACCGGCTCGCCATCAACCTCGGCCTCCGCTTCGAGCACTCGGACGGGTTCCTGCCTCCCCAGAGCAAGGCCGCGGGTCCCTTCTCGGCCGCCCAGAGCACGCCCCGGCAGGACGTCATCAAGTGGAACAACGTGGCGCCCCGGCTCGGGCTCGTGTACGACCTCTTCGGGAACCACAAGGCCGCCCTCAAGGCCGGCTACGCGAGATACCACCACCAGATCGGCGGGGGCATGATCGACGTGCCCAACCCGCTCGGCCTCGCCGGCAAGGGCTACAACTGGATCGACCGCAACGGCGACCGGAAGTTCCAGAAGGGAGAGGAAGGCGACCTGCTCTTCGCCTTCGGAGGGAACATCAACACGGTCGACCCCAACCTGAAGCGGCCGCGCACGGACGAGCTCACCGCCGGTCTCGACTTCGAGCTGCCCGCGAGCATCAAGCTCAGCGTCGACGGCGTCTTCCGCCGGGGCCGCGACCTGATCGCGATCGCCGAGATCGGGATCCCGCAGAACTCGACCGGCTACGACCAGACGGTCGGGATCGACCCGGGGTCCGATGGGATCACCGGGACCGCCGACGACAAGCGGGTCACCGTATTCAACCAGAAGCCCGAGTTCGCGGGCCGGAACAAGCGGCTCGAGACCAACCCGTCCGACTTCAAGAGCAGCTTCAAGGGCCTCGAGATCACGCTGCAGAAGCGGTACTCCAACCGCTGGCAGGGGCTGGTGACGTACGCGTTGTCCCACGACGACCTGAGCAGCACGTCCGTCAGCGTCGGGACCCCGTTCGGCGGCGAGGAGGAAGGGGCCGGCGGCATCGGATTCGGGTCGGGGGCCAACGCCTTCCAGGATCCCAACGCCAAGATCAACAACACGAGCGGACCCACCTTCTACAACCGGCGGCATCAATTGAAGATGAGCGCGGGCTACGACATCCCCAAGATCGACGTGACCGTGGCCGCGGTGTTCAAGATCCAGAGCGGGACGCCCTGGGGCCGGATCGTGAGCCTCTCGAGCGACGTCAACGGGGTGCCGTTCAACCAGGGGCCGATCTCGTTCTTCGCCGAGCCGCGCGACGCCCGGCACTTCGACACGATCCGGTACCTCGATCTCCGGCTGGGGAAGTTCTTCAACATCAACAAGCGGCACCGCGTCGAAGTCGACGCCGACCTCTTCAACGCGTTCAACGCGAACATCATCACCAACCTGAACCCCAACACCGGATCCGCCACCGGCAACCCCACCGACATCCTGGGCCCGCGCGTGCTTCGTCTGGGCGCGCGGTGGACGTTCTAGACCGGGCGTGATAGACCCGGGGGGAGTCCATTGATTCCCCCCGGGGTCCGTATTTCGGCGCTGTCCCTGCTGTGCGTGGCCGGTGCTCTGGCCGCGTCCGGGCCGATCGTCTTCGTGGACCGTTCCGCCGCCGCCGGCCTCGCCTTCCGCACCACCTACGGCGACAAGGACGCGAGCACGTACATCCTCGAGACCACCGGCACGGGAGTCGCCTTCCTCGACTACGACCGGGACGGAAAGCTCGACGTGCTCTTCGCCAACGGGACGACGCTCGCTGGCTTTCCGGACGGCAAGAGTCCCCGCTGCGCGCTCTACCGGAACAACGGCGACGGGACCTTCACCGACGTGACCGACGCCGCCCGCATCGGGCTCAGCGGCTGGGGACAGGGCGTCGCCGTCGGCGACTACGACAACGACGGCTGGCCCGACGTCTATCTGACCTTCTTCGGCCGGAACGTGCTCCTGCACAACCAGGGCGACGGGACCTTCGCCGACGTGACGGATGCCGCCGGTGTCGCCGCCGGCGGCTGGTCGACGAGCGCGGCCTTCGCCGATTACGACAACGACGGCCGCCTCGATCTCTACGTGGCCCGCTACGTCGACTTCGACCTGAAGACCGCCCCCCGGCCGGGAGCGCAGAAGAACTGCTTCTACCACGGCTTCCCCGTGATGTGCGGTCCCCGTGGCCTCGCGGGCGCGCGCGACGTGCTCTTCCACAACAACGGCGACGGGACGTTCACGGACGTCACCGTGCGCGCCGGGGAGCTGGACCGCGAGCGTTACCGCGGCCTCGGGGTCGTGTGGGGCGACTACGACGACGACGGGTGGCCGGACCTGTTCGTGGCGAACGACGCGCACCCGAACCTGCTCTACCACAACAACCGCAACGGGACGTTCACCGAGGTCGCCTTCGCCGCCGGCGTCGCCTTCGACGAGGACGGCCGCGAGCGGGCGGGGATGGGCGTCGACTTCGGCGACTACGACAACGACGGGAAGCTCGACCTCGCCGTCACGAACTTCTATGGCGAGCCGCATTCGCTCTACCTCAACCAGGGGAACGGGACGTTCCTCGAGACCACGTGGCCGTCGGGGATCGGCGAGGGCACGATGCGCTCCCTCGGGTGGGGCACGGGCTTCGCGGACTTCGACAACGACGGGAACAAGGACCTGTTCTTCGTGAACGGCCACGTCTACCCGGAGGTCGATCGCCAGCAGCTCGACGAGACCTACGCCGAGCAGAGCCTCGTCTTCCGCAACAAGGGCGACGGTACCTTCGCCGACGTCACGCGACGGGCGGGCGAGGCGCTCGCCGCGCGGTGGGTCGGGCGGGGCGCCGCCTTCGGCGACTACGACGACGACGGCCGGGTCGACGTCGTGATCTCCGCCGTCAACGACCGAGCCGTCCTGCTGCACAACGAAAGCGAGACCGGCAACCACTGGCTGACCGTGAAGCTCACCGGGGCCCGCGGCAACCGCGACGCGATCGGCGCCCGCGTCACGGTCCGCGCCGGGTCCGCGACCCTGATGCAAGAGGTCCACGGCGGGGGCAGCTATCTTTCCCAGAGCGATCTCCGGGCGCACTTCGGCCTCGGGTCGCTCGCGGTCGTGCCGACCCTCCAGGTCCGATGGCCCGGCGGGGCGACCGAGCGCTTCACGGACGTGGCCGCGGACCAGATACTCGGGATCGAGGAAGGCAAGGGCATCGTGTCGCGGAGAGGGCCGACGACGGCGGGCGCCGGTCGGAGGCCGCGTTGAGCCACCTCCGGGCCGCGCCGTTGTTCGTCCTCGCGACCGCGCTCGTCGCCCGCGCGGAGGCACCGGCCGACCGCCTCGACGCCCGCGCTCACCTCGCGCTCGGCCAGATGTATTCGGCCCAGGGACTGTTCCCGCAGGCCGTCGAGCACCTGGAGCGCGCGATCCAGCAAGAGCCCGACGCTCCCCAGGGTCACTACCTGCTCGGGATCACCTACAGCCTGATGAAGGATGCGCCGAGAGCCATGGCGGAGCTGGAGCGCGCGGCGCGCCTCGCGCCGGCCGACGCCGGGTTCCGCTACTACCTCGGCCTCGCGTACCTCGAGGCCGGCCGCATTCCCGACGCCGCCCGCGAGCTGGCCGAGTCCGTGAGGCTCGACCCCCGGAGCGCCGACGCCCGCATCAACCTGGGGTGGGCCCTCATGAGCCTGGGAAAGAACGGCGAGGCGGTCCGGGCGCTCCTGGCCGCGCTCGAGCGGCAACCCCGGAACGCCTCGACGTGGTTCCTGCTCGGCGAGAGCCTGCGGAGGCTCGGAGAGGTCGAAAAGGCGATCGGCTATTTCGAGAAGGCCCTCGAGCTCGACCCGTCACATGCCGACGCCCTGTTCTCGCTGGGGACGGTCTACGCGCTGCGTCAGGACCGCGAGAAGGCCATCGCTTCGTATCGACGCCTGCTGGCCATCGATCCGCGCCACGCGGGGGCACACTACCAGCTCGGCAAGATCCTCCTCCGCGAGGGGAAGGTCGACGAGGCGATCGCGCACCTCGAGAAGAGCGTCGACACGCAGCCCGCCTTGAAGGGCGCCCACTATCAGCTCTCGCGGGCGTATCGCCTTCGCGGCCAGACGGAGAAGGCCGAGCGCGAGGCCGAGGCGTTCCGCCGCCTCGGCTCCGAGCCCGTCGACGACGCGTCGTGGCGGCAGGACTCGCTCCCGTCCGCGCGCCCCCGGCCGTGACCGTGATGCGCGTGCGGGTGATCGTAGGGGCGCTGTTCGTGGCGGGCGTGGCGGCGGCGGCGGCACCGCCCGCGGCCTCGGTGGAGGAGCAGACCAGGCGCGGCTGGGGGCTGTGCCGGAGCGCGCACTACGATGAAGCCGTCGCCGCCTTCCGGGAGGCATTGCGCCTCGACCCCGGATTCTCTTCCGCGTATCTCGGCCTCGGCGTCGCCTACAGCGGTCTCGGACGGCACGAGGCCGCGGTCGAAGCGCTGCGCGAGGCGGTCCGCCTCCGTCCCCGGCAGGCCGAGGCCCATTACAACCTCGGCCTCGCCCTCGAGAGGGCGGGCCGGCTCGGAGAGGCCGCACCCGCCCTGGAGCAGGCGGCCGCGCTCAAGCCCGATTACGCCGCCGCCTGGTACCACCTGGGCGGGACCGACGCGCGCCTCGGCCGCCATGGAAAGGCGCTCGACGCGTATCGCCAGGCCGTCCGGCTTCGACCCGACGACGCCGACGCTCTCCGGGGTCTCGGAGCCACCTATGGGAACCTCGAGCGCTGGACGGAGGCGGTCGAGTCCCTCGAGAAGGCCGCCACGCTGAGCGCGGCCGATGCCGGCGCGCAGTACGACCTCGGCCGCGCGTACGCGAAGCAGGGGCGGCCGCGCGACGCCGCCGAGGCGTACCAGCGCGCGATCCGCCTCCAGCCCGGCCTCACGGCCGCTCACTTCAACCTCGGCCTCGCTCGCGTGGACCTGGGCCAGGATGCAGAAGCGATCGAGGCTTTCCGCAGCGTCCTCCGGCTCGAGCCGGCTCACGCGCCCGCCCGCTTCAACCTCGCCCTCGCGCTTCTCGCCGCCGGCGACCGTGCCGGAGCCCGCGAGCAGCAGAAGGTCCTCGACACGCTCGATCCGAACCTCGCGCTCCAGCTCTCGCTGCGCTTCGACGGCGGCCGGTGATCCCCCGCGGGCGCACCGGGACGGCCCTGGCCATCCTCGCGGCCCTGGGAGCGCTCGCCCAACGCCGCGCCGCCGGGTCCGCGCCTCCCGTGCCCGCACCCTCGGCGCCCCTCTTCACCGACGTCACCGAGGCGAGCGGGATCCACTTCCGGCACGAGAACTCGCCGACCACGAACAAGTACCTCATCGAGACGATGGGCGGCGGGGTGGCGGTCCTCGACTACGACGGCGACGGCCGCCTCGACGTGTTCTTCACGAACGGCGCCGCCCTCGCGGACCCGATGCCCGCGGGCGCCGAGCCCGACAAATCGGCTCCCCGCTTCGCCAACCGCCTGTACCGGAACCGGGGTGACGGCACGTTCGACGACGTGACCCAGCGCGCGGGACTCGCGGCCGCCCGCGGCTACGGCATGGGCGTCGCGGTGGGCGACT
>Ga0070698_100002642_pt1 | contig 19747 bp, 13 predicted proteins | sample KBSK1502metaG_FD_65477 | JGI IMG/M metagenome (GOLD analysis project Ga0070698, IMG submission 65477) | Corn, switchgrass and miscanthus rhizosphere microbial communities from Kellogg Biological Station, Michigan, USA - KBS K1-50-2 metaG | ecosystem: Host-associated > Plants > Roots >...
ACGCACGCACGACACGTCGAGCTCGTTGAATCGCAGACGGGCGTTGGATTCGCGCACTGGTCGTTGCTCGCGCACGAGCGACAGCCGTTCGTGGGGTCGCATCCCAGTTCGCAAGTGATCAAGTCGTAGTCGTTGCCACTGCTGTTGCAAGTGATCGCTAGATCTCCTCGACACGCTGCGAACTCTCCGGGATTGCAAGACACCGATATGCAGGTCTGTGGCGTGCCCTCGAGCGATCCATCCACGTCGCAAAAGGGATACCGCTGATCGGTGCAGAGTCCGTCCGAGCAGGATCTCGGGTTGGGCCTCGTACACCCAAGCATTGCTAACAAGGTCCCAAGCCACACCAGCTTCATCAGACGATGGTCGATCAACATGGGGTCACTGTCGACCGAATCCGAAAACGGTTGCGTCGGATCCAAGTGGTTGAAAGCCATCTGCATCGCTGCGGATATTCAGCACGGAATGAGGTCGCGAGCCTCGCGAGCAACCGTCCGACTCGTCGAAGTGCAGCGATCCTCGACGAGATTTGCTCGCTTTCTCGTTGACATGTGAAATCGCGTTGTTAAAATCTCTGCTAAATCATGCTAGCACAATCGAAACGGCAGCTTAGCCTCGAGTTACCGAAGCCGCGCACGCATGGCGGTCAGCGCGAACGCGCAGGTCGCAAGCCGGCGAATCCTGCGCGACCGCGCGTGCCGCACCTCGTGCGGCCGATGATGCGGGATCGCTTCGCAGCTCACGTCACGACACGCGTGTGCGCGAACGTCAAACGGCTGCGCGGCTGGGACATCGGCAAGGTCGTGCGGCGCGCGTTCGTGTACGGTTGTCGGGCGCGCATCGTCGACGGCGGTCGCGAGATCGAGTTCCGCATCTGTCAGTTCTCGATCCAGGGCAACCACATCCACATGATCTGCGAGGCCACCGATAACAAGGCGCTGGCCCGCGGCGTCCAAGGCTGGGCCGTTCGGGTCGGGCGTGGGCTGAATCGATTCTTGAACCGGGATGGCAGCGTGTTCGAAGACCGCTATCACCTCGAGGTCCTCACCAATCCGACTCAGACACGGAATGCACTGTGCTACGTGCTGCAGAACGCGAAACATCACGGCGAGCGGCTGCCCGAGCGCTACAACGGCATCGATCCATTCTCGTCGGCGTGGTGGTTCGACGGCTGGATGGACCAGTCGTGGCGGCAGGGTATCGGGCCGCCCGAGGATCGCAGCGTTGCGGAACCGAAAACGTGGCTGTTACGCGTCGGCTGGAAACGAGCGAAGCGTGGCCTCATCTCGATTACCGAGATCCCGGCAGAACGTCGACGCTAGTCTCGCGCGAGGTCTGCTTCGCGCCGTCGACGCTAGTCTCGCGCGAGGTCTGCTTCGCGCCGTCGACGCTAGTCTCGCGCAAGGTCTGCTTCGCGCCGTCGATGCCAGTCTCGCGCGAGGTCTGTCGCGCCGTCGATGCCAGTCTCGCGCGAGGTCTGCGCAAGATCTGCTTCGCGCCGTCGACGCTAGTCTCGCGCGAGGTCTGCTTCGCGCCGTCGACGCTAGTGTCTCGCGCGAAGTCTGTGCAAGCTCTGCTTCGCGCCGTCGACGCTACGTCTCGCGCGAGGTCTGCTTCGCGCCGTCGATGCTACTCTCGCGCGCCGTCGACCACGAACCTCGACTGGGGGTGCCCGCGACCCGCGTGTCGTGCCGTCGACGCTAGTCTCGCGCCAGGTCTGCTTCGCGTCGAGGTCTGCTTCGCGCCGTCGATGCTAGTCTCGCGCGAGGTCTGCTTCGCGCGGTCGACGTAGCTCGCGTGAGGTCTGCTTCGCGCCGTCGGTCGAGGTGCACTTCTCGACCGTGGGCGGCCGCAGCCCGCTTGTCGCGGCCGTCGACCACGAACCTCGACCGCGGGCGCCTAGACCTCGGACGCCCTCGGCCCGCTTGCCGCGGCCGTCGACTATGAACCTCGCGCTCAGCGCGACGTCGAACAGGTCGCGCAGGCGCCACTCCTCGCGCTTCGAATGTTCAGTCGAAGTGGAACGGCACACTGCCACCGCCGGAGAAATTGGCATTGAGGCGCTCGCGGTGGTTGCCGCGGGCGTCGATGACGAAGGTCCCGGCACCGTCGGCGACAGTCGAACCGCGATCGTAAGTGATCCAGCGGCCATCGTTCGACCACGATGGGTTGTCGGAGGTCAGGCAGTCGTCCGCGGTCAGCGATTGAAGCTCCTCGGGCGACGCAATCGGGCGGCACGTCGTCAGCAGCGTGCGCGCGCCACCATGGACACCGATCAGGGCGATGTTGCGATACGCCCATGTGAGCGGCGTGTCGTTGGGCTTCGACTCCGTGCCGGTGAAGATCGCGATCTGCGTCTCGTCCGGCGAGATTGCCGACGCATTACCGTCGGGGTAGTCGGCGTATTCGCCGAAGAACGTGAGCTGCTCGAGACCGCTGCCGTCGGTGTTGATCCGAAAGATCTCGTTATGCCCGGGCGTCGTCTCCGCCGGCGCCGTGAACGTCAGCCACGTGCCTGATCGCGCCAGGGAGGGCGCGTCGCCCGCGCCTTGCGTGAACTTCACGAGCTCGTGAAGGTCGGAGCCGTCGGAGCGCATGAGCCAGATACCGTCTCCCGAGCTCTTGAATGCGATGAGGCCGGTGTCAGCCATCTGCACGCGCGTGATCTCGACTGCACCCAGCGCTGAGATGTCTCCGACCTGCGTCGCGTCGTTGCCATCGGCATTCATGATCCAGATCTGGCGCGCGCCACTGCGATTGGAGACGAAGATGATGCGGCCATCCGGCGTCCACGACGGATATTGGTTTCCCGGTCCCGTCAGAAATCGCTGCTCGGTACCGTCGCCACGCACGGTGAAGATCGAGGCCCTGTCGATCGGCGTTCCCGGCTCGGCCACGTCGGTCATGACGAGGACTCCGGCACTCGGCGCCGGCGTCGTGCCACAGCCGCTGCCAGCGACGCAGCCCACCACGACGACGAAAGCGTTCATGCGGCCTCATCGTGCATCGCTGGTGCCACGCATTGTTCGTTCGCTTTTCGCGGCCTTCATGCGCCGCGGCACGCTGCACTGGTGGCGCGCGCCACCGGTCTGAAGTCGCCAGCTCAATTCGTCGGTGCCGCGACCACGATCTTGATCGTCATCGGTGCGCCGTTGCGCTCGATGCCGAGCACGAGCGTCGTTCCCGGGCGATGGTTCCACGCGAGCATCATTGCGCCGGCTGGGAGGAGGCCGCCGACCGAGGTGCCATCGATACTGACGAGGCGGTCACCCGGCAAGAGGCCTGCGGTCTTCGCTGGGCCAGGCGAATCGACACTCGCGATCACGAGCGGCAGCGTGAGCGGCTTGATGCGATAGCCCGGATCACTCGGCGGCGGCATCGCGCGCACGGCTTGGAGCGCGATCTTGCCGGGCGCGGTTGCGGTGACATCGGTGTCGCCACCGGCGGGACTGAACGTGCCGTCAGGCGAGAAGCACATCACCCGCACCTTGCCGATCGGCGCGGCGATCTTGAAGACTCCAGTGGCGTCACTCGTGTTGTTCGTGACCGGTTGCGGCGCGACGTCGCCGGCCTGGCCGTTCATGGATTGCGCGGCCACGCACGCCATGCCTTTGATCGGCGTCCCTGCACCGAATTCGGTCAGCGTGCCTTCGACACTGCCACGGCCGCGACTCTTGAGGCTCGCCTTCGTGACGGCACCGGAGCGCACGATGACGGATTGGCCATCGCTTTCCTCTTCGCCGAGCGCCTCGAGGACGTATTTGCCCGGCGTGAGACCGGTGATCGAGAAGTGGTCACCGTCGATCACTGCTTCGTTATTGATCGTGAGTTGCGCGGTGAGCTGACGGGCGTGCACGCGCGGGACACTCGTGAAGCCGACGAGCTGGCCTTCGATCGACCCCGGCCGCACGAGGCGAAGCTCGACATTGGCGGTGCCGGCCGGGATGTCAGCGACCTCGACCTCGCTGCCGTCACCGGCGTGCGCGTGGAGCGCATAGGAGCCGCGTGCGAGGTCACTGATCGTGAAGGCGCCGCTGACATCGGCACGCACCGACGGCAGCATTGCGGGGTTGCCGGGGAACCCGCGACCGATCGCTTCGACGTGAACGTCGGCGACGGCGGAGCCCGTGGCATCGACGACGCGCCCTGCGATCGAGAGGCGCTCGTTCTTGATCGCGACCTTGACGCCGCGCACGACCGCGTCGCCATCGGGGATCTTGATCGCGTCGTATTTGTCGCCGCTTGCCGGTGGGAACGCGGTGCGCGCGCCCGGCGACGGAAAGACCGCGACACGATAGTCACCACCGCCGAGCATCGAGGTGCAGCGGAACGCGCCCTTCGCATCGGTCATCGACTCGCCGAGATCGCCCTTCGGATCGATCAGGCGGACGTAGACGTTCGGCACGACCGCGCCGGATTCGTCGACGACGACACCTTGAACTTCCGCCGCACCCGAGAGGTCGATGTTGTGCTCGGTCGGCCCACCGGGCGCGAGCTTGACGGGCTTGAACGGCGCGAACGCATTGATCGAGCCGTAGGCTTGCGCCGTGACCTGCAGCTCGCCCGGCGGCAGGCCATGGATCTCATAGTGACCGGCGGAGTCCGAGCGCGCCGTCGGACCGATCGAGGTTTGGACGAGCGCATCGCCGATCGGCTTGCCCTTGCGACTTACGGTGCCGCGCAGCGACGCCGCTTCCGATACCTCGACGACGAGGTTATCGATCGACTTCGCGACAGTGAGCTGCTGCGGCTTGATCACATCGAACGAGCCGGCGAGAAGCTTGGCGGTGCCGAGCGGCACGCCGTCGAGGACGAACGTGCCATCAGGCTGCGAGTACGCCGCGCGCACGAGCAGCTGCTTGCTCGCGACACTGATGCGCGCACCTGCGACGGGTTTGCCCTTCATCATCACCTGCCCTGCTACGCGCGCGCGCTGCGCGACGACGAGCGTGATCTCCGACGACGTGCCCGGCGCAGCGACTGCACTCTTGGGTGCCGAGGTGCCGTAGCCATCGGCCATCGCCGCGAGCAGGAAGCGGCCGGGCGCGAGATTGGTGACGCGGAAGTGGCCTTCGGCATCGGCCGTCGTCGAGCCATCGCCGAGAAAATGCGGCTGCTCGACGGCCTGCGGCACCGAGAGCACGCGCGCGAACGGGATGCCGCGCCCTGTCTCGTCGACGACGCTGCCGGCGAGCACCGATTCGGGCACGAGCTCGAAGTCGCGGCGGAGCGCGCCGACGAGGTGGATCGGGAGCTCGAGCGCACCGTAGCCATCGGCAACGATGCGAACGCGCGAGTCCCCCGCCGGCACGCACAGCGAGTATTCGCCGTTCGCGCCGGCTTCGGTGCCGCCGAGACTGGCGACGGTCAACCGCGCCTTCGCGACACCACCACCCGACGAATCGACGATCGTTCCGTAGAGGCGTGACTGACACGCGCCGAGCTCGAGGACGATCGACTCGGGCTTCGCTGTCGGATCGGCCGTTGCGATCGTGACCGCGGCCGGCGTCTTGTCGCTCGCCTCGGCGCTGACGATGAATAGCGCCGCCGGCTGCACGCCGAAGTCGAACGCACCATCGGGCGCCGACTTGACCGCGGCGAGTTGCTCGCCGCTGCGGCCACCGGTCTCGTTCGCGAGTCGCACGGTCGCGCCGGGCACGGGCGCACCTTGAAAGAGCACGCGACCCGCGATGCGGCGACCGGCGACATTGCGCTGCACGAACCATGGCAGCTCGGTTGGCGACGCCGCCGGCCCGACGGCAAGCCCCTTCGCGGCGGCCGAGCTCGCGGCCGGCTTCTGCGCGACAGGCTTGCGATCGCGGCGCGTCCACACGAGCGCGCCGATCACCATGAGTGCGACGAGCAATGCAACAACTCCTACGATCATCTTCTTCATGGCAAGTCCCCCAGCAGTGCGTGGCGAAAGCAGCGGCATCAGCGCGAGCACGCCACGGCGGTCGCGTTTCGCGAACCGCCCGCGGAGCTCGTCGAGCGCGACCTTGAGACGACGGCGTACGGTGCCGTCCGGAATTCCGCATCGGCGCGCGATCTCGGCGCTCGATAGTCCTTCGAAGTAATGCAGCAGCACCGTCGAGCGGTACGGCTCGCCGAGCGCGAGCACCGCGTCGGCGAGCGCGCGTTGAACCTCGACGCGATCGACGAGCTCGGCGGACGATGGCACCGGCGGCGACTCCGGCAACGCGGCTTCGCGCGCGACGCGCCGCGACTGCGCGCGCGAGCGCATGCGAACGACATTGACGACGACCCGCGATAGCCACGGCCGCAGCGGACGATCACCTGGCACGCGGTCGCGCGCCGCGAGCCACGCTTCTTGCGAAATGTCGTCGGCAGCATCGTCGTCGCGAACGAGCGCGAGCGCGAGCCGGCGCATCCACGCGAGCTCGGCTGTCAGCTGCTCGAGGCGAACATCGCCAACGTCGTCCATCTACGACACATATGCCGCCCGTGCGCGATTCGTTCGGCAAATCTGCGTGCGACGGGCGCGACACCTGCGACGTCAGATCGGAACGCGCCGCACACTGCTCTCGAATAACGCGCCGTTGACCGACAAGTACATCGCACCGCCGGTCACCGACAGCTCCCATGTGTTCGCGCGCTCGAGGGTGGCCGCGATCGCATCGAGCCAGTCGGCGGCGAGCGCGTTGAGCTCGATGTGCTCGGCGCGATGCACGTCGCGCTCGCGAATCGCCTCCGCAAGCTGGTCGACGTTCTTCCACGCGTAGACGACGACGCGCGGCGCGAGCTTCGTCGCCTTGTGCAAACGATCGGGACTCGGCGCGCCGATTTCGATCCACGCGACAAGATCGCCACGCAGATCACGCTGCACGAGCGCCGGCTCGCTATCGTCGGAGACGCCGCCCTTGCAGAACTCGAGCCCATCACCGTGCTCGAGCGCACGCGCGATCACGCGCGCGACGAGAAAGCGATCACTCTCCGACGGATGCTGCGCCACTCGCAGCTCGAGCTCTTCGTACACAGAGCGGTCTGCATGGGCGAGCGAAAGTCTGATCTTCCGCATCGTTGCCGGCAACGCCATGCCTTGCATGGTGAATCGTTTGAGCACAAAGTACCAGCCACTTGGCGGCCGACAAGCGCCGCGCTCAGCAGCGCGGGCGCAACCCCAAGGGCACATAGCGCGATCGCGGCGCTCGCGCACATGTACAAGGAGGATCGCAGTGAGGTGCTGGACATGATGACGCGCATAGCGCTCGAGCGCGTGCGCAACCGAGCGTGCTGTGCGCCGGGCTCCTGCTCCGCAGTTACCCCGAGTCGCAGCAGACTGCTGCTGTGGAGCACGCTGTGCTTCGTCGCGTTGGCCGTGAACAACGTGCTGTTGTTCGTCGATCTTGTCGTCGTCCCCGACGTAGATCTGCGATTTGTCCGCGGTGGATCCGCGATGGTCGTGGACTCTTCTCCGTCGCTATTGGCGCTCGACGGCGGATCGCTTCTTTTGGTTCTTCGCGGTCGCGTTTTGAGCACTCGGTACGCGAGTACGCGCGGTACTTTTGTCTGTTGATCCTCGTCGCGATCGTTGACAAAACCGTCGCGGCCGGCGCTGACAATCAGCCCGGCGCTGATGCCACGGTGTGTCGTGGGCGACCAGCGATTGGGTCAAAACGCCACGTCGACCCTGGTTCGCGCGCGTGGCACGCGTGTTGTAGCGGGGACCACTCATGACCGCCATCATCAAGCGGCTTCCTGTCGCAAAGGAACCCGATCTGTCCCTCGTGCAGCTGTCGCCGCAGGCACAGACCGCGCTTACGTACGTTCGCGGCGCGTTATGCAACCCGGTGAGTCTGTCGGTGATGGCATTTGCAGTCTGCGTCGGCGTTGGTTACGCGGGGATCCTCGGTGCGGTCGTGGCAATGCTCACGTTCGTGGCGCTCGGCACGACAGCGACTCGCAACGGTTTCATCCGCAAGCAACTCGACCGTCAGTTCGAGTATCGGGTCCGCCAGAAGCGCGAGGCCGATCGCATGCGACTGCTCAAGCCAACCGGTCCCGTGCGCCAGCAACAGTATTGCGACCTACGCGATCTCGTCGCCGAGATCGAGCGCAACGACAAGCAGCAGGCCGATCACTTCGAGCTACAGGCGCTCCTCGATCACTTCGTGAGCCTGGCGGTCTCGCACCAGAAGTGCCTCGATTCGCTGCGCCTCGCGGGCTCGAGTGACCTGCCCCGCTGCCTGCCGCTGCCGGATCAACATCGCTCGCAGCGCCGGCGCGAGATCATGGCGCGCCGGATGCGCCATCGCGACGAATGCGTGCGGCGCATCGAGCGCCTCGCCGACGAGCTCGAAGCGGTCGATGAAATGGTACGGCTCGTCGCTCAGCGCGTTGCGTGCCCGCACCTCGACGCGGAGCTCGACCGCGAGATCGAACGGCGCCTGTGGCAGCTCGATGAAGTCGACAATGCGTTAAGTCAGCTCTCTGCCTGAGCAACGAGGAATCCTATTGACCATAGTTCAATAGCTGGCTAGATTGCCGGCTATGCTCTCCGCGGTCATCGTTGGCGCCGGCTTCTCGGGTCTGTGTGCAGGCATCCAGCTTCGCCGCGCCGGCATCACCGACTTCGTGATCCTCGAGAAGGCGGATCGGGTCGGCGGCACCTGACGCGAGAACACGTATCCGGGTGCAGCGTGCGACGTGCCGTCGCACCTCTACTCGTATTCGTTCGAGCCAAACCCGACGTGGTCGCGCGCGTACGGCGGCCAAGCCGAGATCCTCGCGTATCTCGAGCACTGCGCCGAGAAATACGGCCTTTCGTCGCATCTGCGTTTCAACCAGTTCGTCGAGGACGCGCGCTTCGACGAAGCAACAGGCAGCTGGTTCGTTCGCACGCGCGATGGCGAGACCCTCCAAGCGCGCGCTGCTACTCGGCAACGGCGCGCTGCACATTCCCGCGCTGCCCGACATCGCGGGCCTCGATACGTTCGCCGGCAAGCGCTTTCACTCGGCGCAGTGGGATCACGATTACGATCTGCGCGGCAAGCGCGTCGCCGTGATCGGCACGGGCGCGAGCGCGATCCAGTTCGTGCCGGAGATCGCAAAACACGTCGCGCAGCTCTACGTTCACCAACGCACGCCACCCTGGATCGTGCCCAAGCGCGACCGCGCGATGACCGACGTCGAGCGTTGGCTATTCGAGCACGTCCCGGCAACGCATTGGCTGCGTCGCACCGGCCTTTACTGGCTGATGGAGAGTCGCGTCGTCGGCTTCGCGTACGCGCCGAAGGTCAACGAGCTGATCGAGAAGGCCGCGCGCTATTACCTCGCGCGTGCGGTGCCCGATCGCGAGCTGCGCGAAAGGCTCACGCCGGAGTATCGCTTCGGCTGCAAGCGCGTGTTGATCTCCAACGACTACTATCCGGCACTGCAGCGGGAGAATGTCGAGCTCGTCACCGACGCGATCGAATCGATCACGCCGCGTGGCGTGCGCACGAGCGCTGGCGAACGCGAAGTCGATGCATTGATCCTTGGCACCGGCTTCCGCGTCACCGAGTACCTGTCGTCGATACGCATCGTCGGCCGCGCCGGCGCCGAGCTCAACGATGCGTGGCGCGGCTCGCTGCGCAACTACCTCGGGATCACCGTCTCGGGCTTTCCGAATCTGTTCTTGCTCATGGGCCCGAACACGGGCCTCGGGCACAACTCGATGATCTTCATGATCGAGGCGCAAGCGCGCTACGCGGCCGACGCGATCGGCAAGCTGCGCGATCGCAATCTCGCGTTCATCGATGTGCGACCGACCGTCGAGCAGGCGTTTCGCGACGAGCTCGCTCGCAAGATGAAGAACACGGTGTGGGCAACCGGCTGTCGCAGCTGGTATCAGACACCGGACGGCGAAGTGTTTCTGTGGCCAGGTGCGACGTTTGACTATTGGTGGCGCACGCGGTCGCTCGATCTCGACGATTACGAACAGCACGCCGCGTAACCGCGTTATCGTGGAGGTATGCGGTGGAGCATCCTCGTCCTGCTCGTGGCATGCGGTGGCGACGACGGCGGACCGTCCCCCGTCCCCGCGCCGAGCTGCGACTCAGCCGGCGGCGGGCCCACGGTCAGCGCGCCGACACTCGTCTATACGCTGTTCGATCGCTACCAAGAGGCGTGGCTCGGCTCGCCGGCGGTCGCCGACCTCGACGGCGATGGCCAGATGGAGATCATCGTGCCGCGGCACGAGCTACTCCTCGTCTGGCACACCGACAACACGATCGCATGGCGCGCCACGCTGCCGGGCCGCATCTGGGCATCGCCTGTCGTCGCGGATCTCGTGCCGAGCAAGCCGGGCCTCGAAGTCGCGGTCGCATCGCAGGATCAGATCGCCGCGTTCGATGCGCAAGGACAACCGCTCCCCGGCTTTCCGTTCACGTGGCGCAGCGAGCTGCGCACGCTCGCGGCGGGCGACATCGATGGCGATGGCTCGCTCGAGCTCGTCGCCGTGACGACGACGCCGCTCTCGCTCAATAACCAGCGCGACATCGTGATCGCCGTCCATGCGGATGGCCAAGTCGTGACCGGCTTTCCGCCGAACACCAGTGGGGCCGCCGGCTGCGACGCCGCGTGTTACGTCACCGGTGGCTACGATCAGAACGTCGCGCTCGGCGATGTCGATGGCGACCGCGTCGCCGACATCTTCATCTCGCAAGACAACGCGTACATGTCACTGCACGCAGGCACGGGCCGCGCGTTCGACGCTGCATCGATCTTTAGCGGCCGCACGAAGTTCTCCGGCATCCGCTGGATGGTCGACTACGCGCTCGCGCAGCAGGGCTACGCAAATGACGAAAGCATCGACGAGCAAGCGCACTTCACGAACACCGGCCCCGCGATCGCCGATCTCGATGGCGACGGCATCGGCGATCTGATCGCGCTCGGCTCGATCCAGAACGCGGCCCAGAACGATCGCGAGCGCGGCGTGGGCCTCTTCGTCGCGCGCGACGACGGCACGCGCCTCGATGCGTGGCTTGCACCACCGCGCTATCGCGATTACCTCGGCGGGCTGTGGGATGTGGATGGCACGAACATCGTCGGCATCACGAACCAAGTTTCGATCGCTGACCTCGATCCCACACGCACCGGCCCCGAGCTCGTGTTCGCCGGCTTCGACGGACGCATTCACGCCGTCGATGCGCGCGGTCAGCCGCTGTGGGATCGCGGCTACACATCGAGCTCGCAGATGTGGACCGCCGGCGTCGCGATCGCGGATCTCTCCGGCGATGGCAGCCCCGAGATCGTGTTCGCGACGTACAGCCCAAGCGACGGCGGCGATCTCATCGTGCTCGATGCCGGCGGCAACGAGCTGCATCGGATCGCGCTCGGCGGTCGTGGCGCGATGCCGGTGCCAACGATCGCAGATGTCGACGGCGACGGCGATCTCGATATCGTCGTGTCTCTGAAAGACGCCGTCGATCGAACGCGCGCCGTGCTCGTCTACGAAGTCATCGGCTCGTCGGGGAATTGCTTATCGTGGCCGACAGGACGCGGTAACTATCGCCGCGACGGATATCTGCCAGCGCGCTAACGAACGACACGCGTGCGCCGTCGCTCGCCGGGTGTTTGCGAATCACGCAGTACGTCACGCGCGGTCGCGTGGCAACCCTCTTGCACGACTACGTTGCGAACCCCTAAGCGAGGACCCTACTATGAAGTTAGAACGAACCCTTGGCTTCGTCCTCGGCGCGACGCTCATCCCGACACTGGCGCTCGCCGACGATCCCAATGATCCATATGCACCGCAGCCCACACCGACGGCGCAGCAGCCGGCCGAACCGACGACGACCACGACGACCACCGTCGTAACGCCGCCGGCGCAACCGGTGCAGCAGCCACCCGTCGTTGTCGTTAACCCGCAACCGGAACCGCCGCGCACGACTGTCGTGACGGCAAACCCGGAAGGCGCGGTCGTAACCGAGACGTGGAATGCGCCGCTGTTTACGACGGGCGCGATCGTGTTCGCCGGCACCTACGGCGCATCTGCGATCGTCGCGGCGACGAGCGACCATGTCGGCGCTGATCGCCTCTACGTGCCGATCGTCGGCCCGTGGCTCGCGCTCAACGATTGGGGCAACTGCCCGATCGACCAACCGCGCTGCGACGAGAACACGGCCGATAAGGTCCTGCTCATTGCCGATGGTGTCTTCCAGGCCGCTGGCGTCGCGACGATGCTGACGGGTCTGTTCACCACGCGGACCCATACGGTCTACGCACGCACCGCGAACAAGACGATCAAGGTCACGCCGACCCACAACGGGTTTGCGGTCTTCGGCCGCTTCTAATCGCCAGCGGTTCGTTCACATTCGAGGCTTCGGCGTTCGCGTATGATGCGCGGATGCCGAACCTCGAAGTCCATCCAGAGCGCGATCTTTCCACGTTTCGGAAGATCGCGCTCGGCACGTGGCGGACGACGTACGACCCCAGTGTCTACGGCAGCCTCACGCTGCGCATGGATCGCGCGCTCGAATACATCGATGCGTTTCGCCGCGCGACGGGAAAGCGGGTCACCGTCACGCATCTGATGGCGCGCGCCGCGGCGGCCGTTTTCGAGCGCGTGCCCGATGCCAATGCGATCTTGCGGCTCGGCCGGATCTACCGCCGCAAGCGCATCGGCGTGTTCTTTCAAGTCGCGATGGAGGACGAGGAGACGGGCAAGATCGATCTCTCGGGTGCGACGATCCACGATCCCGAGCGCAAGTCGCTCGTCGAGATTTGCGAGGAGCTCGAAGAGCGGTTCGCGAAGGTGCGCAAGAACCGCGACGGCGCGCTCGCAAAGACGCGCAACCTGTTCAAGCGCATGCCGGTCCGCGCGATGGCACCGCTCCTCGAGCTGACATCGTTCGCGAGCTACACGCTCAACCTCGATCTCAGCTGGGCGGGCATTCCGCGCGATGCGTTCGGCTCGATCATGATCACGAACATCGGCGCGCTCGGCCTCGAGGAGGCATACGTCCCGCTCGTGCCGTACAGTCGCGTGCCGCTGCTCATCGCGCTCGGCGCGATCACCGATGCCGCCGTGCCACGCGATGGCCAGGTCGTCATCGAAAAGACGATGCGCGTGTGCGCGACGTTCGACCACCGCATCCTTGATGGGGCACATGCGGCGGCCATGGCAAAGACCGTGCGCGCCTGGATGGAAGACCCCTTCAATCATTTCGACCCCATACGCCCGTCGTAAGGGCCTACAAACTTCTGCTGGTCGGTCGATTTACGCTCTGCGTGCTGATCACCGGCGTCATGGTCTTCGCGCTTGTCACGGTGGTTGGAGCCTTCGTGCAAGTGCGGCGCGTGCAGCGCGCCGCCGCTGCGCATCTTCAGCGCGCGCTCGTCACCGAGCGCATGTTCTCGGAGTCATTTCATGCGAGCCCGATCCCGCTCGCACTGACGAGCCTCGACACGCATCGCATCACCGAAGCGAACCTGGCCTATGCGCGGATGATCGGGTGGTCGCGCGAAGAGCTCATCGGCAAGACGGGCAGCGAGCTCGGCTTGTATGCGCGCGGCCTCTTCACCACGCTCGCGCGGCGGCTGCGCCGTAGCGGCGTGATCCGCAACCACGCGGTCACGGTGCGTCGCAAAGACAACGTCGAGCGTCAGGTCATCGTGGCGATGGCGCTCGTCGAGATCCACGGCGAGCCCCACGGCCTCACCACTGTCATCGACGAAACCGATCACAAGGCCGCGCTCGAAGCGCTGCGCTCGAGCGACGAGCGGATGCGCGAGCTCGCAACCAGCATCGACGAAGTATTCTGGGTCAGCACGCCGGATCGTTCGCAGATGCTGTTCATCAGCCCCGCGTACGAAAAGATTTGGGGCCGCAGCTGCGAGAGCCTCTACGATGCGCCGCAGTCCTGGCGCGATGGAATCGTCGCCGACGATCTCGAGCGGCTCGTGCGCGAAGCCGATAACAGCGAGCACGAGTTCCGCGTCCAACGCCCCGACGGCAGCGTGCGCTGGGTCCGCACGAAGACGTTTCCGATTCGCGACGACAGCGGCGAGGTGATCCGCCTCGCCGGCGTGTGTGCCGACATCACGCAACGGCGCGAGCTCGAGGAGCAGCTGCAGCAGGCGCAAAAGATGGAATCGCTCGGCATGCTCGCGGGCGGCATCGCGCACGACTTCAACAACCTGCTCGCGGTGATCTCGTCGTGCAGCGGACTACTCGCCGAATCGGTCGCCTCCGACGAGAGCGATCGAGAGCTCGTCGGCGATATCGAAGATGCCGTCGTGCGCGCATCGGCACTGACGCGACAGTTGCTCGCATTCTCGCGCAAGCAAGTCACCGAGCCTGTCGTGCTCGATGCCAACGTCGTTGTCACCGACACGCGCAAGCTATTGCGACGCATCGTCGGCGAGAACATCGAGGTCGTTACCTCGCTCGAGCCGGACCTGCCGATGGTTCGCATCGATCGCGGCCAGCTCGTACAGGTGATCCTGAATCTAGCCGTCAATGCGCGCGACGCGATGCCACGCAACGGTACGGTGCGCGTGAGCACGCGCAGCATCGGCAATTGCATCGCCCTTGAAGTCAGCGACACCGGCATCGGCATGCGCCCCGAAGTGCTCGCGCGCGCCTGCGAGCCGTTCTTCACGACGAAGGAGCTCGGCAAGGGCACCGGTATGGGCCTCGCGGTCGTCCACGGCATCATCGACAACGCCAATGGCCGCATCGAAATCGAGAGCAAGGTCGGCCACGGCACGACGTTTCGCATCTTGCTTCCAGCGAGCGGCGGTGACGCAGACGTGCATCGCGCGATGGGCGACGCCGCGACCCGCGGTGTCGAGACAATCATGATCGTCGACGACGATGACTACGTTCGTCGCGCGACGGCGCGCGCGTTGCGCGCTCGCGGCTACACCGTCGTCGAGGCACCGAGCGGTCGGGCCGCATTACTTGCGCTACCGAAGCTCGACATCGATCTTCTGCTCACCGACATCGTGATGCCCGGCATGAATGGACGCGTGCTCGCCGAAGCGGCCGGCGCGCGTTTCCCCGAGCTCAAGATCTTGTTCATGACGGGCTACACCGACGACGAAATCATTCACGCCGGCCTCGCGCGCGGCGAAGTCGATCTGATCGAGAAGCCGTTTACGATTCAGGCACTCGCGCACAAAGTGCGCGACGTGCTGGACTATGAATCGCAGCCGCTCGACGTGGTCGCGTCGGCATAACCGACGCTTACCCGCGCAAAGCGCGCAGCGATCGCATGTACGTGCAACAAGCGACGCATGCACTGCGCGCTTCGCATCGTGAAGCGGCGTTTTCGCAGGCATGCGCGCTGCACAGAGATCGCCCATGGCGCGTGCATTGTCTCAGCTGACGGCGTGTGTGATGGCGATCGCGATGGTGGCAGCTGCGGCAGCCTTCGTCTTGCTGAACCACAACGATGATCCTCAAGTCATCATCATGGCGCTGCCGATCGTGATCGCGGCGTACTTGAGCGGCCTATGGTCCGGTCTCGTCGCGACGATCTTGTCTGTCCTGACGACGTGGATCGTGCTGATGCCTCCCGCATTCTCGCTACGCATCCAACACACTCCACACATCGCGCGACTGGTCGCTCTCGCGGTCCTCGGCATCGCCGTGACGGCGCTGTGCGAGCGGCTGCGACGCTCGCAACGACAGACCGCGATATCGCTCGCTCGTGCACTGCGCTCGGAACATCGCTATGCCGAGCTGTGTCACGCAATCGCGGTTCCACTCGCGGTCGTTCACCAAGGCGCACGCAAGCTCGTCGACGTCAATCAGGCGTTCGTCGATCTCACGGGCTGGTCGCGCGACGAATTGCTCGCGGTTCCGGCGCACACGACGATGTTGCGCGAGCTCACCGCACTTGGACGCGTGCGCGACTACGAGACCACGATCTGCTGCAAGAACGGCGAGGTGTATGACGTCGCGATCGCGATCGATGTCGTCCAGATCGATGGCGAGCGGCACTGCGCGATGCTTGTGAATGACGTCACCGAGCGCAAGCGTGCGCAGCGTGCGGCCCTGGAGTCGCAGCGGCGGTTGGAGGAGGTGACCGCCGCAGTTCGCGACGTGTTCTGGCTCATCGAGCTGCCGAGTCGTGCGGTCCTCTATATGAGCCCGGAGTACGAGACGGTGTGGGGCCGCGCGCGTGCAGAGCTGGCATGCAATCCATCGGCGTGGTTCGAAGCCATCCATGAAGATGACAAGCCGGCCCTGGTGGAGGCGATGAAGAACGAGTCAGCGGCGCCGTTCTTCGAAACCGAATACCGCATCGTGCGCCCCGACGGCTCGCTGCGCTGGCTGCGCAACCGCGTCTTTCCGTTGCGCGATGAACACGGCACTGTCGTCCGACTCGCCGGCGCCTCGACAGATATCACCGAGCGCCGAGACCTCGAGGAGCAGCTGCGGCAAGCGCAAAAGCTCGAATCGCTCGGCATGCTCGCCGGCGGTGTCGCGCATGACTTCAACAACGTGCTCGCGGTCATCGCATCGTGCAGCGGCCTACTCGCGGAAGCGATGCCGGCGTCGCACGAAGACCGCGAGCTCGTCGACGAGATCGAGATGGCGGTCCAGCGCGCGACCGGGCTAACGCGTCAGCTGCTCGCATTCTCGCGCAAGCAGGTCGTCGAGCCTGTCGTGCTCGATCTGAACGCGATCGTCAAGGACACATACAAGATGCTGCGCCGCATGGTCGGCGAAGACATCATCCTCACCACGTCGCTCGATCCCGAGCTGTCTCGCGTGTGTGTCGACCCCGGTTACCTCGTCCAGGTGCTGATGAACCTCGCCGTCAACGCGCGCGACGCGATGCCGCGGGGCGGCACACTGCAGCTGATCACGCGCAACGTCGAAAACGAGATCGAGCTAGCGGTCTGCGATTCGGGCATCGGTATGTCGGCGGAGACGAAGTCGCGCATCTTCGAGCCGTTCTTCACGACGAAGGGGCGCGGGCGCGGCACCGGCATGGGCCTCGCCGTCGTGCACGGCATCGTCGAACAAGCGGGTGGCCGCATCGATGTCGACTCCGAGCTCGGCAAGGGCACGACGATGCGGGTTTGCTTTCCAATCGCAACGGCGAAGGCCGAGGCTGCGCGCGAAGTCCACGTCACCGTGCAAAATGGCGCCGAGACGATCCTCGTCGTCGATGATGACGACTACGTGCGACGCTCGGCGGCGCGCGCATTGCGGACGCGCGGGTACACCGTGGTCGAGGCAAACGACGGTCCCACCGCGCTCGTCGCGCTAGGTCGCCATCCGATCGATCTACTGCTCACCGATATCGTGATGCCGGGCATGGATGGGCGCGAGCTCGCCGAAGCCACGCACATCGCTCGCCCCAGGGCGCGTGTGCTCTATATGAGCGGCTACACCGACGATGCGGTCGTTCGTCACGGCGTCGAACAGCGCGAGGTCGCGCTGATCGAGAAGCCGTTCCGCGTCGACGCGCTCGCCGGCAAGATCCGCGAAGTCCTCGACGCCTAGATCTGCGGCGCGCGCGTCGCCGTGCGCGCGATATCACCACCCCACGTCGGCCAGCCGGTCAGCGACTTGTCGCCGGTATTGATCGCGAGCAACCGACCATCTTCGGTGCCGACGTAGATCCAGCCGTCTTGCACGGCCGGTTGCGAGCGCACCTGGGCGCCGGTCTTGTACGTTGCGTTCAACGCGCCGGTCTTCGCGTCGAGGCGCAGGATGTCGCCCGAGAGCGTTGCGACGACGATATTGCTACCGGCGAGCAGCGGGGCGGTGCCGAGGTGACCGCCCGCGGTGCGCGTGTCGCCCGCGAGCTTGTGGCTCCACTTCTTGTCGCCCGTCTTGCTATCGACCGCGACGACCTCATCACCCATCGTGCTGACGACGAGCGAGCCCGCCACGAGCACGCGCGAGCCTTGAAAGCGCTGCATCGTCGACACGCTCTCGACACCGACGATCTTCTTCGCGACGGTCGCGTTTGCCGTCGACGGCGCCGAGGAAAATCCGTTCTCGCCGTCATCGATCTTCGCCGTCTTCGCCATCTGCGTCTGCGCCTGGACTTTGCCGTCGAGGTACGGCGCGAACTTCGCATTCGCGCGGAACGTCGGTCGCGTCTCGCCGACGTCTGCGCGCACGATCGCTTCCTTCGTCTCTTCGGGGCGCTCTTCGGCGCGTGTCGTCAGAAACAGTGCCTCGTGTTTGTCATCGCGCACGACAACGGGCGCCGAGGTCGCGCGCATCGCGATCGCATAGATGATCTCGCCGGTCTTCTGGTCGACCTTCATCACCGTGCCGCCGAACGTCGTCACGAACACGAAGCCATCGACGGCAACGGGCGATGACATCACGTCGCCATCGAGCCAAAGCTGCCACATCGGCCTGCCGGTCTTCGCGTTGAATGCGGAGAGCGCGTGGGTGCCGCCATTGCCACCGTGCGCGGGATACGACGCGAACACGATGCCGTTCGCGAGCGTCGGCGCGCTCGTCTGCGGGTCGCCGAGCCACCACGCCCAGTTGACCTTGCCGGTCTTCGCGTTCACCGCGAACGTCGTGCACGACTCAGAGTTGAACACGCACAGCTCGCCTTCGCAGACCGGGTTCGATGGCCCATCGTCGGAGAGTGTGCGCGCCCACAGGTTGTTGCCCGACTTCGCGTCGTACGCGTAGATCTCGTGCGAGTTAAAGCCGCCCGAGACGATCAACTTGCCGTTATGGATCGCCGGTGTCGGCACCGGCGATCCGCTCGCAAACTGGATCTGGTAGCCATTCGCGGTTGGCGTCGCAGAGGGCGCGTACGCCTCGTCGCCGGAGCCGGGTCGCTTCGTGTCGGGCGGCGGCGTGAACCGATTCATCGCGACGACCGCCGACACCCCACCACCGGGCGGGCGCGCGTACGGATCCGGCCTGTCGGGAATCGGCGAGATCTTCAGCTTGGGTTTCGCCTTCTGCTGCTGCGCCTCGGGCTCGCGATGATCACCGCACGCGACCAGCGCGCATGCGATCGAAAGCGTCGACACTGTCCTCATGGCCGGCCTCCTGAACACCAGTGGTTCTGTCACTGCTGGTGTCTGGACGCCCGTAAAAGGTGTCGTGTTCCCAAAAACGAACGCCGTCTCAAAAACGACGGCTGCCGTTCAAGAGTGTCTTGACTTCGACGCCTAGTCCGTCTTTGCGAGCGCGTCGGCGAGTACCTCGACGAGACGATCGATCTCGTGCTTCTCGACGATAAACGGCGGTGCGAGCTGGATCGTGTCGCCGCCGTAACGCACGTAGAGGCCGTTCGCGAGGCACTTCATCGCAATCTCGAACGGGCGCTTCGCGGGCTCGCCGGGCAACGCGTCGATCGTCAGCCCCGCAGCGAGACCGTAGTTGCGAATATCGATCACGTTGCGCGCGCCCTTGAGCGAGTGCACCGCGTTCTCGAAGTACGGCGCCATCTCTTTGATGCGCGCGATCGCGTTCTCCTGCACGAGCACATCGAGCGCCGCGATGCCGGCCGCACACGCGATCGGATGCGCCGAATACGTGTAGCCGTGCGGGAACTCGAGCATGTACTCGGGGCCACCGGCAGCCATGATCGCGTCGTAGATTTCCTTCTTCGCGACGACCGCGCCGAGCGGCTGCGTGCCGTTCGTGACCTGCTTCGCGAGGTTGATGATATCCGGCACCACGCCGAATGCTTCGCTGCCCGTGTACGCGCCCGCGCGCCCGAACCCCGTGATCACCTCGTCGAAGATGAGCAGGATGTCGTGCTTCGTGCAGAGCTCGCGCAGCCGCTGCAGATACCCA
>Ga0070698_100002643_pt1 | contig 19746 bp, 19 predicted proteins | sample KBSK1502metaG_FD_65477 | JGI IMG/M metagenome (GOLD analysis project Ga0070698, IMG submission 65477) | Corn, switchgrass and miscanthus rhizosphere microbial communities from Kellogg Biological Station, Michigan, USA - KBS K1-50-2 metaG | ecosystem: Host-associated > Plants > Roots >...
TGCCTGCAGCGTGGCCACGCTCAAGTACGCCGCCTCGATGCCGTAGCCCGACTTGCGCAGGCCGATCGCGAACACTCCCACCGCGAATCCCAGCATCGGCCGCAGCGCCCACGACTCGGGCAGGAACTGCCGGTTCGAGAGGAGCAGGCCGGCGACAAACCACGTCGGCCCGCTGTCGAGTTGGAACAACGGGTCCCAGTGGTAGATGTAGATCGGCAGGAGCGCGCCGACCAGGAACGCCACCAGTACCACGAGGCTCACGCGGCGCGCGTAGGCGAGCCACGCGATGCCGACTGCCACCGCGAGCAGCGAGGTCGCGAACACCGGGCCGGGGACGTTGCCGACGTAAAGCCGGATCGGGTCGAGCGTCCACGCGGACTGATGAAACAACTGGTCCCACGTGGCGATGGGATCTCGCGCGTTCGCCCCTCCGTTGGGATCGACGTACGTAAGGGTCGCGCCTCGGGTCGCCAGCGTCACGACGGCGAAGGCGATGAGCCCCGCCTGGGCGCGAATCGCCGGGATGTATCGCGCGCGCAGCAGCTCCAGGACGACCGCCAGGACGACTATCTCGATGGAGTAGATGAGGCTTGCGCCGGGTCCGACCAGCGCGACGCCGACCACGGCGGAAAGCAGCGTCCCTACGCCCGGCCCCGGGCGCTGGCGGCGCCACAGCAGCTGCGCCACCAGGATGCCGACGACCCCTCCGCCGACCGCAACGGCCAGCATCTTCGCTGCGGGCGTCTTGAAGATGACGAGCCCGGCCGCGACCGGCGGCAGCAGGGCGAGCCCGAAGACCAGCTCGTCGGGCAACGTCCCCGGCCGGAACGCGGCACGGTCGAGCACCGAGCCCAACTTGCCGATCCACGAGGTCGCCCACCTCGTCCTGAGTACGCGGGACCCCCCAGGAAGACGTCCAGACAGCACGCGGGGATTGTAGGCAAATGACCTATCGGCGATGTTGGCTCAGGGTGGCGTGAGCGCGCCTTGGGTGATAATCGGCAGGCTCGTGTCGCTTCTTCGCCGACGTCTTGCTGCGACTTTCATGGCGCTGTGGGCAATCGGGATCGCGGCCACGCAGGCGGCCGCGGACGCGCCGCCCGATTCGACATGGATCGCGCTGAAATCCCTGCCGCATCAAGGCCCGACGGCGGTTTTCGCACTCGCGGTCGACCCGTCCAACAACCAACGGCTCGTGGCCGCCAACTCTGACGGCTCGCTCCTCCGCAGTCCCAACGGCGGGGCGAGCTGGTCGATCGTCCACACCGGCAAGGTCGCGATCACCACGATCGCCTTCGATCCGTACTCGCCCGGGCTCGTGATGGCGGGAACGCGGGGGGCGGGCGCGCTCGCGAGTCGTGACGGGGGCGCCACGTGGTCCGTCGTGTCTGGGCTGGAGGGCCGCACGGTGCGTGTCTTCGCTTTCGCGCTGTCTCTGGTTGCCGCCGGCACGGACCAGGGCGTGTACACCGGCGGTGACAACCTCAGCTTTGCCCTCGCGGGCCTCACCAACCGGAACATAAACGCGCTTGCGGTGGAAGCCATCCACGCACCGGTCAGGCTCATCGCCGGCGGGGACGCAACGTCGGGCGGAGCGCTCCCCTTGTTCCAGAGCGCGGACGGCGGGGCAGCGTGGACGCTGCTCAGCCCGCCGATCAGCGGCGCCACCGTGGTCCGGCTCACGGCTGGACCGCTGCCGCCGACCGGCAACGTCCGGCCGCTCATCGTCGGCACCAACACCGGGCTCTTCGCCTCGACCGACAACGGCGCCTCGTTGAGCACTCTCAGCGGCGGCGCGCTGCTGCCGACGACCGATTACACGCAGGTCGCCTTCATCGCCGACCACTTCGACCGCTTCTACGCGGCGAGCGACGGCGGCGGCTCGAAGTCCGGCGGGATGTGGCGGACCGACGACGGCGGCCAGACCTTCAGGTCTTTGCAGCCGCCGGAGCCGTCGGTCACGGCGCTCGCCGTCTCGGGCGACGAACGGCCGGTGCTGTACGTGGCGACGTTCCAGCCGTCGACCCACGCGGTCTCGTTGTGGACCTACCACGACACTGGCGGTGAGCCTCAGGGACCGCCAGGCACGCAGTCGCCTGTCGCCACCGGCGCCCGCCACGCGGCCTCGGGAGGCGACTCGTCGCTCGCCGCCTTCCTGGCCAATCCACAGCTGCCGTACATCGCCCTCGGCCTGGGCGCGCTCGCGGTCCTGCTCACGGCTGCCGTCGCCCACTTGCGCGGCCGCGCCAGGTAGGCGGCTACGATCGAAATCGCATGACCTCACCGCACGGGCGCCTGCGTGACCTCGGCATCACGCTCCCGACGCCGCCTCCGCCGGCGGCCTCCTACGTGCAGACCCGTCTTGTCGATATCGGCCAGGGCCGTTCTCTGCTCTACGTCGCCGGCCAGGTCTCTCGCGACGGCGACCAGTACCTCACCGGTCGGTGCCCTGACCAGGTTTCGGTCGTGGAGGCAGCGCATCGGGCGCGGCAATGCGCGCTCAGCATCCTCGCCCAGATGGAGGCCGCGATCGGCCTGGACAATGTCATAGAGATGTCTCAGGTCCTCGGTTACGTCCTCTCGGCGGAGGGTTTCGCCGAGCACCCCAAGGTGCTGAACGGGGCGTCGGAGCTGCTGGTCGAGGTGCTCGGTGCGGCGGGCAAGCACACGCGGATGGCGCTGGGCACCAACGCGCTGCCCTTCTCGGCGACGGTGGAGATTGCGGCGGTGGCGGTTGTCCGCACCGGCTGAGCCGCGAACGCGCCGGCCCGGCGCGCTGCTGATCGGAAGCATCGCCTACCTCGCCGTCATCTTCGGTGTGATGCTGTGGCGCGGCATCTCGATCGAGCCCGAGTGGGTGGTGCTCGCGCTGTTGGTGATCGCGATCGCGATGGGTCGCGGCCTCACGTTCATCGCGGACTGGGGTCCGTTCCTGCTCCTGTTCCTCGCCTACGAGGCGATGCGCGGGTTCGCAGCCAAAACAGGCTTCGCGCCACACGATCTGGCGGGCCTGGAGAAGGCGTTGTTCGCGGGCACGCTGCCGACGCTGACGCTGCAGCATGCGATCTACCACGTCGAGAGCGTCAGCCCGCAGGACGTGGCCGCGATGTTCTTCTACTTCATGCACTTCCCGCTGCCGATCCTCGTCGGATTTTTCTTCTGGATCCGCAGCCGCGACCACTATCACCGCTTCATCGCCGCGCTGCTCTTGATGGCATTTCTTGCCTTCATCACCTACCTGTTCTGGCCCTCGGCGCCGCCGTGGTATCAGTTCCACGCGGGCAAGGTGCCCGATTCGCTCGTGGTGCACAAGGTCCTCAACGAGACGGTCGACAAGCTGTGGGGCAGCAACTATTTCGTTTCGCCGCTCTACTCGCACCTCAACCCGAACCAGTTCGCCGCGTTTCCCTCGCTCCATGCCGCGTTTCCAGCCCTGGCGGCGACATATGCATGGAACCGATATCGAGGCCTGGCGCTAGCCCTGGTGGCCTGGACCCTGGCGGTGCTCTTCTCGATCGTCTACCTGGGCGAGCACTACGTCGTCGACGCGCTCGACGGATTCGTCTACGTCGCCGCGGCCACGATCCTGGTCGAAGGTTTCGTGCGCTGGCGGGCCAGGCGAAGGACCTCTACGCCTGCCACACCTTCCGCATGATGGTGCGGGCCAGCTTGTCGGGGTCGTGGTGGGAAGGGATGCGGACGTTGACCACGTCGGCCGGGATGAACCGCACCTCGGGGTGGTGCGCCGTGTCGGCGGGCCGGAAGATCACCGGCGCCTGACCGCCCGTAGGGGCATGGGCGTTGTTGGAGTTGACCAGCACGAAGTCGAAGAGGTTGGCGCCGACGTGATCGCGGATCACGCGCAGGTAGTCGTCGACGCTGTAGTGCTCGGTCTCCCCGCGCTGCTCGGCGAGGTTGCAGATGTAGAGCTTCAGAGCCGGCGAGGCCTTGATCGCCTCGACCATGCCCTCGACCAGCAGGTTGGGCAGGATCGAGGTGTAAAGCGAACCCGGGCCGACGATGATGAGCTCCGCATTCAGGATGGCCTGCGCGGCTTCTGGATTGACCTGCACGCCGTCTGGCTTGAGAAAGACGTGGCTGATCGGCGAGTTCTGCTTCGGGATCTGGGACTCGCCTTCGACGGTGCCACCGTTGATCGACGCGACCAGGGTCACGTCCTGCAGCGTCGAGGGGACGATCGTGCCTTTGACCGCCAGCACCTTGCCCGACTCACGCAAGGCCTGCTCGAAGTTGCCGGTGACGTCGGCCATGGCCATGATGAACAGGTTGCCGAAGGCATGACCGTTGAGCGAACCCTCCTTGAAGCGGTGGTCGAAGAGCTGCTTCATCAAGGGCTCGGCGTCGGCCAGCGCGATCAGGCACTGCCGAAAGTCACCGGGGGGAAGGATTCGGTACTCGTCGCGCAAGCGGCCTGAAGATCCGCCGTCGTCGGCGACGGTGACGATGGCCGAGAGATTCGATGTGTAGGTCTTCAATCCGCGCAGCAGAGAGCTCAGGCCGGTGCCGCCGCCGATCGCCACCACGCGAGGTCCTCGGCCGCGCAGCCGAAATGCATGGATGACCTCGACCACGCTGCTCGTGCTGTTGCCGGGCAGGAACGGCCCCAGGACCGATTGCGTCAGCTTCAGGTAGCTCAGGACCAGGAGGCCGACACCGACCATCAGAAAGATGAGCGCGCGCACCACGTAGGGGAGAGGCTGCAGCGTGAGGTAGTAGAAGATCCCAGGCAGGCGTGCTGTCTGGTAGATCTCCTTCAAGGCGTACGCCACGCCGAGCACGAGGACGAGCTCGGAAGCCATCAGCAGCAGCAGCCACCGCTTGATCTGGAGCCCGGGCGTCAGCCAGCGCAGCCACGAGGACGTCGACGCAAACCTTTTGGCCATCTACCCCGCCTGCAACAACGAATTCAAGACGTGCAAGGTTATCGTGGTACTACGCTTCACCTGAAGTATGCGGACTTTGCGTCGTGTTCGTCGCCTCGTTCGGTTCACGGCCTTTGCGCTTGTAGCCGCGGCCGTCGCCACCGAGCTCGCCAAGCCGGCGCCTGAGCGTACGTGGCAGGGCAAGGTGTTCGGCGTCGTGCCGTACGACTTCCGTCCGCCGACGTGGCAGAAGATCCGCGAAGCGTACTGGAATCCTGAAAGCGATCGACTGTTCAGCGACCGCGTATTCGGCGTGGGGTGGGCGCTCAACCTCTACAGAGCGAAAACGCTCATGGAGGAGACTTTTCGACGCTTGATGGGCACTGAGGAGTCCGTGTCCATTCGAATGACGGTGCGCTCGGAGGGCAAGGGCGAGAAGCCGGACGTCGTCATCTCTCGGGAATAGCACCGCTCCGACCATCCTTAGAATGAGTCGCCCCGAGTGAATTCGGAGCGATTGGGGAGTGGCGCAACGGTAGCGCAGCTGACTCTGGATCAGAAGGTTGAAGGTTCGAATCCTTCCTCCCCAGCCACCCCCGCTGAACTGGTTGATCTGCACGAGTAACGCGCGGCGCAATCGCGTGAGCCGGTTCCATTGCGTAGTCAGGAATCAGACGCGCTATGACGACGCCGACTTTGCAGCTCCAAGACACGGACCTGATGGCAGAGGGCGCAGGCCTTGGCGCGGAGCTGGGCGTCGGAGCGGGTGCGGCCAGGACGAGGCCGACCACACAGAGGACGAACTGGTAGGTGAGGCCGAGATGCATGTTAGTGGAGGGGCAGACCAGAATCTCTGGCCCGAACGCATGTCCGGCCGGGACTCAGGGCGTCGGCTGATTCGCAAGGCCGCTCCGGACTCGGTACGACAACAGGCGCGGTGTCTCCTGCTGGCGCGGTGCCCGTGGTGGCCCAAATTGCGATCGAGCTAAACGCCCAAAACATCAGGACAGCAAAGACCGGGATCAGCAGGACTCGGATCGTCCAGGCCAACATGTTCGACACCTCCTCAGAACTCCTGGGCTCCACGTCCAGCACCGTATCCGTGCGTTGGGCTGCGGGCATCAGTGCGAGCGCTCGACTTTGTTAAGGGCTGGCACTGTCGACGAGTTGATCGAGGAGTGGCAACATGCTGGCCGTTATGGCGCCCGGTCGCGGCGTGGCGCTGGGGCTGTTTGCCACGGCGGTCCTGGCAGCATGCGGCGTGGCTGACCAGACCGCGCACGGCTGCGGGCTGGAGGGGACGGCAGCCCTACCAGGGTCGGCCGCCGAAATCGCCTTCGTGTGCAACCTGGAACCGCGCAGCCTGTATCACGGCGACATCCTGGCCGTGCGCCTCGGTGACCGAGCCCACTTGCTCACACACGGCGAGGGTGTCAACCGCGACCCCAGGTGGTCGCCCGACGGCACTCGCATCGCATTCATGAGCACGCGAAGCGGAGTCGAGCAGCTCTACGTCATGAACGCCGATGGCACGGGCGTTGTGCAGCTCACGCACTCGCCCGGGTTCAAGGGCGGCGAGGACTGGTCGCCTGATGGCACACGGATCGCGTTTGCCAGCAGCGAGGCAGGCATAACCGGACCTCTGGGCATCGTCCACGCGCCAGGCGATATCTATGTGGCGCGTTCTGATGGCAGCGGGGCCCGCCGGCTGACCTCGGGAGGTGGCTTGAACGTCGATCCGGAATGGTCGAAGGACGGGACGAAGATCGCTTTCTTCTCCGACCGCGGAGGCCCGGGTGAGATATGGGTGATGGCGGCGGACGGGAGCGACGTGCGGCGACTGACCGAGGGACCTTCGCTTAACGCGAGCCCGAGCTGGTCGCCGGACAGCAGCCGCATCGCCTTTCACAGCGAGCGGGACTTTCCCCGCGGCTACGAGTCCGCGATCTACGTCATGAACGCCGACGGAACAGACCAGCGGCGCCTGGTAGACGGTAAAGGTCTATCGCCTGCCTGGTCCTCGGATGGGCGCTGGATTGTCTACGTCAGCGATCGCGATGGTCCCTGGAACCTCTATGCGGTCCGCCCGGACGGTTCGCAACTAACCCGACTGACCCACGATCTAAATACTGAGGTCGAGCCCCAATGGCGACCCGCGTGATGCTTTCATTCCGCGCGTACGTTGGTGTTGCCTGGCCTTGGGCCGTGGCGTTGCTGGCCTCGGCGATGGCGCTTGCCAGCGTGCCCCTCCTGTTGATCGACTGGCCCACCTTCAAGCCGGGCCGCATCGAACCGATCTGGGCGACCGTTCTCGTCGACGTGATCGGTCCGATCTTCGCCGTGCTGACCCTTTCGATGCTGGCCGGCTTCATCCTCTCGCGGCGTCCGACCAATGCGCTGGGCTGGGCCTTCGCCGCCATCGCGCTACTGGTGGCGTTGACGATGCTCGGCCAGGAATACGCGGTGCGATCTCTTGTGGCCGCTCCAGGCTCGCTGCCCGCAGGCGAGGAGGCGGCCTGGATCGGCACATGGGCCGGCCTGGCGTTCTTCCCACAGGCCCTGGCCATGTTGCTTTTCCCGGACGGTCGGTTGCCCGGCGCCGCCTGGTGGACGGTGGCGGGCCTGGCCGCGCTGTTGACCGCAGGCATGATCGTCAGCTCCCTCGGCGAGCCATGGCCCCTGGGCCTTCCAATGCGCGACGGCTCCTTGCCGATAACGATGCCGCCCTCACTTTGGGCATATGGCTTCGCGTTGGCCGGCGATCCACAGACCGTGGTCGGTTGGCTCAATCTTCTTTTGGCTCCCGCGGCTGCGGCCCTAGTGCTGGTGCGGACACGCCGGGCGCGGGGCGACGAGCGGTTCCAGCTCCGCTGGCTTGCGTTCGCGCTCGCGATCACCGCGGTGTTCTGGATGGTGGGGCACCTCGATGACGACAGGGTTTCCCCGTGGGCTTCTGACGTCAACGCCCAGGTCATCGCCCGCTGGGGCCAGCTCGGGTCAAACCTCACGATCACTTTCGTGGTCCCGGCCGCGATCGCTGTCTCGATCTTCAAGTACAGGCTCTTTGACATCGACGTCGTCATCAGCCGGACCATCCTGTTCGGCGGGCTTGCCACCTTCATCACGCTCGCCTACGTCGGGATCGTTTTCGGTCTCGGATCCCTGATTGGGGCCGGCGTCAACCCGATCCTCGCCCTGATGGCGACCGGGGTTGTGGCAGTGGTCTTCCAGCCCGTACGCGACCGAATGAGCCGGCTGGCGAACCGGCTGGTCTATGGCGATCGGCGCACACCATACGAGGCGCTATCCCGCTTCGCCGGGCAGGCGGCCATCTCCTACTCCACGGTCGAAGTGCTCCCGCGACTCGCCCAGCTGCTCCGTGAAGCCACCGGGGCCGAGCGGGCCGAAGCGTGGCTCCGGGTCGGAGGCGAGCTCCGCCGCGAAGTGGTGGACCCTGCGGCGCCACCTACTCCGGCGATGGCCGTCGAGAACGAACGGCTCCCCATGCTGCCCGGTACAGATCGCAGTGTGCCAGTTCGGGATGGCGAAACACTGCTCGGAGCGCTTGCCATCACCAAGCGTCGTGGCGATCGGGTCACGCCGGCGGAAACGAAATTGCTCGACGACCTCGCCTCGCAGACCGCCCTCGTGCTGCGCAACCTGCGGCTGGTCGAAGAGCTGCGTGCCTCGCGTGAGCGCATCGTGCGGGCGCAGGACGAAGAACGACGAAGGGTTGAGCGGAACCTGCACGACGGAGCGCAGCAAAGACTCGTTGCCCTGTCCCTGTCGCTGGGACGCGCGCAAGCGGCCGTTGATGGATCCGGCGCCGTGTCGGGCGAGTTGCTGGCTGGGGCGCAGAGTGAGCTGCGCGTGGCACTGGCCGAGCTGCGTCAGCTTGCTCAGGGCATCCATCCGACGATCCTCGTTACGGGCGGGCTCGAGCCCGCGCTGCGATCGCTCGCCGACCGATCGCCCGTGCCAGTCGAGATCGAGGTCTCATTGGCCAGGCGACCGCCGGAGCCGGCTGAGGCCGCGGCGTACTACATCGTGTCAGAGGCGCTGGCCAACGTCGCCAAGCACGCCCACGCATCGAGTGCCCATGTGTCTGTGACCCGCTCCGACAACTATCTAACGATCGACGTGAGCGACGATGGGATCGGAGGAGCCGCGGCGATTGCCGGCGGGGGTCTCCAGGGGCTCGAGGATCGCACGGCTGCGATCGGGGGCAGGCTGTCGGTCATGAGTCGCTCCGGTGGAGGCACGCATCTTCGGGCTGAAATCCCTTGCGACTGACGATCGTGGATGACTCCACTCTGTTTCGCGAGGGTCTGGCTCGCGTTGCGCGCGACCTTGGGTTTGACGTCGTGGGGCAGGCCGGGGACGCGCAATCGCTGACCGCGCTGGTGCGGGCCGATCCTCCGAACGTGGTGGTCCTCGACATCCGAATGCCGCCTACGTTTACGACGGAAGGGCTTGTCGCGGCACTCGAAATAAGACTGGCGATGCCTTCCGTCGGTGTGCTTGTCCTCTCCCAGTTCGTCGACACGCATCACGTGATGGAGCTGATCGCCAGTGGAGGCGGCGTGGGCTATTTGTTGAAGGACCACGTGGGTGACATCGCAGAATTCGGCGATGCGGTGCGGCGCATCGCGGCCGGGGGTTCGGTAATCGATCCGGAAGTCGTCGCCGAGCTCGTGGGACGCCGCCGCCATAGGGACGCAATCGAGGAGCTCACCGGGCGCGAGCGAGACGTCCTTCACTTGATGGCTCAGGGCCGCACCAACTCGGCGATCGGCTCCCGCTTGTACTTGAGTCCCAAAACGGTCGAAGCGCACATACGCAGCATTTTCATGAAGCTCCAGCTGGAGCCGGCCGACGACGACCATCGGCGTGTTCTGGCCGTGCTCACCTACCTGCGGGCATAGGGGACGAGAGGCTCGGAACCTCCACGTAGACCGCTGGCAAGGCGCCAACGAGTGGACGATGTTTCCCGGCTTGAGCAGAACCGGCGCGGCGCTCGCATACTGACCGCATGGCGTCGTATTCGGTCAATGAGCGCGCAGTCGCGCGTGCTCGCAGTCTCATCGACGCTCGACAGTACGTACTCGACAGCGACTGGGGCGAAGTGCAGCCCCGAGCGGACGACGAGAACGCGTTCCTCAAAGGCCATAGTTGGGACGAATACGCCGAATGGCACCTGGGCCTCAACGACGAGGCGACGGACGAGACCAAAAGCCGTTACGCCTTCGCCTATGGGGACTTTCGCCGGGTACATCGAACCGGCCTGATCGCTTGCCAGTACCGGGCGGCCGAGTGGCGTCACAAGGACATCGAGCTCGCCGCGCACAGTCTTCTGCAGCTGCTGGACAAGACAAGCGCCTAGGCGTGTCCCCGCCGAAACGCTCAGAAGGCGGCCAATCGATTGTTGAGCTCGCCCGGCGGCGTCGGCGCGGCGACCTTGCTGGCGAGGCCAAACGGCCAAGCGCCGATCACGAAGATAGCGCGGAGATGGCTCGCGTGGCGCGGTTGATGGCGTCACTTCGTGCCACGGGGCGAAGTCTTTCGACTTCGGACCCCCGAGGGAGACCAGAGGACACGGTCAGGCGGGGCGACGCTACGGAGTAGTCGAATTGCGTTTGCTCTGGATCAGGATCTTCCTCCCCAGCTACCCCTTGCTAGTCAGCCGCGGCGCCGCGGGTTCAGTGCCAAGTTTGCCGTCCCGGAGGGGCGTCTGCTTCGTGTGCTTCCTTCTATCGGTCTTCGACGCTTGTCCTGTCGGGCGGCCGTGCGGCTCTCGGCCAATCCAGATCGTAGAAGCGCGCTCGCCGACCAGCGCATGAGCTGGACTGCCTCTTTCCGTGAGAGGCCTGCGATATCGGTCAGCCACACGAGCGCCTCGATCCCTGCGGCGCTTCTGATTGCGAGAATCAGGCGCCGCAGATCGCGTTCCGTCAACTGGCCGCGGAGCGGGGACAGAGCTTCCCCAATCCACCCGATCGCGCGACCCTTGCGCAGGGGGAGTTGCCCGCGATGGCCTGGGTCGGGATCGAGTGAAAGGCGCAGCATCGTGCGCTGTTGCGCTTCGGTGTCGACGATGAGACGCAGAAATGCCTCGATGACAGCATCTAGTCGAGCTGCGACATCGGCTGGGGCAGTCTCAGGAAGCAGGGACCGCGCCTCGATCTCCGGATGGGCGGCCACCAGCAACGAACGCTGGTTTGGAAAGTAGCGGTAAGCCGTCGTTCGCGAGACTGAGGCCCTAGCCGCGGCCTCGTCGACCGTGGGCGTCTGGCCTTGAGTGACCATTTCGCGGGCGGCGTCCACTAGAGCGCCGCGCGTGCGCTGCTTCTGGCGCGTTCGGCCACTCAGCTCATATGAGATTGACATTCCTGTCAGGGTACCCTAGTCTCGTCATGGTACTCAGGTCCCATAAGTCGGTTTTTTTAGGAGGTTCCCTAGTGGCAATGAGCACGATCGTTCCGATCGTACGTGTCGAGGGTGAGGGCGAGAAGCTGTGGTTTTATGGCGGTGGTGTGCACACCTGGCTCGCTACCAGTGCGGAGACCCGAGGTGCGTTCCTGCTTTTCGACGACGTCATGACTATTGGCAAGACAACGCCTCTGCACACGCACCCCGAAGTCGACGAGACCTTGTATGTGCTGGATGGCGAGATTCTGGTCCACGTCGACGGCCGCGAGCAGAAGCTCGGGCGAGGCGGCGTCGCAATGGTCCCGCGGGGCATTCCGCACGCCTTCTTGGTCACATCGCAGTCGGCGCGCTTGTTGACTCTCGAGACGCCTGGCTCCAGTGAGGCCTTCTATCGCGGCGCCAGCGAGCCGCTGACCCCGAGCCTAGAGGCCTCGGCTCCGGTCGATTTCGATCGGGTGGCCGCATCGGCGGCCCGGAATGGCGGCATCGAGATCCTCGGACCGCCCCCATTCGGGAGGTGAGCATCGCAATCAGCTTCGTTTCCAAGCGGCGTGACGCCCGTAGGTCGAAGGTTCGAATCCTTCCTCCCCAGCTAAGTCGTAACTCCGTCGCCTAGCGCCCGACCCCTGCCAACAGTCGAATCTCTTCGAGATGAGCCCAGCCGTGCGCGAAGCACGCGAGCGTCAGAACCAACGATGCCGGCTGCCCTTCAAAGGGCGCGAGCGCGTCGAGGACGGCCGGGGTGTTGTATCCGGGCTCCTTCGATGCGTGCTCCATGTGACGGCCTGGCGCCTGCAGCTCGTCGTCAGGTATCGCACGCAACCATTGACTCACCACCGAACGCAGCGCGTCCGCGTAGGCGAGGACTTCGGCGGGCACCACACGCGCGGCCAGATCGTCCGCCTCCTCGGCTGTGTAGCCGGTGCCGATCTCGACCCGAGCCCAGGCTTTGGACGGCCACGGCTCTGAGGTGATGAGCTCCGGCATCTCACGCAGGCCCATGTGCACTGTCGAGTCGATGACTCGCGGGATGTGCCAGAACGTGAAGGCTGGAAGGTTCGTGCGCGGCACATTGCGGTGCAACCAGTCCTCGGGCCTCATCCATTCGGCCAGCGTGTGCATCTCGTGGTTGAGCGCGTTCAGGTCCGTCGCGATGACGCGGCTGGCTTCCACGGCCTAACAGTCTGACGCCGCCGGGTCAGGCGGGCTGACCCCCGGATAGTCCGGACTATCCGGCGCTTTGCTCGACCAGAAGTTCAGTTAGTCCGGCCTATCCGAGGTTTTGGGCGGGAGCCCGCTCCCACGCCCGCTCCGGCATACACTCGTCCCCACGTTGGACACGGATGCTGTCGACACCGCCGGATGGGCGCGCACTCGCGGCATGCGCCGTATGCGCGCGGCGCTGCAGTCGAGCCTGCTTTTTCCGGCCCTCAAGAGTTTCTGCAGTCTTGACGTACGCGACCGAGAGCAGCTCCAGTCCCTGACCGGCCCGGCCGTGTTCGTCGCCAACCACGTCAGTGCCCTGGACGCGGTCGTCATGGCGGAAGCCCTCCCGCCCCGCTACCGCCACCGCTCGGTCGTCGTGGCCGCCGCGGACTCCATCTTCAAACGCAAGTGGGAAGCCCGCCTGGCCCAGGTCACCGTCGACGCGTTCCCCATCCCGCGCGGCGGCGGCGCTCGCCCGCACCTCGAGTACTTGAAAGACCTGCTGAGCCGAAACTGGTCCGTGATCATCTTCCCGGAAGGCCGCCTCACGGTCACCGGAGCGATCGGGACGTTTCGCAAGGGCGCGGCCATCCTGGCCATGGACGCGGGCGTGCCGATCGTGCCCGCCTACGTCGACGGCATGTATGACGTGATGCCGCGCTTTCGCCGTGTGCCCCGGCCGGGCCGGGTCAGCGTCAGGTTCAGCAGTCCTGTGACTCCGGAGCCGAACGACGACTACGACACCTTCATCGCCCGGGTGGAGGCCGTCGTGCGCGCTCTGGCAGGACCGAAGGGAGTCGCGGTCGAGCCGGCCGGTTCGTCGAGGTCGGAGGGGCCCAACTACTGGTACTGACGCGCAAGGACCTCGTCATCCGCCCTTCGTTTCACGCCTGGCGCAATCGTTTCGTGACGGCGGTGGTCGTCACCGGCGCGTTCGTCGCGGCACGACTGTGGGGAGATTGGCACCATGCAACGCCGGTCGCTCGTGACATGGAGTCAATCCTGTTCGCCTTTGCGATCATGCTCGCCGGCCTCGTCATCCTTCTGGTTTTCACGCGCGAGGAGGTGGTGATCGGAGACGGGGTCCTCGAGCGACGGAATCTTCTTGGTGTACCCAGTCGGTATTCACTCGACGCGATCGGCGGGGTGGCCCGCCGTGACGTGACCTACCTCTTTGGCCCGCCAAGCCACTACGTCATCGTCTACGACGAGCAACATCGATGTCTTTTCAAGATGAATCGCGTGATCTGGGATCCAGGTGATGTCAACCGGCTGCACGCCAGGCTTGGTGGCGACGGACGAACGCGGCGAGCGACGATGTCCGAAGTCGAGGCGGAATTCCCTGGTTCGATCGCATGGCTGATCACCCATCCGTGGGTACTCATCGCCCTGGAGTTGGTCGTCCTGCTAGGGGTTCTCTTTGCGCTCGTCAGCATCCAGGATGCGATCGCGTCTAGGTTGTAGAGCCGATGAGCACCGGATCGGCCTGGCCCCTGGGCGCCGTCGAGCTCAAGGTCCTCGACCTCGAGCGAGAGGTGGAGTTCTACGAGCGCTTCGGCCTCACTGCACTGGATGGCGACGGCCGGCAAGCGGTGTTCGGCGCCGGTGACGCGCCGATCCTTCGCCTGTCCGCCCTGCAGGACGGCCGGCAGAGGCCGCCGCACACCGCCGGCCTGTATCACTTCGCGGTCCTGCTTCCAGGCGAGGAAGAGCTGGGAGGCTTCCTACAGCGAACGCTGGAGCAGAAGCTGCCGCTGACCGGCACGGCCGACCACTTCGTCAGCCAGGCGCTCTACTTCGACGATCCCGAGGGCAACGGGATCGAGGTCTACGCCGACCGGCCGCGAAGCGAGTGGCAGTACCCGGGCGGCCGCCTCGACATCGGCACCGACCACCTCGACTTCGAGCGCCTGCTCAGGATCGCCGCGAGGCCGCAGCCGAAGTTTTCGCCTGGCACCGTGCTCGGCCACATGCACCTGAACGTGGCCGACCTGGACGCCAGCCAGGGCTACTACGAGTCGCTTGGCATGGAGCTGATGGCCGAGGCCGGCCACGTCATGAGGTTTCTGAGCTGGGAGGGCTACCACCATCATCTGGGCATCAACGTCCTCGAGGGGCGGGGCGCCGCGCCCGTCCGGCCCGAGGTGCGGGGCCTGCGGAGCTTCGAGATCCGAAGCCTGGCGAGCCCCCAAACCGACCCCAACGGGATCGAGCTGAGGCCCCCGTCCTAGTTCGCCGTCGATTCGTCGGGTAACCCACCCTGCGTCCGAACAATTTCGTCTTTGAAAAATCGTCGTGTAGGCTATTCTGCCGGTCGTGCCCACCGTGCTCCTCGTGCTTCAGCTTGCCATTGAGGTCGCTTTCGCCCTGCTGGCGATCCGGACGATCGTCGGCTGGCTCCAGCAGCCTGACCGGCGCCATGGCCATCTGGCCATCGCGCTGGTGTCGCTGGCCGTCCTCATCCTGCTGTCGCCTGTCTTCGCCACCAGCGGCCTGACCGGGCAAGTCCTCACCGACGTCGGGGTCGTGCTGTTCCTGACGTCCGGTTACGGCCTGCTGATGTTCCGCGACACCTTTGTCCCTTTTCGGCCCTGGACCACGCGCCTCCTCACGGCCGCGCTGGTCGCCGCCGCGGTGGCGGCAGTCTCCGTCGAGCTCCCCGGCAACCTCGAAACCAAGCACTCGCCGCTGCAGACGCTGGTCGTGGTGGCGATCATCGGTCTGTGGGTCTACTGCATCCTCGAGCCCATCGTGACCTTCTGGCTTGCCGCTCGCGGTCGCCCCGCCGTGGAGATGGCGCGTCTGCGCGCGATCAGCGCCGGTTATGCCGGCCTCGTCCTTGTCTTCGTCGTCGGCACGATCGCCGGCAGCCTGAACCCGGCCGTGACCGTGGTCGTCGACCTGGTGGCACTCGCCACGGTGCCGGTGCTGTACTTCGCGTTCTTCCCGCCGGCGTGGCTGCGCCGGATCTGGCGCCAGCCGGAAGAGGACCAGTTCCGGCACGCGCTGCATGACCTCCTGCTGTACAGCCCCGACCGCGAGACCCTCGCCGACCGCGCGCTGGTCTGGGCCGAGCGCCTGGTGGGCGGCGAGTCGGCGTTCGTGCTCGATGAAGACAACACGGTGCTCGCGGCGCGCGGCATCACGAAGGACGACGCCGCCGCGCTGAACGACCGCTCGCACTACGTGACGGTGTCCAGTGATGGCCATTCCCCCTCGCGGCAGGGGGCTGCGGTCGTGCTGCCGCTCGACCTGCGCGATGGGCGAGGCGCGATGGTCATCCTTTCTGGCCGCCTGAGCCCGATGTTCGGCGACGACGAGCTCAGTCGCCTGCGCCAGTACGCGACCAGCATCACCGCCGGTCTCGACCGGGTCGCGCTCAACTCGAGAATTGCCGCCCTGGAGCGCGCGAAGACGGACTTTCTCAACATCGCCTCGCACGAGCTGCGCGGCCCGATGACCGTGATCAAGGGCTACCTGACGATGCTCGACGCGGGGGCGATGGGCGACCTGTCGGCGAAGGCGCGCGCGGTGCTCCCGCTGCTCATCTCGAAATCTGACGAGGTCAACTGGATGATCGAGCAGATGATCGAAGCCGCGCGGCTGGAGGAAGGACGCCTCTCGCTGAAGCGGCGGCGCGCCGACATCATCGAGCTCACCGACAGCGCCATCGACAGCGTGCGCATGCTGATCGCCGGTCACGAGCTGAAAGTCGACTTCCCGGTCGAGCCGATCGAAGCGGACGTCGACCCGGACCGCTTCCAGATCGTCGTCCGCAACCTGCTGAGCAACGCGGCGAAGTACTCCGCGCCCGGAACCGACATCGACGTCGACGTGCGCCGCAACGGCACGACGGCGATGGTCTCGATCACCGACCACGGCGTGGGCATCTCGCGGGACGACCAGCGCAACCTGTTCACCAGGTTTGGCCGCATCGAAAGCTCTGCGCACGTGCAGGGCACAGGACTCGGGCTGTGGCTGTCGCGCGAGATCGCGCTGAGGCACGACGGCGACCTTACGGTCGACTCGAAGTCCGGCTCAGGCAGCACGTTCACGTTCTCGGTGCCGCTCACCAAGTAACGTCTCGGCCATGACCCCGGACGCCCAGGCGAGCTTCGAGCCGCGCCGCCCGCTCGACCTCTCGTTGACGCTCAGCCCGATCGGATACGGGCCGTCGATGCGCCACCAGGACGGGGCCATATGGCGCGCGACCCGCACGCCAGATGGCGTGGCGACGCTGCGGCTCGAGCATCGCGGTGGTGCGGTCGACGCGCAAGCGTGGGGGCCGGGCGCCGAGTGGGCGGTCGCCCACGCGCCGGTGCTGTGTGGGGAAGAGGACGACGACAGCGGATTCGCGCCCTCCCATCACCTCATCGCGCGGCTGCATCGCGAGGTGCGTGGCATGCGCATGCCGCGCACGCTTTCAGTGTTCGAGGCATTGGTTCCCTGCGTGATCCTGCAGCTGGTGACGACCGAGCAGGCTCGCGAGTCGTATCGCCACCTCGTCAATGCTCTCGGCGAGCCCGCGCCCGGGCCGGTGAAGTTGAGGGTGCCGCCATCGGCGCAGGTGCTGGCGAGCACCCCGTACTGGAGCTTCCACCGTTTCGGCATCGAGCAGCGACGTGCGCAGACCGTGATCCGGGCAGCGCGCAGCGCCGGGCGACTCGAGGCGATCGTGACGATGGACCTCGCCGCGGCCTACACGCGGATGCGGGCGTTTGCAGGCGTCGGGCCGTGGACCGCGGCCAAGGTGGCAACGGTCGCGCTGGGCGACCCCGACGCGGTGCCCGTCGGGGACTACCACCTGCCACACATGGTCGCCTACGCGCTGGAAGGCAGGGCCAGGTCGACCGACGAGCGGATGCTGGAGCTGCTCGAGCCGTACCGCGGCCACCGAGCGCGGGTCATCAGGTTGCTCACGCTGTCCGGAATCGGCGCTCCGCGGTTTGGACCCAAGATGCCTCTGCGGGACATCCGCGCCAACTAGCCCTCAGGCGTCTGAAGGTAGCCACCTGAGATGCCGGTCGGATCTTCGGCGCCCATGCGTCCCATCTGCGTCGTTGCCTCCTGCGCGCCTCGTCACCCCCGCGCGACCACGGCGCGGGGACCCCAGCAGGACTGCGCTCGCTGCGGTGCTCGTCGGCGCCTAGCATCTGGGCCGCCTGGATCGCCGAATCTCTCGACCGGCCCTCAGGCGTCTACCTTCGCGAGCTCCTCTTCGACCAGGTCGATCAGCTCGCGCATGCCCTCGGGGTCGAAGATCATGCGCGCGCCCGCCGCACGGTAGAGCTCGGGCAGCGACCGCGTCCCGCCGAGCGCGAGCGCCGCGCGATACCGGCGCACCGCCTCGCCGGGGTCGGCCAGGCTGTTGCGCCACACCTGCAGCGCGCCCAGCTGCGCGATGCCGTACTCGATGTAGTAGAAGGGGTAGTCGAAGAAGTGCGGCTGGAAGTACCAGCGCGCGATGCGTTCGGCATCGAGGCCGGTCCAATCGACGGTGTCGTCTTCGTACCGCCGCCGCAGCGCGAGCCACTTCTGGTCCCGCGCGCCGGCGTCTCGGCCGTCCGGACTCGTGTACATCCACTGCTGAAGAGCGTCGACTGACGCGCAGTGCGGGAAGAACAGAAGCGCTCGCTCGAGGAACTCGCGCCGTGAGCGGCGCGCGTCCGCCTCTTCGTAGTAGCCACCGTGCCCGCGGTCGACATAGGGCGCGGCCAGCAGCTCCATCGACATCGACGCGACCTCGCCCATCTCCGCGCCCGGATGGCGCTGGAAGAGGAGCGGCAGCCTGGACGCCTCCATCGAGTGAAACGAATGCCCCGCCTCATGCAGCAGCGTGCGCACGTCGTCGTCGCGATCGACCGCGTTCATGAAGATGAGCGGCATCTTGCGGGCGGGCAGCGTGTCGCAGTAGCCACCGAGCGCCTTGCCCTTGCGGTTGCCCAGGTCGAGCAGGCCCGCCGCCGCCATGCTCTCGAAATAGCCACGGAAGTCGGGATCGACGTGGCCGAAGATCGGCCCCGCCCGCCGGATGAGGTCCTCGATGTCCGCGTACGGCCTCAGCGCCGGGCGGCCCTTGGGGTCGACCCACAGGTCCCACGGTCGCAGCGGCTTGACTCCGAGCAGCGCGCCGCGTCGCTCGTGCAGCCGTTTGGCCGCAGGCTTGACGACCTCCTCCACCGCGTCGTGGAACCGGAAGCAGTCATCCGGCGTGTAGTCGAAACGATTCTTCTCGCGGTGCGCGTAGTCGCGGTAGTTGGCGAAACCGGCATTCTTGGCGACCTGCACCCGCAGGTCGTACATGCGGTCGAACTGCGCCGCGAGCGTTTCGCGCTGGTCGATGAAGGGCTTGAACTGGGCGCGAAACGCGCGCTCGCGCACCGCGCGGTCGTGGACCTCGAGGAATGGCCACATCTGCGCCGGCGTCTTCTCCTCGCCGTCCCAGTCGACGGTCATCGCGCCGACAGTCCTCGACCACTCCGTCGAGACTTGCGTCCGTCGAGACTTGCGCCAGCTCCGCGAACAGCGGCACGTTCTCCGCGCGAAACAGCTCGAGCTGGTTGCGAAACTTCTGCACCATGACCTCGATCCCAGGCCGCACGTATCCGAGCTCGACCAGCCGCGAGCGGAGTCGCGAGCGTGCTCGCTCGGCCTGGGGCCTGATCTCGCTCGAGAACCGGAGCCAGGCCCGCTCCCGTTCCTTGTCCCCCGTCTCGCACGAGTACGCGAAATGGGTGAGCGCGCCGGCCTCGGTGAGCAGCGACTCGAAGTGCGACCAGTCGGCCAGCCATGCCTCGACGTTGCCGCGGTCGAGGTGACGCGACGCCAGCTCGTCGTAGTAGGGCGCGACGTCGTCCCACGTCGCGTCGCGGAATGCGTCCGAAGTTTCGGGCAGCGTGATCAACTGGTCGGCAGGACCGCCTCGACCGCGCGCCAGCAGTACCAGGCCGCGACCGTGCGGTAGGGTCGGAACTTCTCACCCTCCGCGAGCAGCGCTTTGGGGGCGATGAGCTCTCGCTTGCGGTGGATCACGGTCCAGCCCTTGCGCACGCCGTAATCCTCGACGGGCCAGATGTCGAGGCGCTGCAGCTGAAACATCATGAACATCTCGGCCGTCCATGGCCCGATGCCGCGCACCTGGACCAGGCGCGCCTTCAGGTCGTCATCGGACAGCGAGGCCACGTCTTCGAGCGGCACCGTGCCGTCGGTGATCTTCCGCGCCAGGTCG
>Ga0070698_100002644_pt1 | contig 19745 bp, 18 predicted proteins | sample KBSK1502metaG_FD_65477 | JGI IMG/M metagenome (GOLD analysis project Ga0070698, IMG submission 65477) | Corn, switchgrass and miscanthus rhizosphere microbial communities from Kellogg Biological Station, Michigan, USA - KBS K1-50-2 metaG | ecosystem: Host-associated > Plants > Roots >...
CGACCACGACGTGTATTCTGACAGGACGAGTCCCTCACCATGGCCCCTGTCAGTGAACAGCACCCTGCCTTGATCATCGGATTGGTCATCCTTATCAAATCAATATTTTCAAGTTGGACAATCAAAATATAATCATTCGTGTAGCCACTCCTGATGATGTGCATTATGCAAAAACCATCACTGATGAAATGGCTGAAAGTGCACAGGCAAGAGGAACAGGCATTGCTAAACGCAGCCCTGAGTATGTTGCTGATAAGATGATCGAAGGCAAAGCTGTTATTGCTGTTACTCCCGATGGCACATGGGTTGGCTTTTGCTATATCGAAACATGGAGTCATGGTGAGTATGTTGCAAACAGCGGCTTGATCGTTTCACCTCCTTTCAGAAAAAGTGGCGTAGCGAAAGCGATCAAGAAAAGGATCTTCGATCTTTCAAGAGAAAAATATCCCAACTCAAAAATATTTGGATTGACAACTGGTCTTGCTGTTATGAAAATTAACAGCGAACTCGGTTATGAGCCGGTTACTTATTCAGAGCTTACACAAGATGAAGATTTCTGGGCCGGTTGCAAAAGCTGTGTGAACTACGAGACATTGATGAGCAAGGAAAGAAAAAATTGTTTTTGCACAGCCATGCTTTACGACCCAAAAGATCATTACAAGCCTGAAGAGACCAAACAGTTTTTCGAAGAAAACAAAAAAGGATTTGAGCGATTACTGCAATTCAAACGATGGAAACTATTAAAACCATTTTTGAAAAAGAAAGAAGATAATGGTGATAATGGCGGTGCCAAGCCGAAAACATTCCTTCAATATTTTTTTAATTTTTAATTATGGTGTGGCCGGCATTGCTACTATTAAGCTTCGTTGCGTCGCACTCTTGTACATTCAGTAATTCTCTTCAACAATTAAAGAAATGTCAGATAAAAAAATTGTACTTGGTTTTAGCGGTGGACTCGATACAACTTACTGTGTAAAATATCTTAGCGAAGAAAAAGGCTACGAGGTGCATAGCATTATTGTAAACACAGGCGGATTTACTGATGACGAACTGAAAAAGATCGAAGCACATGCTTATAAGCTTGGCGTAAAAACTCATACCACTATTGATGCAGTAAAAGAATATTACGATCGCATTATCAAATATCTCATATTCGGAAACTGTCTAAAGAATAATACTTACCCGCTTTCTGTTTCAGCAGAAAGATTAAGCCAGGCTCTTCATATTGCTGAGCATGTAAAAAAGCTGGATGCAAAAGCGGTTGCACATGGAAGTACCGGTGCCGGCAACGACCAGGTAAGATTTGATATGATATTTCACATCATGATTCCCGGTGTTGAGATCATCACTCCAATTCGTGATCTAAAACTTAGTCGTGAGGAAGAAATTGCCTACTTGAAAAGTAAGGGCATTGAGATGAATTTTGAAAAAGCGATGTACTCCATTAATAAAGGTTTATGGGGAACCAGTGTTGGAGGCAAAGAAACTCTCAATAGCAAGGGCATGTTACCTGAAGAAGCATGGCCTACACAGGTCAGCAAATCAGGAAATGAAGAAGTAAAGCTTGGTTTTGAAAAGGGAGAACTAAAAACGATAAACCATAAACAATTTAAACACCCATCAGAATCAATTCAATATTTACAATCCATTACCGGGCCTTATGGAATTGGTAGAGATATACATGTTGGTGATACGATCATTGGTATTAAAGGCCGTGTAGGTTTTGAAGCTGCAGCACCTATGGTGATTTTAAAATCTCATCATGCATTGGAAAAACATGTTCTTACTAAATGGCAACTGCAATGGAAAGATACATTGGCACAGTTTTATGGTAACTGGATGCACGAAGGACAAATTCTTGATCCGGTAATGAGAGACATTGAAGCATTTTTGGAAAACAGTCAGCAGAATGTAACAGGCGATGTATTTGTTCAGCTAATGCCTTATCGTTTTCAAATTCTCGGTATCGAAAGTAAATATGATCTGATGAGCAGTAAGTTTGGTAAGTATGGGGAAATGAATACTGGTTTTACGGGTGATGATGTAAGAGGGTTTTCAAAAATATTTGGGAACCAGACGTCGATCTGGAATGCTGTTAAAAAAGAAAATGAGAAATAAGAAACAAAGAATAAGAAAAGAGAAAGTACAAATAATTACCAATACTTACTTATTCCTTATTTCACATTCCTGATTTCTTATTAATTAAATAAAAATGAAAATTAAAACAGGCATCATTGGCGGAGCAGGTTATACGGGTGGCGAACTTATACGTTTGTTGATTCACCATCCGGGTGTATCTGTTTCTTTTATTCATAGCCGTAGCAATGCTGGCAAGCCTGTTCATTCTGTTCACCAGGATCTGCTTGGTGACAGTGATCTGCAGTTTTCCGGTGAATTGAATGATGATATTGACGTTTTGTTTTTATGTCTTGGTCATGGTGAGTCAAAAAAATTTCTAACAGAAAATAAAATTTCTGATAGAACTAAAATTATTGATTTAGCCAACGATTTCAGATTAAATCTACAATCCGAAATCGGAAATCGAAAATTTATCTACGGTCTTCCAGAACTGAACAGAGGCATAATCAAAAAAGCAACCAATGTTGCTAATCCCGGTTGTTTCGCCACCACTATTCAATTAGGTTTATTGCCATTGGCAAAAGCAGGTTTATTAAAAGAAGTTTATACAACCGGGATTACCGGAAGTACCGGTGCCGGGCAAAGTTTGACTTCAACTTCACATTTTAGTTGGAGAGAAAATAATATACAGGCTTATAAAACTTTAACGCATCAGCATCTTGGAGAGATCGGAGAATCCTTGAAGCAATTACAACCAACAGGTGATATACATGTAAATTTTGTACCGTGGAGAGGAGATTTTACAAGAGGGATCTTTATCAGTTCGCAAATTCATTGTGAAAAAAAACTAGATGAACTGAATAAATTATATGAAGATTTCTATTCTGGACATCCTTTTACACATGTTACAAAAGACCCCGTCTTTTTAAAACAAGTTGTAAATACAAATAAATGTGTTATTCAACTCGAGAAGGTGGAAAACATGACTGTTGTTCATTCAGTTGCTGATAATTTATTAAAAGGCGCAAGCGGCCAGGCCGTACAGAATATGAATTTGATGTTCGGAATAGATGAAACAACAGGATTAAATCTTAAAGCAAATTATTTTTAAACACAAAACCAAAAAATCCGTAAAACCGGTTAGTGAGTTATGAATTTATTCGACGTATACCCCATCAATGATGTAACTATTGTAAAAGCAAAAGGTTCTTATGTATGGGATGATAAAGGTGAGCAGTATCTTGATCTCTATGGTGGTCACGCAGTCATCAGCATTGGTCATACACATCCGCATTGGGTGAAGAGGATTGAAGAGCAGTTGGAGAAAATTGCATTCTATTCTAACTCCGTCAAAATTCCCTTGCAACTGGAACTTGCACAAAAGTTAGGGAAGGTTTCCGGTAAAGAAGATTACCAGCTCTTTCTTTGCAACAGCGGTGCTGAAGCAAATGAAAATGCATTGAAGATGGCTTCTTTTCATAATGGGAGAAAAAAGATTGTTGCCTTCAATAAATCATTTCATGGAAGAACATCGCTGGCTGTAGCAGCAACTGATAACAAAAACTACATCGCCCCGGTAAATGAAACTGATAATGTGATCTTTTTACCATTAAATGATGAAGCAGCTCTTGAGGATTACTTTGTAAAAAACGGAAAAGAGATTTCATCTGTAATCATCGAAGGCATACAGGGTGTTGGGGGGATTAATGTAGCGGAAAACTCATTTCTTCAAAAGATAAGAACACTGTGTGATGAATATGGTGCTGTTTATATTGCTGATAGTGTGCAATGCGGTTATGGAAGAAGCGGTAAGTTCTTCAGTCATGATTTTGCCGGAGTAAATGCAGATATCTATACAATGGCGAAAGGAATGGGAAATGGTTTTCCTGTTGCAGGTATTATCATTGCGCCGCATATCAAACCAAAACATTTTCAACTTGGGACAACATTCGGAGGCAATCATCTTGCTTGTGCTGCGGCATTAGCTGTGCTTGAAGTTTTAGAGGAAGAAAAATTAATAGGCAATGCCACTTTAATTGGAAAATATTTAAGAGATGAGCTCGAAGCAATTCCTGAATTAAAAAATGTAAGAGGCAGAGGATTGATGATCGGTTTTGATGTACCAGAAGAATTGAAAGATCTGAAAAAGAATTTGCTCTGGAATCAAAAAATATTTACTGGCGAATCTAAACCCAATGTCATTCGGTTATTACCAAGCCTGGCATTGAAGAAAAGAGATGCTGAGCAGTTTATTGATTCGGTAAAAGAGGAAATAGGGATCCTGGCAGCACAAGATTGATGACACGCAGATATTTTATGATTGTTATGATTGGCGCTGATGTGATCATAAATTATCTTAATCATATTAACAAATCTGCGTTCTATCGAAGCCGAATAGCGAAAAGAACGATGAAGAGTCCGCCTGAGGCGGAACAGAAGATGATAGTAGTACAAAAGCTTAGTAAAAAATAAACTATCGAAAATTGAAACAGTTCATTTCAGTTCATGATGTAAAAAAAATTGATACGTTAGTGTTAGCAGCATTAGCGTATAAGACAAATCCGTTTTCGGATAAATCGCTTGGCGTTAATAAACGAATCGGTTGCTTGTTTCTAAATCCGAGTATGCGTACAAGATTAAGTACACAGATCGCTGCACAGAATCTTGGAATGGAATGCATCGTTTTTAATGTGGGACAGGAAGGCTGGGCGTTGGAATTTGAAGATGAAGCAATCATGAGTGGCAATACTGTTGAACATGTAAAAGATGCAGCGCCAATTCTTGGAAAATATTTTGATATACTTGCTATACGCACTTTTCCATCACTGAAAAATCGCGAAGATGATTATAGCGAACTATACATTAAACAGTTTATTAAATATGCGGGCATCCCGGTGGTGAGTTTGGAGAGTGCAACACTTCACCCGTTACAATCTTTAACGGACATTATCACAATTACTGAAGAACTCAATAAATGGGAGGCGACCCGTAAACCAAAAATCGTATTGACATGGGCACCGCATGTAAAACCTTTGCCGCAATGTGTGGCAAATAGTTTTGCTCAATGGGTGAATGCATGGGGAAAATCAGATTTTGTAATTACTCATCCCGAAGATTATGAGTTGAGTGAGGAGTTTACAAAAAACGCAACCATCACTCATAACCAGGAAGAAGCCTTGAAGGATGCTGACTTTGTATATGTAAAAAACTGGAGCACTTATAATGATTATGGTAAAATTTATACCAATGATCCGAAGTGGCAGCTAAAGAAAAAAAGATGGGTCGTTACTAATAATGCAAAAGTGATGCATTGCTTACCTGTAAGAAGAAATGTTGAACTGAGTGATGAAATATTAGATAGTGAAATGAGTATTGTGACGCAACAAGCCTCAAACCGGGTATGGGCGGCGCAGGCGGTACTGAGTGATATCCTGCGGTCAAATGCGTAAACTGCTATATGGCTGAATTATTTGTAATAAAAATTGGCGGAAACATTATTGATGATGAAGTTAAACTTTCTTCATTCTTAAGATCATTTGCTGCAATTGAAGATAAAAAGATACTGGTGCATGGTGGCGGTAAACTGGCCACTAAGCTGGCAGAGAAAATGGGAGTTGAACAGAAGCTGATTGACGGAAGAAGGATCACCGATGCAGAGACGTTGAAGATCGTAACAATGGTGTATGCTGGTTATGTAAATAAAAATATCGTTGCACAATTACAAAGTTTTAATTGTAATGCGATCGGTCTTAGTGGTGTTGACGGTGATATCATTCTTGCTCATAAAAGAAAGCATCCGGTCATAGATTATGGTTTCGTCGGCGATGTGGATGCTGTTAATACTCCCTTATTGAAAAATTTGTTGAAGCAAAATCTTTCTCTTGTATTTGCGCCCATTACACATGACCAGCAAGGGCAATTATTAAATACAAATGCCGACACTATTGCCCAGGAAATTGCGAAAGCACTGAGCAATGAATATGAAGTGAAACTTATTTATTCATTTGAAAAAAGTGGTGTGTTGATGGATGCTGATGATGAAAGCACAGTTATTACAAATATTAATCCCGGTTATTATCAGGAACTAAAAGCAAAAGAAAGAATATTCGCAGGAATGATCCCAAAACTGGATAATGCCTTTGCAGCTTTGAAAAGTGGAGTAAACAAAGTGATCATTGGAAAAGCAGAGGAATTAGATAAATTAATGAAGGGCACAGCCGGAACAACTATAAAGAATGACTAAGGATGTTTCCATATTGCAAACAGATGCTATTGATCTTTTAAAACAACTAATTGCTACTCCTTCTTTCAGCAAAGAAGAAGACAATAGTTCTGCAGCTATTAAATCTCTTCTTGAAACACACGGAGTAAAGGCCGAACAATACCTTTATAATATCCGGGCGAAGAATAAATATTTCGATGCCAATAAGCCAACGATCTTACTGAATTCACATCATGATACAGTGAAGCCAAACAAAGGTTACACACTTGATCCTTTCTCTCCTATTGAAAAAGATGGAAAGTTGTTTGGTTTGGGCAGCAATGATGCAGGTGGAAGTTTGGTTTCATTGATTGCAACATTTCTGCATTTCCATGAAAAGGAAAACCTGAAGTATAATATTATACTTGCTGCAACTGCTGAAGAAGAAATTTCTGGTCATAATGGAATTGAAGTATTGTTACCGCAATTAGGTAAAATTGATTTTGCAATAGTAGGTGAACCCACTAAAATGCAAATGGCGGTTGCTGAAAAAGGATTGATGGTGCTGGATTGCACTGCTGCCGGACGTGCAGGACATGCTGCAAGAGAAGAAGGTGAGAATGCAATTTATAAAGCGATAAAAGATATTGAGTGGTTCAGTTCATATAAGTTTGATAAGGTTTCTGATCTATTGGGACCAGTGAAGATGAGTGTAACAGTAATTGAAACGGATAACAAAGCACACAATGTTGTTCCGGCACAATGCAGGTTTGTAGTGGATTGCCGGGTAAATGAGTTGTATAGTTTTGAAGATATGCTGGAAATTATACGGTCGAATGTACAAAGTGAAATAAAACCAAGAAGTACAAGATTACGTTCCAGTACAATTGCATTGAGTCATCCTTTGGTGGAAGCAGGCTTGAAAATGGGAAGAAGCTATTACGGCTCCCCTACTACATCCGATAAAGCATTGATGAATTTCCCCGCATTAAAGATCGGTCCTGGCGACAGTGCAAGAAGTCATACAGCAGATGAGTATATTTATATTAATGAAATAAAAGAAGGAATTGAGTTGTACATTCAGTTATTAAATCAATTGCTATGAAGTTGTGGCAAAAAGATAAAGCCTCATTAAAAGAAGTAGAAACATTCACAGTTGGAAAGGACCGTGAAATGGATATGTATCTCGCTGCTTTTGATGTAGTAGGTTCTTTAGCACATATACAAATGCTGGAATCAGTTGGTTTACTTACAAAAAATGAATTATCACAACTTCAGTCAGCGCTTAAAAACATTTACCAGCAAATAAAAAAGGGGGAATTCAAATTGCAGGAGGATGTTGAAGATATTCATTCACAAAATGAATTATTACTTACACAAAAACTTGGCGACGTTGGTAAAAAAATTCATGCTGCCCGCAGCAGGAATGACCAGGTGCTGGTTGATATAAAATTATATTTAAGAAATGAGCTGGAAGAGTTAGTAATAGCGATTCAACCATTCTTTGATCTCCTGCAAACGCAAAGCGAAAAATATAAAGAACATCTGCTTCCCGGTTATACGCATTTGCAATTAGCAATGCCTTCCTCATTTGGTTTATGGTTTGGCGCTTATGCTGAAAGTTTGGTGGACGATATGATCACATTGAAGGGAGCTTATGATGTTGTAAATAAAAATCCATTGGGTTCTGCAGCGGGTTATGGTTCTTCATTCCCTATCAACAGAACATTAACCACAAAGTTGCTGGGCTTTGATGATCTGAATTATAATGTGGTGTATGCACAAATGGGAAGAGGAAAAGCGGAAAGAATTGTTGCTCAGTCGTTGGCAAATGTCGCTGATACTTTTAGCAAACTCAGCATGGATGTTTGTTTGTATCTGAACCAGAATTTTGAATTTATTTCTTTTCCTGAGGAATTGACAACAGGCAGCAGCATTATGCCGCATAAAAAAAACCCTGATGTATTTGAACTGATACGCAGTCATTGTAACCAAATTAAAGCTTTGCCGAATGAGATCATGATGATGACAACAAATTTACCATCAGGTTATTATCGTGATCTGCAATTACTAAAAGAACATTTATTTCCTGCATTCAAAACCTTGAAAGATTGTATCGAAATGGCAGGTTTAATGCTAAGTAATATTGAGATCAAAAAAGATATTTTGGCTGATGAAAAATATAAATACCTGTTTAGTGTAGAAGAAGTAAATAAATTAGTGAACGCAGGAATGCCTTTCCGCGATGCTTATAAAAAAGTGGGATTGGATATTGAAGCTGGTAATTTCAAATACGATGTTTCAATTCATCATACACATGAAGGTTCAATTGGAAACCTTTGTAATGGGGAAATAAAAAAACAGATGCAGAAAATTGTAAATTCATTTCCTTTCGAATCTGTAGCTGTTGCGATTAAGAATTTACTTCAATAAATTTCACGCAACGTCCGCAAAGAAAAAACGACGCAGCGTCGCCGCCTCATTGCGATCGCTGCGAGAAAAAAGCTGAATAGAATTACCAACCTACAAGTGAGTGACACAACAGGCGATGATGGCAGCACAAAAACCGGCTACATAAAATTCATTTTTCTAGAATCCATATTTATCGATCAAATAGATCAATGCCGCCATATTAACTGCGCCTAGTTCCAGTTCACGTCTGTTTACATTTTCAAATACATCATTTCTGGCATGATGATAATCGAAATAACGCTGTGAGTCCGGTCCAAATTCTGCCACGGGTGTTTTAAATGTTCTGTTCAAAGGGCCAATATCAGCGCCGCCTCCGCCATTGGTGATTTCATAAACACCATAAGGGTAAAGAAGAGGAATCCAGCTTTGCAGTTTTTTTAATTGCTCAGGAGTTCCACCAAAACTAATTGAACGTGGTGTAAAACCGCCGGCATCACTTTCCAAAGCAAAAATGTGTTTTTCATTTTTAGTTTTTGCTTCCTGTGCATATTTATTACCGCCACGCAAGCCATTTTCTTCATTGGCAAATAAAACAAACCGAATTGTCCGTTTGGGTTTATAACCCAATGCTTTGAATGCTCTTAATATTTCAATCGTATGCACCACACCTGCCCCGTCATCATGTGCTCCTTCTGCCGGATCCCATGAATCAAGATGCCCGCCAATGGTAATTATTTCATCCGGGAATTCTGAACCGGTCAATTCACCAATAACATTATGCCCGATCGTATCTGGAAGAAAATGTGCATTTGTTTTTATAGTTAAACTGATGATCTTATTATTCTGAATTTGATCACTTAACCAGTCTGCATCTTTTAAACCAACTGCCAATGCAGGAATTTTGGCTAAAGTCGTATCGTATCTCAATGCACCAGTGTGTGGATTATTATCAGTGCTATGCGTCATACTTCTTACGATCACAGCTACTGCACCATATTTTGCTGCACGGCTTGCTCCCCCGCCACGATAACTAACCGCATCGCCATATGATTGAAAAGTTGAGATGAATGTTGGGTTGAATTTATAATTATAAAAAACGATCATGCCTTTTAAAGAATCCTTTTTCTTTTCCAATTCATCAAAAGAGTTTACCAAAACAACTTTTGCAGTAAGGGCTTTATTTTTTGTTCCTTCAGAATTGCCCAAAGCAAGAACATCAAGCTGCTTATCAATAAAAGAAGATTTCTTGCACCCTTTATAGCTCCATTATAAAGTACTTCAGCTTTATCTTTCCCGCCTCTTACCCAATGCGGCACCATACATTCCTGTAACCATGCTTTATCAGCGCCGCTTTCCTTCATCACTTCTACACCCCATTTTTCCGCTTTTACCATTTGTGGCGAACCGGTTAGCCTCCCACTAATTTGCTTGGTTAAATAATGGAGATTATCATACGCCTTTCCATTCGTTAAAATTTCATCAGAAAGTTTTTTTATCATTACCGAATCTTCGCTTTGTGAAAAGCTGTTTGTAACAAGTAAAAATGTAATTGCAAGAAATAATATCTTCTTCATGTGTTGTGTTTTGTGTTCAAAGGAATCTTTGAAGGCTGAAAATAAAGAATGCCTCGTTTTGTAACAAATTATTGATATAAGCGGCAACTCCTGATATAATTTTAGTGATTACCTTCGGGCACTTATGACGATCACCAAAACCATGCGAATAGGAATTGTTTGTTATCCCACTTTCGGAGGCTCCGGCGTATTAGCAACTGAATTAGGAAAAGCATTGGCGCAAAAGGGCCACCAGGTGCATTTTATTACGTACCAGCAACCCGTAAGACTGGGTTCATTTACGCCAAACATTTTTTATCATGAGGTGCATGTACCTACTTATCCATTGTTTGATTACCCTCCTTATGAAACGGCCCTCGCCAGTACTATGGTGGATGTTATAAAAAACAATAACCTTGATCTGCTGCATGTACATTATGCCATACCGCATGCTTCCGCTGCGTATATGGCAAAACAGATCTTAAAAAAAGAAGGGAAAAATATTCCTGTTATTACAACCTTGCATGGTACTGATATTACTCTTGTAGGAAGAGATAAAACCTATGCGCCGGTTGTAACCTTTTCAATAAATGAAAGTGATGCGATCACTGCAGTATCGGATAATCTTCGCGATGAAACCTACAAGCATTTCAAAATCCAAAAGGAAATTGAAGTGATCAAAAACTTTGTGGATGTAAGCCGTTTTAACAGAAAACCAATTGATGCTTTTAAAAAAATGATCGCACCAAATGGTGAAAGAGTGTTGATGCATGCATCCAACTTCAGAAAGCTAAAACGCATCCCGGATGTAATAAAAATTTTTAAAGAGGTAAATGATAAGATACCAAGCCGGCTAATGTTGGTTGGTGATGGACCTGAACGACCTGCTGCTGAAGATCTTTGTCGTGAATTAAATCTTTGCGATGAAATAAGATTTGTGGGCAAGCAGGAACAAATGGAAGATATTCTTGCGATCGCAGATCTGTTTTTACTCCCATCAGAATATGAAAGTTTTGGTTTGGCAGCGTTAGAAGCAATGGCGGCAGGTGTACCTATTGTTACAACTAATGCAGGTGGTCTGTCAGAAATAAACATACCGGGTGAAACTGGCTATATGGGTGATGTGGGTGACATAAAAGCAATGGGGCAACAAGCCATTAAAATTTTACGTGACAATGAAGTGTTGAAAAAATTTAAAGAAAGAGCGGCTGCTCATGCGAAGGAGTATGATATCAGCAAAATCGTTCCTCTTTATGAAAATTTGTATGAAAAATTTTTATAAAGCAAAAAGTCAACTGCATAAGCAGATGACTTTTATATATTGACAACGGCTAAGAGAATTATCTATGCAACCACTGTTCAGGGTTCAATTTTTTGTTTTCAACCATTAAAAGAAACTCAAGCTTACCACCTTCACCTGTTTCATCATCCACTGCTAACTTACCAATTGATTGACCAGTACCCACATTCGCACCTTTTGCAACATTTACTGAAGATAAATTGCTGTACACTGTGAAATATTTTCCATGGCGTATCATTACAGATTTTGAATCGCCGATATTAAATACACTTACAACTTCACCACTAAAAACGGATTTTACATTATTACCGGGTTGCGGGGTGCAGATCGTAATGCCTGGATTATCTCCCTTCAATTTTGTTTTTTCTATTTGATATGGGCCATAATGGATACAAACTGTTCCTTCATCAACCGGCCAGGGAAGCTTCAACCTGTTTTTTTCAAAATCAGCATTGAGTTTTAGATCTGCCTCAGTATTAAATACAACACTTTCTCTTACCACATTAGGCTTTGTATTAATAGTTGTATTATTTGTAACTGCAGGATCTGTTGTTACTGGCTTTGCATTTCTGGCTGCTTCATCAGCAGCTTTCTTTTTCGCTGCAGCAATTTCCCTGTTTATTATTGAAGTAATGGCATTTTGCAGGTCCCTGTCTCTTTTCTTTTTAGCAGCCAATTGTTTTTGCAGATCTTTTTCCTGCGATTTTAATTGATTGAGAACGACATCTTTCTCTTTTTTCTGCCCTTCCAAATTTTTAGCCTGTTCGGTCTGGTTTTGCAGCGCATTATCTTTTTGCTTCTTTTTGCTTAACTGATCATTCTTTCTTTTTGCAATTAAAGCCTGTGTTTCTTTAATAGTATTCACCTGTTGCTCCCGGTAGGAACGATATGTTTTAAGATAGGTGATCCGCTTGATCGCATCATTAAAGCTACTTGCAGAAAAAATAAAATTCAGGAAATCATAGTTACTCCTGTTCTTATATGCATACACTACACTGCGGGAATATTGAGCCCTTAAAGTGTCTAATAACTTTGACAGCCGGTAGATCTCAACATTACTCAGGTAAATATCATCATCGATCATCCGTAATTCTTTGCTGATATTACTGATATATTTATTCTGCAATTTTATTTTCCTGTCAATGAGATTGTATTGCCCTACAATTTGCCTGGTTTTACCTTTTAGTTTATCATACTCTCCCTGGATCGCTTTGATCTCTTTTTGTATTTCCTGTCTTTCTTTTTCCAGCTGGGTTTTATCTTCTGTTTGGGCAAAGAGCAAACAGGAAGAAAAAACAAACGTGAAGAAGAGATAGATTCTTTTTTTCATGGTTACCTGGTGTTGTTAATTCCGCTGAGCGGAAAATGGTAAATCAATAAGGGTTGGGATCAATTTAAAACGATAAGCCGCAAATTAAATTTTATTTGTTATTTCCTTTTATAGTTTTTTGGCACTGAAAACGGGTAACTTAACGTTTCATTAAAGGCATATTGCTTGAAATTGAGTTTTACATCAAGCTTATTCTTTTCAGTAACCGAAATAGTACGATTAGTAGAAAACCTAACTCCTTTATTGCTTTCATAATCAGAATAAGTGAGAAAGCATGTTCTGTTCCGCAATATGTCAACATCATCGAGTTTACTGTGCAATACAAGATGATCGTTGTTGTTCATCGAGATCAGGTGCCTGAACCAATGTCCTTCACTTAACAGCGAAATATTATTGCCTTCAATGGAATAAGAAACAATATTTGTATCAAGAAAAACAGGATTGCCAATGATCAATTCCTGAACAGTACGCAGGTCAAGTGGCAGTGCTGCGACTTCCTGTAAATATTCTAACGATCGTACCTGGTATTCTTTATCCAGCTTATTTAAAATGCGTACGGAATCTTTATCAATTAATACCCGCATACCCTCAATCCCCAGGGCACCATTTACTGATATCCAAATAAGGCTGTCTTTTTTCATTCTTATAAAAACATTGACATCATATTTTTTTCCATCGCTGCCCTGGTAGTCTGTATTAATTTTTGCAGAAAAGGTTTCAAACTCGATCCTGTTTGCGAGAAGTTGATAATAATTGTCTTTTATGAATTTGACAGAATCTGCATGCGGGTCAGATGTGGGCTTGCTGATCACTTCCACTGTATCTTTTTTTACGGAAATAGCTGATTGAATTTTCCGGGTGGAGCGGCATGACGATACCAGCAATGCACCTGTAATTATTATTAATATAAATCGGATCATTATTATTGTTTTCCTGTATGGCCAAAACCACCTGCAGCCCTTTCTGTTTCATTTAAAATTTCCACCTGTACAAACTCGGCTCTTTCTGTTTTCTGAATTATCATTTGCGCTATCCTGTCTCCAGAATTAATAACTTGTTCTTCTGAAGAAAGGTTGATCAATATGATCTTAATTTCTCCTCGATAATCAGAATCGATCGTACCGGGTGTATTCAGGCATGTAATGCCTTGTTTAATTGCCAGGCCGCTTCTTGGTCTTATTTGTATTTCATATCCATTTGGTATTTCAACAAACAACCCTGTGGGTATTAAAGTTCTCTCAAGCGGCTGAAGCGTTGCAGGAATATCCAATGATGCCCTAACATCCATGCCAGATGATCCTTTTGTTGCATATTGCGGCAAAGGATTAGCAGACGTATTAACGATCTTTATTTGTACATGCGGCATTCCGGCAAAGTTAAAGCTTCAATGGCACAGGATAAGGTATATGTTATGAATGAGTAGTTAAACTTTCTGCAGCAAGACTGTGGCATAAGCCATGATGCCTTTTCCCTTTCCAATAAATCCCATCTCTTCAGTTGTTGTTGCTTTTATTGAAATATCATTTTCAGAAACGCCGGCTATTTCTGCAATTATCTTTTGCATTTCTCCTATATGTTGTTTCACCTTTGGCTCCTGCAGGCAGATCGTACAGTCGATATTTACAACTGAATAACTTTTTTGTTTGATCAAATCCATTGTTCGTTGTAATAATAGTGTGCTTTTTATATTTTTAAATTCTTTTGAAGTGTTTGGAAAATGAACGCCAATATCACCTAATGCAAGGGCTCCAAGCAAAGCATCACAAATGGCATGCAACAATACATCAGCATCACTATGCCCGATGGCTCCTTTTTTAAAAGGAATATTTACACCGCCGATCCATAACTCTCTTCCTTTTTGTAACTGGTGAAAATCTACACCGCTGCCAATTCGATAAGACATGATTTTTTTTATTTATTATTCAAATATAAAAAAGAACGTCCCGCCTGAGGCGGGACGCTATTATAATTATTTTCTTCATTTTTATTTTGTGGTTGCAGTACCTGTACCATCAAAGTTGAAGTGCAATGAGAAACGCAATGTGTTTGATAAAGGATTGCGATCAACACCACTTCCGGAAGGAAGCAGGTAAGAAAAATCAAGACCAAAGCTCTGGTATTTGATTCCTACACCCATTGTAAAATATCTGCGGTTACCTTTTGTTTTATCTTCATGGAAATAACCGGCACGAAGTGCAAATTGATTATTATACCAATACTCAGCACCAAGTGAAGCCTGGAACTCTTTTACTTCTTCGCTGAATCCACCAGGAGCATCTCCGAAAGAACTGAACCAGCTACCAATTACACTTTTGCTGCGATAATCAGCTAATTGCTGTGCAGTAGCAGGATCAGCAGGGGGTGTGGGAACAAGTAATTTATTCAGGTCAGCACCAAAAGTTAATGAATTGGCAGAGTTAAAAACTCTTGTATAAGTAGTTCCGAGTCCTAAATTAGCAGGTATATAATCTTTTTGATCTGCATTGTCAGTATAAGAGATCTTAGAACCAAGATTGCTCATAACTGCGCCAAATGCCCAACCTTGTCCCAGGTCATTATGACCATTGTAATAAAAAGCAAGATCACCGGCAACAGCACTTGCTGCCTTATAATTATTGCCGGCTGCAGGTCCTTCAGCAAGATTAGAATAGATGTATTTTAAACCAACGCCAATACCTGCTTTTTCTGAAAGCTTGCGGGAATAACCAACATCAATTCCAAATTCACGAGGACGGAAAGTATTCAGATCATTGCCGAGGTTATCAGTAAACTGAATATTTCCAAGACTGAAATAACGCAGTGAAGCAGATAAAGCCTGTTGATCATCGAATTTATAATATCCCGCTACTGAAGCAAGATAAACATCGTTAAGAATGTCTTTTAACCATGGCGTGTATGATGCTGAGATGCCGCCTTTATTTGTATTGTAAGGAACTTTTGCAAGATTCCAGAATGATGAATTGGCATCTGGTGAAGTGGCAATTGCCAGGTCACCCATGCCAGCTGCGCGGGCATCAGGTGAGATGCGCAAAAAAGGAACCGCAGTGGTCACAACATTAATAGGATCTACGCTCTGGGCTTTGGTGGTTTGGGCAATTCCGACAAGGATGAGGATTGCAGCAGTTAGTTTAAATGCAGTTGGTCTCATTAGTAAGAGTTTATGTTATTTGTAAATATAGAGGAATTTTAAAAATTATGGTTCTAAAAATATTTATTTTTTGTCCAATTATGTATCTCAAAAAATCACCAGTTTTTCAGTGACAGTCCGTGATTTAGAGCCGTTACAAAAGACTTTAATTCGATAGATGTACACTCCTCTTCCGATCTTATCGCCGAAATCATCTCTGCCATCCCATTCCACTTCACAAGAACGGTTACTATATGTGTTTATTGTTTTTTCGATCTTTTTTACTACCCTTCCAGACAGCGAAAATATATGAACCTGGACATATATATCCTGACCTGGTTTATTATGCTCAAACCAGAATTGTGTTTTGGTTGTAAAGGGGTTAGGATAATTGAGAACATGATCGATCACAAGTTCATCATCATTCATTACAGAAAAATCAAGTATAAACTCTGACGAATTATTAAGGACATCCCATGCTTTAATTTTTAGCGAATGAATGCCGGGTTCTAATTCAGGTAATTGAAAATGGACATACCCCTGCCCATATTTATCAAGATCGGCCTCATAATAATTATTCAGGCTAAATATCTGATCGCTGTTGTTGTCAAGCATTGCGGTAATATCATGTCCAATACCGCTGCCTGAAGTGTTGATCCCGGATGAATCAGCCAGCTTTAAAACCAGTACCGGGTTTTGATTCACGATGCTACCGTTCACAAATTTTTCATCATTTAACCATGCTTTTATTTCCGGGCCATCTTTATCATTATCAATAGTAGTGGCTGAGCCACCAATTATAAAGCCATTAAAAAAATCACTTCCATCTTTTGTTCCATCTTCAGCATAGTAACTTATTTTGCCCGGGCCATATTGGTAATTGATGTCTTTAGGAACTTTAAAAGAAAAACTGAATTTGCCATTGATAACCGAAGCCTTGCCCTTGAATAAAATATTTGATTGCTGTTGAAATGATGTTTGCTGACTGCCGGGATCATTAGCTTTTGTAGTAATGGTTTGTGGTTTATCAAAGACCATCGGGTAAAGAGTACCATTTAACGATGAAAGAACTGAACCATTATAATCAGTTACTTCCCCTTCAATGATCACTTTTTCTCCGGCAGATAAAGTATCCGTTTGTATTAATGGATCAAATGAATTTAGCCGTGTAGTTTTTATTTTAAACTGCGGAAAAGCAAGTGTGATCGCCGGATCGCCGAGCAATGTAAATTTCCTGTTGTTGATCAGGTCACCTGAAGTTTGATAAGTATAATTTTTAGCGGCCATTACTGCTTCACCAAGGCTTCTGTATTTCCCGTTTGCATCGGGTTGCATAGCAAACTGCATGTAATTGTTATTCATGATCCGGTTGCTGAATGAAAACACAAGTCTTGTAGTTGTCATCATTGCAATGCCACCGGTCTTTGGCCTCAGTAAAATATTTTCCCCGATCGAATTGATGAATGGGTTATCGTAAGGCGCAAAATCGCAGGTGGCGGTAACAAATAAGGGAAGCCGGTTACTGTTGCTCCAGCTATTTATCATCGGTTGATCAAGTATTACCTCTTCCGCAAGTCGGGCAGATCCTCCGTGACCAATAAAATTAAACACCAATGTTCCATTTGCAATGCGGTTATTGATCGTTTCATTCACAGTTGGATACCGGCTTCCTGCTGATCCACTTTCCTGTTGAAATGCATCCAAATAAATTTTCTGAATATTAAAAACCGGGTTAGCAGAAACGGTGCCTGTTATTAATTCAGCATCCTGCAAATGCAGGTTATTATCTTCATCATCTGCAATAAATGAAATATTATTTCGCCATGCACCAAAACTTTCTTTGCTGTAATAAGCAATTACTTTATCAACATAATTTTTTGCGTCGTCAGAATTTTTTGCCGGCACCCTGCCTATCCCAATGTCAAGAAGATTTGTTACTAAACCTGAATTGATGTCTTCATTATCATCCAAAAAACCAAAGAAATCATCACTTGTATAGGTGCTCAATGGATCAAGAAAAATTTTACTTTGATATGCAGGAACCAGGTTTGTGTTATTTGCGATCCTGTTTCTATAATCAAATGAAGCATCACCAAAAAGCAACAAATATTTTGGACGATTTGCCGGAGTACCTGCATTTTTATCAAAATACATTTTTACAAAATCACGAATAGCAACAGGATCCTGTGTGCCTGAAGAAAACTCGTTAAAAATTTTATCAGCTGCAACAACCGTCACTTTCAAATTCCTTTGCCGGTGAAAAGCAGCCAATCTTTCTGCTTGTGAAAGAAACAAGTTGTTTGTAACGATTAAATAATCTGTTTGCTGTGAATTGTGCAGATCCTGGTTTTGTATTCGGCCTGCATTTACAGGTGCCAATGAATTGGTCGGGTTAAATGCAATGTATTCTCTCAACCTTACTGCATCATTAACAAATCGAAATTCATTTGTTGAAAAACTTCCCTGCATTCTGATCGGTGTCAATGGATCTGTAATATCCCAAGCCTGTGTGTTGGTTGCTGTATTGCTTACTACAAATTCGCAAATATTGTTTCCAACACTGTTCCAATCACGAAAAGATAATTGGCCGCTGTTATTTAAAACGAGGTTTCGCCTTGCATGAATTTCAAAAAAGTTCAACCAGCCCTGTGAATTAAACCCTCCCGGCAAATAAGTATAATTGATCTGCAAAGGTTCCTGCAACAACAAAATATCCGATAGTTGTTGAGATTGCTGAGCAAACAGATCATACAGCCCGGCTCCTGTTGATGTGACATTGATCTGTTGTATCAATTGATTATTGATGCGAACATCAAAACGACTGGGAACATTAATGGACCTCGCAACACAATTCGAGATCAATGTAGCCGGTGAGCCAACAATAAGATTTGGCACACTGACGGAAAAAGATCTTGAAAGCGTTTTACCCGGGGCATCAGCAAGCTCTTCACCCAGCCATTCTTTGCCACTTGATAAAAGATTTATCGTATCAAGCTCATGAAAAATTCTTTCATTGAATGAATTAATTGTTAATCCCGGCGAAGTATTTACCAGTACTGAAGCAATTCTTTTTCCAACACCTCCAATGGTAATGAAATAATAAGCAGAATCCGAGTAAATATTTTTTTGATGAACAAATCTCTTATTCACTGAATCCTTTAACCACCTGTCAGGTCCGGGTGCGTAAAAAAGAAAATAATCACTGCCATTAAATAAACCATCGCCTCCATCTATCAGCATAATCGCATTTTCGGCAAGATCATCAATTGGCATATCTGCATTTGCTTCGCTAAGCATGCTGCCGCCATTTCCAAAAAGTCTTATTGAAGCCGATGAAATATTTGAAGTATTAAATCCGAGTGTCGCCAGAAAAGGAACATCAACTTTGTAAATTCCGCTTTCTTTTACAGCAACTTTATTCCAAATTCCTGAGGCCAAAATAGAATTGTTTTTGTACACTCTTTGAGCACTAACATTAGTTGCAAAAAAGCACATTAACGATAAGGTTATAACTGTAAATCTCCTCATAGTTTCTTTATAAAAAGCAGGGGATTTAACGAGTTCAAAAAAAGTATTTCTGCTTAATAAAATCATTATAATGTGCCTATATTCGCAGACGGGGTAGATAAAGTATTATTAAGGTGCAATATTTTATCCCACCCGGCGTTAAATTTATTCCAATTCAAAGGTTTATACAAAAAACTATGAAAGTGAAAAACTTAATTATCCTGTTATCCTGCGCC
>Ga0070698_100002647_pt1 | contig 19740 bp, 11 predicted proteins | sample KBSK1502metaG_FD_65477 | JGI IMG/M metagenome (GOLD analysis project Ga0070698, IMG submission 65477) | Corn, switchgrass and miscanthus rhizosphere microbial communities from Kellogg Biological Station, Michigan, USA - KBS K1-50-2 metaG | ecosystem: Host-associated > Plants > Roots >...
CCCACGTCGATCCATCTCGTCGGAGAAGTCCTTCACGATCTGCACAATTACAGGATCACGCACACCCGGTGTTGGGGTCTTATCTACCCGACGTTTGACCTTTGAGAACGCAAGGTGCGGGACAAACGTCGGATCGGAGGTGCCAATCACGATTAGCTGCATCCACCGATCGCCGTGCCGTTCTGGTTTGAAAACCTCAAACTTTCCAAACGCCGCTTGCCGCTGATGCTCCCGTGACCTGGCGAGCCGCTTGACATATTCCGCTTGTCCATCGCCCGCGAAATACACGTTGTTATGGGAGTTGATATATTGGAGTGCGTTCAGGTGATCTACGTCTTCCTTGGAGATGTCGATCGCACCGCGCCCTACCGGCCCGACCTTGTAGATGTCGCGGTCATAGAGAAAAAGGGCAAGCTGCGGCGAAATAGGAAACGATATTTGCAGGCCGCGCGATGCAAAGCCACGAGAGCCGAGGGCCGTAGCTGTCGCAACGGCACGAACATGGCGTTGGTCTCCTCGATCAATGTGTTGGTTGAGGAACACAACAGGGTTATCGCCAGCCATGTAGAATGAGCCGGGCGGCGCTACCAGAAGCTGGTATTCGAGATCGAATAGGACAGGCGCACGCACCGCTGCAACATGAACGTTCCAGGTGGCAGCGTTGGTGATGCTGATCCGGACATTATCGAGATATTCTGCCAGATCAGGTTCTACGTGTTTCCGGAGGACGTGCTTGCCGAACTTATCGGCCATCTCGTTGATCTCGGTTTCGCGAGCTTGCGTTCGGCCGTGTTGAACGGCGATGAACTGGCCGAGTAGCCCGTGCTCAGGTGAATGGCGGGGCGGCAGCTTTCGTTCGGTAATCATGCGCCTGAACATCGGCGCCGCGGCGTCTTCGAGCATCGCGAGCCCCGACTCGCTTCGGCCGTCTTTGCCGTAGAAGTAGGGGCGGGAGCACTGCCCGGCGATGCTAGCGCCGAAGATGGACCTATCACGAGCGATGTTATAGAGATGAATGCTCCTGCCGTTCTCGTCCGTCGCAAAATTACGGAGATAGAACTGCGGATTAAAATGCTGGTCCTTATTGTGCGGCATAATTGCAAAGATCAGGCAGGGCGACGAATACCTTTAGAAGTTGAGATCAGAAGCTCAAGCCTCAACAACGTCATTGCCTGCAAGAATAAGCGCACACAGCGCTCCAGATAATTGGCATATGAGATTCGATGTTCTGCCCCGGTTCCGCCTTTTCCGACGCGATAGGAGATCATCTGGTTGGATCGGTCGAACACGAATGAGCTATGGTGAGTCGGGCTTTGGCGTCGATCTGTGGCGCTTCATCGCCGGCATTGGCATCGGCGTCGAGCTCGTGACTGATGCCGAGAAAATTCTCGTTTCGCGTACCAACGGGAATTCCTCCACAAATATTTGAATTCGTGAGATTTTTCACCGATGTTCGAGGCTGGATACGAGGAGATCGATAACAAATATCATGTCGTCCACCTCGCCAAGCGCCAACGACGGCGACGGTATCTTATGTATGGCGGGCCGATCGGCGCAACGCGTCAGCACGCAATAACATCAACGTGCCCCTCGCTCGCATAAGCAATGATTCTGCGGTCGCGGGTTACAATCGGGATGCCGAGGTGGCGCGCTGTTGTCACAATCAAACGGTCGCCGGGATCTCCATGTAGGTCGCCGGGAAGAAACGAAGCATCTATCGCAATCTCGGAGGTCAGGGGCGCCTCCTTGATTGCAGGACCCGCCATTACTCGCGCGAACCAAGTCTTTGGATCGGGCATAAACCGCACCGCCGTGGTACGACCCGCCTTGGGCTTGCTCAGCAGACCAACCTCCCAAGCCGAGACGGGCGAAACAAAGACGCCGTCTGCGAGGCCGGCGCCGACTATCGCCGCGGCCGCCGAGCCCGCAAGCGGGTCGCCATTGGCAAGCCAAATCACTGCGCAAGTGTCCAACAGTACGGCGCGCGGCAACCGACCCTCGCTCACCGATGGAGCTCATCCTCCTCGGCGGCAAAGGCTTCCTCTGCCGCGGGCGCTGTCAGATCGACCTCCGGCGGAATGATGACCGACCCTCTCAGAAAGCCATGCAACCGCTCGACCTGGGCGGCCTCCGCCGCCGGCGGCACGAGGACGGCGACCGGGACGCCCCGCTTGGTGATAACGACCCTCTCCCATTCCCGACTCCGGATCCGGTCGAGAATATCGAGACATTTCGCCTTGAATTCGGTTGCGCTAACGATCTGGCAGCCGGCCATTGTTTTCGTTTATGGTCATCTAAGATGACCACTATGTAGAGCAAGTCGCGTGTCTCTTCAAGCCGCGCGATTAATGGCCAATCGCTTCGAGGAAGGCCGCCCCACGCGGCGACCAAAGGCGGTTCTAGCGACGCAGGACCAGTCGGCATGAACATGGCAGTTCCACCGGTGATCCCGGTAGCGTCAAGCGCTGCCATAGAATGCAAAAGTTTTGCCCCAGAAGCTCGATAGAGACCCCATGTCGGGTTTTTACCGGTTCGTCAAACGAGGCGCACGATGACCGTTGCAGTACCCCCGTTCCTGGCGACTGATCCCGAGGTCTACGAGCATTTCATGGGACGATGGAGCCGGCGCTTGGCGGAACCCTTTCTGGAGTTTGCCGGGGTCCGGCCCAACGACCGCGTCCTCGATGTCGGCTGTGGCACCGGCGTCATCACGGCCGCCTTGGGAGCGCGCGGGTGCAAGGCGGTCGGGGTCGACGCCTCGGAACCATATCTCGATGGCGCCCGCCGCCTTCGATCGCATCCGAACGTCGTCTACGAGGTCGGCGACGCGCGCCATATGCAATACCCCGATGCCTCCTTCGACGCCTGCGTTTCTACCCTGGCGATCGACGTCATTCCGGAGGTCGATCAGGTCGTTGCGGAGATGCGGCGCGTCACACGCCCCGGCGGGGTCGTGGCGTGCGGCGTATTCGACTTCTGGGGCGGTTGGTCCGCTCAGGATCTGGTCTACGATACCGGGGCCGTCCTCGACGAAGGGATACGTGCTCTGCGGGACTACATGAAGGCGCGCCCTCTCGTATGGGCCAACGGACAAGCCGCGCTCTGGCGCAAGACGGGACTGGCGGACGTCGTGGAAGTTCCGATCGTGCTCAGTTTCGACTACGTGGACTTCGAGGACTATTGGTCGAGCTATTCGACCGGGCCGAGCAGGATTGCCCAGCGTCTGCAGGTATTGCCGAGTGAGCGGCGCGCCGAAATAGAGCGGCACGTTCGCGCCGGATATCTCGCCGGATTGCCGGACGGTCCACGCTCGTTCGCAATCATCGTCCGCTCGGTGCGGGGGATTGTTCCACCAGGCACGGTTTGAAACCAAAACCAGGGAGCGAATTCCGGATCTATTCGGTCAGCTGCCCAAGATTGCGGACGCTCGCCATCACCATGGTAGAAGAGGCAACGACACAGCAGGCGTTGTATGATCTTTGCGAAGCCGGGGCTGAGGCAATCACCCAGACGTGATAATGGGGCGGCTGGCCGACGAAGCCGAGCGTTGGCTAGGTAAGCCGGTCCTCGCCATAAACGCGGCCTTGCCGTGATGCACACCGGGCACCGGCGGGATTGAATTGCCTCGACTCGATTTTTTCGCGAGCACCAGACGCTGACGGCCGCCTGCACTGCCACGGTTTGGCCGTGAAATGATCGTATGATCATCGGCAGATTTGACTATAAATGCGCCGTTTCGAATGACTGTAATTTCAATTGTATTCGATACACTTCTTCTGTTGCTGGGAATAACGATCTACCAAGGACGAGATTGCGATTTCCCGTTATTCCCGGTTTCCCCGATTCTTTTCCCGGTTCGGCGGAAAAAATTCCCGGTTCGCCGGCTTACGGGAATTCGCCTGCAAGCCCTTGGATTCATGTGCAGTTTATCGCAGGCGACCGAAGGCGAAACGGGAAAAACGGCAAAATTCGCGGTTTATTTCCCGTCTCGACGGGAATTCGGCGCCCGGTCAGCCTTCGCGGCGGGTCAGCTCGATATAACCGAACGCGTCGATGCGGGCGTCGAATTGCCGGCTGACGACGGTCGAGGTCTCGTCCTCGACAATGACGGCGGGGCCGGGGATGAGGGCGCCCGGGCCGAGGCTGCGGCGCTCGTGGATCGCGACTTGGGTGAACTCGCCGGCCTCGGGGTCGAAGACGGGGCGAATGCGCGCCGGGTCGGGCGAATAGGATGCGGGAGCCGATGCCGCGGCGGCCGTTTCGGCCGGGGCCGGGGCGGAGAGCAGCAGCACCCAGCTCAGGATTTCGACCTCCACACCGGGGATGACGCGGCTGTAGAGCCGGCGGTACGCCTCCTCGAAGGCGGTGCGCAGCATTGCGGCGTCGTCCTCCCGGTAGATCCGGGCCGGCAATGGCACGGCAATCTCATGGCCTTGACCGCGGTAGCGCATGAAGGCGGAGCGGCTCTCGGTCAGCGGCGCGGCGCCGGCGCCGCGGCGGACGATCGGCTCGGCCTCGCCGCGCATCGCCGCGTAAAGCGCATTAGCCGCCGCCGCATCGAATTGGTCGAGGCGCTGCAACGCCGAGCGCACGATCTCGTAGGCGATCGGCGCGCGCAGAAACCCGACCGCCGAGCCGACCCCGGCATAGGACGGCACCAGCACATGGTCGAGACCCAATTTTTCGGCCATTCGCGCGGCGTGCAGCGGCGCCGCGCCGCCAAACGCGACGAGGGTGCGGCCGCGGGCGTCCTTGCCGCTTTCGATTGCGTGGACACGCGCGGCGTTGGCCATGTTCTCGTCGACGATCTCGCTGACGCCGAGCGCGGCGAGCTCGACGGCCAGCCCCAGGGGCTCGGCCACCTCCCGGCGCATCGCCGTCTCGGCCGCATCACGGTCGAGCGTCATACGCCCACCGGAAAAACCGGCTGGATCGATACGGCCGAGCAGCAAATCCGCATCGGTGACGGTCGGCGCCATGCCCTGGCGGCCATAGCAGGCCGGCCCTGGATCCGCGCCGGCGCTGTCGGGACCGACGGTGATCCGCCTCAGCCGGTCGATCCGCGCGATCGAGCCGCCGCCGGCGCCGATCTCGACCATCTCGATGACGGGAATGCGCAACGGCAGCCCGCTGCCCTTCTTGAAGCGGTAGATCCGCGCCACCTCGAAGGCGCGACTGGTCTGCGGCTGCAGGTTATCGATCAGGCAGATCTTCGCGGTTGTTCCGCCCATGTCATAGGACAAGACCTTGTCGAGCCGGCATTGCCGGGCGATCTCGGCGGCAAAGATCGCGCCCCCCGCCGGACCGGATTCGACGAGCCGCACCGGGAAGCGGATCGCGGTCTCGACCGACGTCAGCCCGCCGCCCGACAGCATCAGGAAAAGCGGGCAAAGAAAGCCCTCTCGATTCAGCAGCGCCTCGAGATCGGCGAGATAGCGGCCGATCAACGGCTGGACATAGGCGTTGGCGCAAGCAGTCGAGAAGCGCTCGTACTCGCGCATCTCGGGCGACACCGCGCTGGACAAGGTGATCTCCACCCCGGGCAGCCGTTCGGTGAGGATCTCGCCGGTGCGTTGTTCGTGCGCCGGGTTCGTAAAGCTGTGCAAAAGGCCGATCGCGACGGATTCGATCGCCTCGGCGGCAAGCCGGTCGGCCAGGGCGGACACCCCTGCTTCATCGAGCGGCACGAGCACGCGGCCGCCGGCGTCGATGCGCTCGCGCACCGGAAAGCGCAGCCGACGCGGCACCAGCGGCGGCGGCAGGTCGATGTTGACGTCGTATTGCTCGAACCGGTTCTCGTGGCGGATCTCGATCGTGTCGCGAAAGCCTTCAGTGGTCACCAGCGCGGTTCTGGCGCCCTTGCGCTCGATGATCGCATTGGTCGCGAGGGTCGTGCCGTGAATGATGATCGACAGATCGGCCGGCTCAAGCATTGCCTCGCGCAATACGGTGCCGATTGCTTCCAGGACGGCGCGCTCGGGCGCATCCGGCGTGGTCAATATCTTGGCGCTATAGCGCCGCCCGCCCGCTTCGAGCGCGACATCGGTGAACGTGCCGCCGATATCGACCCCGAGTCGAGCCTGGCTCCCTCTTTGCAGCGCCACGCCTGCCTCAGATTTCTCGACTGAGGAGGCGATCCAGCGACAGCGGGCCGCCGCCTCGGATCAGGATCGCGAGACAGATCAACATCAGATAGACGGGGACCTCCATGCCTCCGTTCGCCCAGAACCTATGCCACCCAGGGCGGCAACGACGTAACGCGAGCGAGCCGCGCTCTGGTATGTCATGTGGCTCCCTCTGATCTGCGCAAACCGTTGACGCGATTGTACAGTATCGCATCTCCCTGGCAAATTTCGACGGCGGTTCCCCCCCCCGCGCCGGACACCGCGAGAGAACGCATCGGCGATGCTGCTGAAGCATCCCCGAAGCAAGCTTCGAGGCGGCCCCCCTTTTAAGCGGTTAACCAGGGATTTGCGACCGGCGCGAATTGGACGCGCTTATTCGCGGCGGTGTGAGCCGCCTTACACTGCGTTGACGGTTCCTAATGTAGCCTCAGGCGTCGGCAACCAATTGAGGAGATTGCAATGCCTAGTGCCAGCACCAAATCGCGCCGGCCGCGGCCGATGAATGTCCACGTGCATCGCGGATCCGCCGCCGAACGTAAGTACCGAGCTGTTGCAGGCGTCCCGGGGCTGATGCCCGAGGAGTCGGTTCAGGGCCTACCGTCAACTCCCACTCACGATCTGCTGTTTCACGGCGGGAAGACGATAAGAAACCTCACCTATACGAACTTTTATGTCGGCGCCGACGCTTGGGACCAGAGCGATATACAAAACATCGACCGGGCGCTCGACGCAGCCATGTCCGAGCCGACGCTAAACAACGTCATGGCGCAATACTTCACCGGGGTTCCTACCACCAAATTCGTCGCGTCCAAGATGCTGGCGGGAGCAGCGCCGGATCAAGTGACGAAAGAAGACATCGAGCAGCTGGTCAACACTCTGCACGGTCAGGGCAAGCTGTCGGGCTTGGACTTCAGCTCGACCGTGTTCAACTTTATGCTGCCGCGCGGCACGGTGCTAGTCGATGATCCGACCGCAGGCGAAACCACGGGCGGTCACAGAGCCAAACGCCGTCCCATTGGCGATGAGGACGACAAGGCCAGTTCGCTCGAAGGACTGGGCGGATTTCACGGCTCCGTCCAAGTCAGCGGCACCACGATCTATTATGCCGTCGGGGTGTTTTCTGCGGCAGACGGCGGTCAGAGCAACGGGATCCCGGTGTTCGACGCCCCTTGGAAGAATGTCGTGGCGACCTTCTATCATGAGCTGAACGAGGCCCGCACCGACCCGGACGTCGAGCAGGTGATAAATGGGGGGCCAGCATCATTGCTCGGCTGGAATTCACGGCAGGGTGAGGAGTGTGGAGACTTCCCGGTCTTCGAGGCGGATCCGCTGACGAAGGTTTTCCAGGAAGTCGCGATGGCGGGTGGGGGTACTGCACCCGTGCAATTCCAATATTCCAACTTTGTCCATGGCCCGGAGGGTCCTGCCGCGTCGCCGCATCCGCCTGCCACGCAGAAGGCAACCCACCGCCGCTCGGCGGCGTAGTGGCGACTGCACTCCCGCTGCCCAATGCGACGGGAGTGCAGTTTCTCGGTCATTTGTCCCGCACTTCTTCGACTGAGGGCGGTAGAGGGCTGAAATTGAGCGGGGCGTCCTCGTCGATGCGGTCGCGGCTCGGCAATTGCGCCGCGTCCCAGCCGCCGCCCAGCGCCTGGATCAGTGCGGCGCTCGCGACGAGCCGGCTCTGCCGGATATTGACCGCCGTCTCGGCGTTGGCCAGCGCGGTCTGATCGGCGACGATAACACTGGTGAACGCGACGGTGCCGGCCAGATACTGGTTATTGAGGATCCGCGCGGCTTCGAATGCCGCGGCCACGGCCTTGTCCTGAACCTCGGCCTCTTGGGCGAAGATGCGCAGAGCGGCGAGCTGGTCCTCGACCTGCTGGAACGCGGTGAGCACGGTCTGCCGGTAATTCGCGACGTCCTGGTCAAAGAGGGCGCGGGCCTCCTCGACTTGGGCGCTGCGCGCGCCGGCGTCGAATACGGTCTGCACGAGGTTCGCGCCAAACGCCCAGAAGCGGCTCGTGGTGGCCAACAGACGGTTCAAGGTCAACGCCGAAGTCCCGTAATCGCCCGTGAGAGTGATATTGGGATAAAACGCCGCCACGAAAACGCCGATCTGGGCATTGGCGGCCGCCATCAGCCGCTCTGAGGCAGCGATGTCCGGGCGGCGCTCCAACAGCGCGGACGGCATCTCTGCCGGTATCACCGGAACCGCGATCCTCGCTTCCGTTGGCGGGATCGAAAATTCGGCGGGTGGCTTGCCGATCAGCACCGCGATCGCGTGCTCGAGCTGGGCGCGGGTCACGCCGACTGCGATCGCCTGCGCTTGGGTGCTTTCGAGCTGGGCCTCGGCCTGGGAGACGGCCGACTGGTCCGCGGTGCCGCTCTGATACTGGTTGCGGGTGATGCGCAGCGATTCGGCATAGTACGAGGCCGCCGCGTCGAGCAGGCGCTTCAGCTCGTCTGACATTCGCAGCTGCAGATAGTCGCTGGCCAAGGTGCCCTGAGCCGACAAGCGCGCACTGGCGAGATCGCCGGCGCTCGCCTGGGCGCTCGCCACATCGCCCTCGACGGTGCGGCGGATCCTACCCCAGAGATCCGGTGTCCAGCTCGCCGACGTGGAGGTGCTGAACGAGCTGCTGGTGAACCCGGATCGGCCGGCCCCCGTGCTGCTGCTGGAGCCACCGCCGGTTCGCTGACGCTGCGCGCTCGCATTCAGATCAACGGTCGGAAAAAAGGCGGCGCGGGCCTGGGCGACGATGAATTCCGCCTGACGGAACGCCGCTTCGGCGGCTTTCAGGTTCTGGTTGGAGATGTCGATCTGCTTTTCGAGGTCGTCGAGCAGCGGATCCTTGTAAACCGACCACCAGGCGCCGCGGTCGATCGCGTCGAGCGGCTCGCCGACCTTCCAGCCCGCTTCCTTGTATTGGGCCGGCACCGGGGCGCTGGGCCGGTGATAGTCCGGCCCGACGGTACAGGCAGAGAGCAGGAGCAACGCGGCGCCGATCCCCGCCAACAAGCCCCTCTCCCGCACTGCGGGAGACGGCGACCCCCGGAGGGAGCCGGGTGAGGGCCGCTCTCGCGACGAGAGTGTACCCTCGCCCACCCAGCCCCTTGGGCTCGGCCCCCCCTCTCCCGTGACACGGGAGAGGGGCCTGGTAACGGCCACTCCCATCCCCCTGAAACCGCCGTTGTTAATACGGACCGAGTTCCGTCATTCGCCGGGTTCGGGAATCCGACCCGAGTGGAAGGGCTGGTGGCGACGGCGCCAGCGGTGTCGACCCCACAGACGGAAGCGATCAAGATAGAGGTAGATGACCGGTGTCGTGTAAAGGGTCAGCAATTGGCTGACGATCAGCCCACCGACAATGGATATGCCGAGCGGGTGGCGCAATTCGGCCCCCTCGCCAAATGCGATCGCCAGCGGCACGGCCCCGAACATCGCCGCCATCGTCGTCATCATGATCGGCCGGAACCGTTTGAGGCAGGCCACATAGATAGCCTCGCGTGAGCTCAAGCCGAGACTGCGCTCGGCATCGAGGGCGAAATCGATCATCATGATCGCGTTCTTTTTGACGATCCCGATCAGCAATATCACTCCGATCAGCGCCATGATGCTGAACTCGGTGTTCGTCGCGATCAGCGCCAGCACTGCACCCGCCCCTGCCGAGGGCAGGGTGGAGAGGATCGTGATCGGGTGCACATAGCTTTCATAGAGCACGCCGAGGACGATATATACCGCGAGCACCGCGGCGGCGATCAGATAGGGCTCATTGGCGAGCGATTGCTGGAACAGCTGGGCGGTGCCCTGAAAGCCGCCTTGGATCGACGGCGGCACGCCGAGACGGTGCATCTCGTCCTCGATCGCCGCCGTCGCCTGGCTCAGCGAGACATTGGGTGCGAGGTTGAACGAGATCGTCGAGGCAACGAAAAGATTTTGGTGGTTGACTGCAAGCGGCGTGTTGCCCGGGCCGAAATGAGCGAAAGCCGAGAGCGGCACCATCGTCTCGTGAACGGTGCTGACAGCGGCCCCTGTGGAGGTACTGTTGCGGCCGGTATTGCCAATCGCATTATTCGCCGCATTGCGGGCAACATTGCCGGCGATCTGAGCGGTCGTTGTCGCCGCGGCGGTGCTGCTCGCGGGCGGCACCTTGGCGGCAACCGTCCCCGCGAGCGGTTGGGTGGCCTGAGTGCCGCTGACCGTGCCGCCGCTGGTACTGACATAAATCTGGCTCAACGTTTCCGGGTTCTGCCAAAACTCCGGCGCCACCTCCATGACGACATGGTATTGGTTCTGCGTGGCATAGATCGTCGAGACCTGACGCTGGCCAAAGGCGTCGTACAGAGTGTTATCGATCTGGGCGACGGTCAGCCCGAGGCGAGCAGCAGTGGCACGGTCGATGATCAGTTCCGTTTCGAGCCCCTTTTGCTGCTGGTCGAGATTGACATCGGTCAGTTGCGGCAGCCGCTGCAGCGCTGCTTCGACCTTGGGCGCCCAGTCATAAATCTCGTCGGTGTTGTCGGCCAGAAGCGTGTATTGGTATTGAGCGAAGCTGGCGCGACCGCCGGCCCGGATGTCGGTCGCCGGTTGCAGAAAGAGACGGGCGCCTGCCACCCGGTTGAGCTGGGGGCGCAGCCGGCTCATAACCTGCTGGACCGACGCTGTCCGCTCGGTCAACGGCTTCAGCACCACAAAAACAAAACCGGAATTGGTTTGGCTGCCTCCTGTGAAGCCGTTTACCGCCTCGACGGCCGGATCCTTGCCAAGGATATCGACAAACTCGGTCAGTTTCTCTTGCATCAATTGGAACGAGATGCTCTGGTCGGCCTGAATTCCGCCGATCATCAACCCATTGTCCTGTTGCGGAATGAACCCCTTTGGAACGATCGTAAACAGATAAATCGCGAAGCCGAGCGTCGCCAAAAGGCTCAGCATGACGAGCGCCGGCCATTCCAACGCCCGTTGCAGCGTGCGATCGTACAAGGCGAGCATTCCCGCGAATGCCCGCTCGCTGACCCGATAGAGCCGCCCATGCGCCACTCCGCGCCGGTCGGGCAGCAGATAGGCGCACATCATCGGCGTCGTCGTCAGCGATACGACCAGCGAAATCATGATCGCGACTGACAAGGTCATTGCAAACTCGCGGAACAGCCGTCCAATGATGCCGCCCATCAGCAGAATCGGCACAAAGACGGCGATCAGCGAGACGCTCATCGAAAGGACGGTAAAGCCGACCTCGCGGGCACCTTGCAGAGCCGCCTGCATTCGCGTCATTCCCGCTTCGATGTGCCTCGTCACGTTTTCGAGCACGACGATCGCATCGTCGACGACAAAACCGGTCGAGATCGTCAACGCCATCAGCGACAAATTGTCGAGACTGTAACCCAATAGGTACATCGCCCCGAAGGTGCCGATCAGCGAGACCGGCACCGCGACAGTCGGGATCAAAGTAGCGCGGAGATTGCGCAGAAACAGAAACACGACAAGGACGACCAGGGCGATGGCAATCAACAAAGTGCGCTGCACGTCATGCAGCGAGCTCTTGATCGTCTTGGTCCGGTCCATTGTGACTTCGACGTTGATCGCGCTCGGGATCGAGGCCTCGAGCTGTGGCAACACCGCCTTCACCCGGTCGACCGTCTCGATAATGTTGGCGCCCGGCTGCCGGTAAAGAAACACCAGAACCGCCGGTTTGCCGTTCGAAAGCCCCTGGTTACGTAGATTCTCGACTGAATCGCGCACTTCCCCGACATCGGTGAGCCGGACCGGAGCACCGTTACGATAGGCGATCACCAACGGTCGATAATCGGCGGCGCGATTTGCCTGGTCGTTGGTGTAGATCTGAAATCGACGCTCGCCATCTTCGAGCGCACCCTTCGGACTATGGGCATTGGCCGAGGCCAGCGCGGCTCGAACATCTTCGAGCCCGATGCCGTATTTGAACAGAGCGAGCGGGTTGAGCTCGGCGCGCACAGCCGGTAACGAAGCACCGCCAATGACGACTTGGCCAATGCCGTCGATCTGCGACAGCCCTTGCTGCACGACTGTCGACGCGGCATCGTAGATCTGGCCGCGCGTCAGAGTGTCCGAGGTCATCGCCAGTATCGCAACCGGCGAATCGGCCGGGTTGACCTTGCGGTAGGTGGGGTTCTGCCGCAAGCTGGTCGGGAGATCGGCGCGCGCCGCATTTATCGCTGCCTGAACGTCGCGGGCAGCACCGTCGATGTTTCGGTTGAGCCCGAATTGCAGGGTGATCCGCGTCTGGCCGACTGTGCTCTGCGAGGTCATCTCTGCGACATCGGCGATGATCCCGAGGTGGCGTTCGAGCGGGGTCGCCACGGTCGCGGCCATCGTGTCGGGGCTCGCGCCCGGCATCGTCGCGAATACCGAGATGGTCGGGAAATCGACCTGCGGCAGCGGCGCCACCGGCAGCTGGAGATAGGCGAAAAAGCCGGCCAGGGCGATGCCGATCGTCAACAGAGTGGTGGCAACCGGCCGCCTGATGAACGGAGCCGACGGGTTCACCGATCGATGCCCGCCGCGCTGGGCGCGTCGCTACGGATCTGGCCGCGCAGCGCACCGCCGAGCCAATCAAAGCCGAGATAAATGACGGGTGTCGTAAACAGAGTCAGCAGCTGGCTGACGATCAGCCCGCCGACGATCGTCACTCCCAGGGGGTGACGCAATTCCGAGCCGGTTCCGCTGCCGAGCATCAGCGGCAGAGCGGCAAACAGCGCCGCCATCGTCGTCATCAGGATCGGGCGAAAACGCAGCAGGGAGGCCTGATAGATCGCCTCGCGCGGCGGCTTGCCCTCGTTGCGCTCGGCGTCCAGGGCAAAGTCGACCATCATGATCGCGTTTTTTTTGACGATGCCGATCAACAGGATGATGCCGATGATCGCAATGACGCTGAGGTCGCTGCCGTCGATCATCAATGCGAGGAGCGCTCCGACCCCAGCCGACGGCAGGGTCGAGAGGATCGTGATCGGGTGGATGAAGCTCTCGTATAGCACACCCAACACGATGTACATCGTGATGATGGCAGCGATGATCAGCATCAGCTCGTTACCAAGCGCCGCCTGAAAGGCCAATGCCGCGCCCTGGAAGACGGTGATCATGCTGGCCGGCATACCGATTTCCTGCTCCGCCTGCTTGATCGCGTTGACCGCCTCGCCGAGCGAGGCACCTTTGGCCAGGTTGAACGAGACGGTGGTCGATGAAAACTGGCCGAGATGATCGATCTGCAGGGGCGCCGTTTGCTCATGGACTTCAGAAATCGCCGACAGCGGAACCTGCCCATTTGCGGCGGTCGATGACGGCAGATAAATCGATCCCAACGAGCTCAACGACAGCTGCAGTTGGGGATCCGCTTCCAAAATGACGCGGTATTGGTTGCTCTGCGTGAAGATCGTCGAGACGATGCGTTGTCCGAACGAATCGTAGAGAGCGTTGTCCACCGTGGCGGGGGTTATCCCAAACCGGGCGGCCGTGGGGCGGTCGATCTGGACATAGGCGGAAAGACCGTTTTCCCCAAAGTTGCTGGTGACCCCCTCGAGTTGCGGGATCTGCTGCAGCCGCTCCAACAATTTCGGGACCCAAACCGCGAACTCGCTCGGGTTGGCGTCCTCGAGCACGAAATTGTACTGGGAGCGGCTGACCGTCGCGTCGATCGTCAAGTCCTGGACCGGCTGCATGTAAAGGGCGATCCCCGCGACATCCTGCGTCTCCCGCTCCAGCTGCCGGATCACGTCGCTGGCAGAGTTGCGCCGTTGGGCGCGCGGCTTCAGGTTGATCAGAAACCGGCCGGTGTTGAGGGTCGGGTTAGTACCGTCGACACCGATAAATGAGGAAAGGCTGACGACATCTGGGTCCTTCAGAATGGCGGCCGCCAATGCCTGTTGCCGCTGGGCCATGGCTTCAAAGGAGACCGAGGGAGAGGCTTCGGATATTCCCTGTATCAGCCCGGTGTCCTGGATTGGGAAAAAGCCTTTCGGGATCACGATGTAAAGAAACACGGTCAGAGCGAGCGTGGCGCCCGCCACCAGCAAGGTGAGCGGCTGATGGTCGAGGACCCAGCTCAAGAGCTTGCCGTATCCGGCAATCAGCGCGTCGAACCATTCTTGGCTCTTGCGCGCCACCGCCGACATCTCCGAGGGACGGCGGTGACGCAGGATCTTGGCGCACATCATCGGCACCAAGGTCAGCGCGACCACCGCGGAAATGATGATCGTGACCGCGAGGGTGATGGCGAACTCGCGAAACAATCGACCGACGACGTCAGGCATGAAGAGCAACGGGATCAGCACCGCGATCAGCGATACCGTCAGTGAGATGATCGTAAAGCCGATTTGCTCGGAGCCCTGCAAAGCCGCCTGCAGCGGCGGGTCACCGGCCTCGAGATGCCGCGAGATGTTCTCGATCATGACGATCGCGTCGTCGACGACAAACCCGGTCGCGATCGTCAGCGCCATCAGCGACAGGTTGTTGAGGCTGAACCCGGCGAGATACATAACCGCCAAGGTACCGACCAGCGACAGCGGCACCGACAAACTCGGGATCAGAGTCGCCGAAGGACTGCGCAGAAAAACGAAAATCACTACCACGACGAGGAGGATCGCGAGACCGAGCTCGAATTCGACATCGGCCACCGAAGCGCGGATCGTCGTGGTGCGGTCGGTCAGGATCTCGACATCAACTGCGGCGGGGAGGGCTGCCCTGAGCTGAGGCAAAACGCTCTGTATGCCGTTGACGACCTCGATGACATTGGCGCCGGGCTGGCGCTGGATATTGAGGATGATCGCCTGCTCTGTGTTCACCCAGGCGGCTAGCTTGGTGTTCTCGGGTCCTTCCTTGGCCTCGGCAACGTCTGACAGCTTTACCGGCGCGCCATTCCGGTAGGCGACGACCAGATCGTTGTAGTCAGAGGGCTTTCTGATCTGGTCATTGGCGTTGATCGTATAGGCTCGGCTAGGCCCGTCGAAATTGCCCTTCGGGATATTGACATTCGCATTGGCGAGTGTGGAGCGCAGATCGTCGATGTTGAGGCCGTAGGCAGCAAGCTGACGGTAATTTGCCTGAATGCGCACCGCCGGTCGATGCCCGCCGCTGATCGTGACCAATCCGACCCCCGGCAATTGCGAAATTTTTTGCGCCACCCGGGTATCGGCGAGGTCTTCGACCTGGGTGAGCGGCATGGTTTTCGAGGTCAGCGCCAAAGTCAGGACCGGTGCATCGGCAGGATTGACCTTTGCGTAGATCGGCGGCGCCGGCAGATCCGCCGGCAGCAGATTGCCGGCGGCATTGATTGCCGCCTGTACCTGCTGCTCAGCCGCGTCGAGACTGAGATTGAGGCTGAACTGAAGGGTGATGACCGAAGCCCCGGCTGAGCTCGTCGAGGACATCTGATTGAGGCCGGGCATCTGGCCGAACTGCACCTCGAGCGGTGCAGTGACGGAGGAGACCATCACATCGGGACTGGCACCCGGGTAGAAGGTCTGCACCTGGATCGTCGGATAATCGACCTGGGGCAAAGCCGAGAGCGGCAGAAACCGGTAGGCAAAAATGCCCACCAGCATGATCGCCACCATTAGCAATGTCGTCGCCACCGGCCGCAAAATAAAAATGCGAGAGGGGCTCATTTCAGTTGTTGCCCCAAGCTGGGCGCATTACGGCATTCGCCCCCCTCCCGTCCCTGGTCACGCCCGCACAACCGGGGTTCCGGGAAACCGGAGGCAAGACGCTCACGGGGTGCTCCGCCGACGTTCGCGGCCCTGCCCTTGTGGTTGGTCTTGCGGCTGTGGCGAGCTCTGACCTGCCGGCGCGACCGCCGCTGTGCCACTCAGCGGTGTGGTCTGCCCCTTGCCGGCATCGGGTTGGTCAACCGGTGTCACCGTCACCTTAGCACCGTCGCGCAGCCGGTCAGTGCCATCGACGACAACATTTTCTCCCGGCTGCAGCCCGGTCAGGATCGCGATCTTCTGTCCGTCGGTTGGCCCAAGCTTCACCTTTTGCACAGCGGCCGTGCGGTCCGGCTTCACCACATAGACAAAGGTGCCGGGCGCGCCGCGTTGTATCGCCGAATTGAGCACAATATCGGCATCGTGCATTGTATTGACCAAGAGCTTGACGTTGACGAATTGATTCGGAAACAGGCTTTCCTGATCGTTGTTGAATATTGCCCGCAACTTGAGGGTGCCGGTAGTGGTATCGATCTGGTTGTCGACCGTGTCGAGCTTGCCCTGGGCGAGTTCGGTCGAGCCGGTATGGTCATACGCTGTGACGGCGAGGACCGCTCCAGTCCGCACCCGTTTCATCACCTCCGGCAATTTGTCCTCGGGCAAAGTGAAGATGACCGAAATCGGTTGCAGCTGAGTGACGACGACAATGCCGTTCGCATCACTCGTCTGGACGTAATTCCCGGGGTCCACCTGGCGCAGCCCGACGCGACCCGTCACGGGCGAGACGATGCGACAATAAGTAAGGTTCAGCTTCTGCGCGTCGATCTGCGCCTGATCGGCTTTGACCGTCGCTTCGTTTTGCGCCACGAGGGAGATTTGGGTATCGCGAGTCTGCTTGGCGATCGAGTTTTGCGCGACTAGCGTATTGTAGCGCTGTAGATCCAACTGGGCATTCTTCAACAACGCCTGGTCCTTTGCCAGCTGAGCCTGGGCCTGCTCAAGCGCCACCTGGTAAGGGCGCGGGTCGATCTGGGCGAGAAAGTCGCCCTTGTTAACCATCTGGCCTTCCTGGAAAGCCACTTGCATCAGGTAGCCGCTGATTTGGGTCTTTACCGTAACCGTCGCCAATGGGGTGACCGTGCCAAGCTGGCTCAATGTAACCGGCATATCGCCCTTTTCGACCGGCGCCACACCGACCGGGACCGGAGCGCCGGGCGGAGGCCGGCCGTTATTTTTCGACTGAGTCTCGGGCCGCGGAAAATACCAGACCGCCCCGCCGACAATCGCGACGATCAAGAGCAACCAGAGGTACGGCCGCAGCCGCGAGCGCCGCGGCCGCTTGGGTAAGATCTTCCCCGGCAAGGCGGGGCGCACGATGTCGTCGTTGATGCGCACACGTCCGGGGGGTGCTAGACTTTCGCTTCGCTGATCGTCCATGATCGTCTGGGCTTGGCGCTCCAACGAAGAAATAGCCAGGCGCAAGCCTAGCAATCTTTGGCTTACGCGTCTCGCGCGACCCGGTAGATCACGATTCCACGGTACCGATAGGGCTTGCCAGGTCGTCGATTATATGGCGCAGGGTCGCAAAATATCCCGATCGAGAAAGCCTCTTCCGTCCGAACGCCGCATCATCTCAAATGGCTATTTGGAGCGAGGCTCAAGGTGAGGCGATGGCGACAAATCTTCTTAGCGGCGGTCAGCTCGTCGTCGCCGCGTTACGTGCGCATCATGTCGACACGGCCTTCAGCGTCGCTGGCGAGAGTTATCTCGAAGTGCTCGACGCGCTGTTCGATGCTCCCGAGATCCACCTGGTAACCTGCCGCCAGGAAGGCGGTGCCGCGTTTATGGCCGAGGCTTACGGCAAGCTCACCGGCAGGCCGGGGGTGCTGCTCGTGACCCGCGGCCCGGGCGCCTGTAATGCTTCGATCGGCATCCACACAGCCTTCCAGGATTCGACGCCGATGATCGTGCTGGTCGGCCAGGTCGCGCGCCACCAAATCGACCGTGAAGCTTTTCAGGAGGTCGATTTCCGCAAGATGTTTGCGCCGCTCGCTAAATGGGTGGCGCAGATCGACATGGCCGAGCGCGTTCCCGAACTCGTCAACCAAGCGTTTCAAGTCGCGACCTCCGGCCGACCGGGCCCAGTCGTGCTCGCATTGCCCGAAGACATGCTGCGCGACCGCCGCGCGGCTGCCGTCATCGGTCCATACCGACCCGTACACGCCCATCCCGGTGCCGCCGATCTCACCGAGATGCACCGGCTCCTCGCCGCGGCGGAACGTCCTATGATGCTAGTCGGCGGCAGCGGATGGACCGACCAAGCCTGCCGCGACATCGCCCGCTTTGCGGAGGCGAACGATCTGCCGGTATGCTGCTCGTTCCGACGCCAGGACATCGTCGACAACCAGCTCCCGTACTTCGTCGGCGATCTCGGCACCGGCGCCAATCCAGCGCTGGTGGCACGGGTTAAGGAGGCGGACCTGTTGCTGGCGGTCGGCGCGCGGATCGGCGAGATCACCTCGCAATCCTATTCGCTGTTGGGGATCCCCGATCCTGGCAAAGTACTTGTCCACGTCCATGCCGCCGCCGAGGAACTCGGCCGGGTGTTTCGCCCAACGCTTGCGATCCAGTCCGGCATGTCCGAATTCGCTGCTGCTGTGACTGGGTTGCTGCCGGTGCCGGCGTCGCACCGGGCGCGTTGGCGCGAATCGGTGCGCGCGGAATACGAGGCGGGGCTCGTCCCGAGCGCAGCCGGCGCAACCCTCGATCTCGGCAAGGTGATGGGGTGGCTGCGCGATCGCCTACCAGATGACGCGATCGTCACCAGCGACGCGGGAAATTTCAGCGGGTGGCCGAATCGGTTCCTGCAATATCGCCGGCCAGGACGCCAACTCGGGCCGACCAGCGGGGCGATGGGCTATGGCGTGCCCGCCGCCGTCGCGGCCAAGCTCGTCCATCCCGATCGCCTGGTCGTCGGCTTCTGCGGCGATGGCGGGTTCATGATGACCGGGCAGGAGCTGGCGACCTCAATGCTCGAAGGTATCGGGCCGATCATTCTGGTCTTCAACAATGCGATGTACGGCACGATACGCATGCACCAGGAGAGGCGCTTCCCTGGCCGGGTCGTCGGGACCGCGCTGAAGAACCCGGATTTCCTGAGCCTCGCCCGGGCTTATGGGGTCTTTGGCGCCTCGGTGACACGGACCGAAGAATTCGCGCCGGTCTTCGAAGAGGCTGCGGCCCGTAGAGGGGCGGCCATCATTGAGCTCAGGATGGATCCGGAAATGATCACTACGCGCTCGACCTTGTCGGAAATTCGCCGGCAGGCCGAGGCGCGCCGAGCGCAGCCGGCGAAGGCGTGAATATGTCGGAAATCGCAAGGCAATACCGGTCGGCCGCACGTTACGCACAGACCGCGCATTTCGTCCCGGCGCTTGGTGCCCCGATGCTTGAGCTGCTCGCGCCGTCTCCGGGCGAAAGGATCCTCGATCTCGGATGCGGTGACGGAGTGCTGACCCAAAGGATCGTGGCGGCAGGGGCCAGCGTGGTGGCCGTAGACGCCGGCCCCGACATGATCGCCGCAGCGCGAGCGCGAGGCCTCGATGCCCGGGTGATGGATGGCCAGAAGCTCACCTTCGCCGGCGAGTTCGACGCGGTGTTCTCGAATGCCACGCTGCATTGGATGCGAGACCAGGAAGCCGTGCGGGCCGGCGTCCATCGGGCGCTCCAGCGGGGCGGCCGCTTTGTCGCCGAGATGGGCGGCCACAACAACACCGCCGCGATCATCGTTGCGTTGAGCGCAGTTCTCGCCCGCCGCGGGCTTGACGCGCACCGGCTAAATCCGTGGTATTTCCCCTCTGCGGAAGCCTATCGCAAAAAGCTCGAAGTCGCAGGGTTCAGGGCCGAGGAGATCGCCATCGTCACGCGGCCGACG
>Ga0070698_100002648_pt1 | contig 19740 bp, 13 predicted proteins | sample KBSK1502metaG_FD_65477 | JGI IMG/M metagenome (GOLD analysis project Ga0070698, IMG submission 65477) | Corn, switchgrass and miscanthus rhizosphere microbial communities from Kellogg Biological Station, Michigan, USA - KBS K1-50-2 metaG | ecosystem: Host-associated > Plants > Roots >...
GGGGGAGGGGAGAATGCACTCCAAGAGCCTGCAGACTTTCCAGAACGATCTTTCGGGCCCGGCATGAGCGGCGATGCCAGCCACAAGATCACCGCGCCGAACGGCGGGTCGGCGCGCGTTCTCTCGGGCTTGCTCCATCACTCAGGGTGATGTCATACGTTGGCGTAGCCCGCGCCGACCGTCGACCCGTGCAACGGACTGGTCTCGGGCCCGCCTTCGGCGGGTCTGCCCGTCGCCGCTGCGGACGAACTGTCGAACGGCCGGGCCGACGTTGGCCAGATCCCGCCTGACCTGGCGCGCACCCTATGCGGCATGTGCGCGCGTTCCTGGGACACGATGGTCTGCATAGATATCCAGGACGCGCTCGCCGTCGTGCCGTGGATGCTCATGATGGCCGGAACGCTGACGACGCGATAACTCGGCCAATAAGCGCGCGCCGACCCGCCGTTATGTGTGGCTCGGGCCGACTCGTCGGCCAGCCGGGTCCTGCGCCATATGTGGGCATTCTGGGCTTGTCGCTGGGACTGTGACCGGCTGGGTACAGCGTCCTGGTGCCGGGCATCAGCCCGTGCGCAGGCTGCGCTGCCGGGTTTGCGGCACCAGGCGCCCGCGGCGAGGTCCTTGTGCTCTTCCCGGGGCTGCCGCTTGAGGATCTTCTCACCGGGATCTTTCGGTATGGCGTCGGCGATGACGACACGCTTGGCGTCTTGTAGCCCGCCAGCAGCCCACGCGTGCCTGATCACCGCTTCCTCCGTGAGGGAGGCGCCTGGCTTGGGGATGACCACGGCGGCGACCGTCTCGACCCGCCGCGGGTGGGCAACGCCGAAGACGGCCACTTCGGTTGCGAGGGACGCAGTTCCTGATCAGCAGCCACGGGGTGCTTGGGTCTCCTTGGCTTACGCTTGGAGATGGCTTGCCGCGGGAGGGGGCGATCGTGGTTCCAGGCGTGCCTAAAGGACCGGCCGGATTTGTCCGCCTCACGGCCTGCGCGCCGGGGCCACAGGCGGGTGCAGCTGGTGCCGGGGTGGCTGCCGGGGCGAGCATCAGACCGGTCACTCCCCGCTGCTGTTCATGTGGGTGGGTGCTGATAACCCATGGTGAGGCCGTCGCATGAAGGGGCTTCCGAGTGGGGCGGTCACCTTCCTGTTCAGTGACATCGAGGGTTCGACGCGGCTGGTGAAGGCGCTGCGGGAGCGCTACCCGCAGGTTTTGGCGGAGCACCGGCGACTGGTCCGCGCCGCCATCGTCGGCCAGGGCGGCCATGAAGTGGACACGCAAGGGGATGCTTTTTTCGTTGCGTTCGCTGGCGCGAAGCAGGCTGTGCTGTGCGCGCTGGAGATCCAGCGGGCCCTGGCAGGCTATGACTGGCCAGCAGGTACACCGGTCCGGGTCCGGATCGGTATCCACACTGGCAACGCGATCCCTGCCGAGGGGGTGTACACGGGCCTTGCCGTCCATCGCGCCGCGCGGATCTGCGCCGTCGCCCGCGGTGGCCAGGTGCTCGTGTCCCAGGCGACGCAGACGATCATCGACGATGACGAGGAGGAGCCGGGGTTCACGCTGCTCGACCTGGGCGAGCGCAAGCTGAAGGACCTCGATCGGCCGGTTCGCCTATTCCAGCTTGTCGCACCCGGGCTTGGCACCCGGGCTCCACTGGCGGGGCAACGCGCAGGCGGGTCGGCCCCTGACATGCTGGCAGCTCCCCGTGGGGCGGAGCCGGGAGCGTTCGCGGCGGCGGCGACCCGCGCCTTGCCGCGCGATATCGTCAGCTTCACCGGCCGCCAGGCCGAACTCGCGCAGCTGATAGGGGCGCGAGCTGCGGCGGTGGCGGGCGGTGAGGTGGCCGGGCTTTGCGCGATCGATGGGATGGCCGGGATCGGCAAGACCGCCCTTGCCGTGCATGCGGCGCACCAGCTGGCCGGTGACTTCCCAGGCGGGCAGTTCTTCTTGCCGCTGCACGCCCACACGGCCGGGCAGCGGCCGGTGAACCCCACCGACGCGCTGGCTAGCCTGCTGCTGACCGCCGGCGTGGCCGCGCCGCAGATCCCGCCCGGCTTGGAAGCCCGGGCGGGCCGGTGGCGTGACTTCGTGGCGGGCAAGAGGGTCTTGCTGGTGCTCGATGACGCGGCCAGCCACGAGCAGGTCCGGCCGCTGCTGCCCGGGACAGCGGGCAGCCTGGTGCTGGTCACCAGCCGCCGACGGCTCACTGCGCTGGGGGACGCCGCGGTGGTCAGCCTCGATATCCTGCCGCCGGGTGAGGCGGCGGCGCTGCTAGCCCGGCTCGCGGCCCGGCCCGCAGTGCGCGCCAGCGATGCCGCGGTGGGTGAAATCGCCCGGCTGTGCGGCTACCTGCCGCTGGCGATCGGGATGCTCGCCAGCCAGCTGCGGCACCACCCGGCATGGACCGCCGCGGAGCTCGCTGCCGGCCTAGCGGCGGCCCGGGACCGGCTGGCCGTGATGCGCGCGGAGAATCTGTCGGTCGCGGCCGCGTTCGGCCTGTCCTACGACGACCTCACCGCGGCTCAGCAGCGGCTGTTCCGCCGGCTCGGGCTGCACCCGGGTCCCGACTTCGACGCTTGCGCCGCGGCCGCCCTCGACCACACCAGGCTGGATGAGGCACGCCGCCGCCTCGATGAGCTGTATGACCAGCACCTGCTCGCCGAGCCCGCGGCCGGCCGCTACCGCCTGCACGACCTGCTCCGCGAGCACGCCCGCGGCCTCGCCGCCGCCGACGACCCTGCAGACTCTGACGCCGCGACGGGCCGGCTGCTGGACTACTACCTGCACACCGCACTGGCCGCCAGCCAGCACATCGCCGATTGGGCCACCTCCTCAGGCAGCCGTCGGCCGCCTGAGGAGCCGTCGGCGTGGACACCGGAGCTGTCCACATCCCAGCAGGCAGCTGCCTGGCTGGAAGCCGAACGCCCTAACCTGCACGCGGCCGCCGGGTATGCGGCAGCCCACGGATTCCCCCGGTATGCAATCGCCATCCCTGCCGCGATCAGCGGATTCCTGCGCGTGCGCGGCTACTGGGACCAGGCCGCCGCCCTCAACCAGGCCGCCCTGGCCATAGCGCGGCGGGCCGACGACCGGGTCGGCCAGGCCGGCGCCCTTGAGCAACTCGGCATCCTGGAATGGCTGACCGGGAACTACCCGGCCGCCGCCGCCAGCCTGGAGCAGGCGCTGGCGCTGTTCCGCGAGCTTGGCGAACAGCTTGGCCAGGCCAGCATTCTCAACCAGCTGGGGGCCGTACAGCAACTCACCGGCGACTACTCAGCTGCAGCCACAAGCCAGCAGCAGGCGCTGGCGCTGTTCCACGACCTCGATCACCTGGCAGGTCAGGCTTCTGCCCTTAATGACCTGGGCATCGTGCAGCGGCTAACCGGGGATTACCCCGCCGCCGCCGCCAGCCAGCAACGGTCACTGGCACTGTTCCGCGAGGTGAGTGACCGGCTCGGCCAGGCCTATGCGCTCAACGACTTGGGTGTCGTGCAGCGGCAGACCGGGGATTACCCGGCCGCCGCCGCCAGCCACAACCAAGCGCTTACGTTGTTCGGCGAGGTGAGCGACCGGTTCGGCCAGGCCTGGGCCCTCGACGACCTGGGCGTGGTGCAGCGGCTCATGGGGAATTACCCGGCTGCTGTTGCTAGTCATACCCAGGCACTGGGGCAATTCCGTGACCTGGGCGACCGCCTCGGCCAGGCTGAGGCGCTGAACAACCTAGGCGAGCTGCTATGTGAAGCCCCCACCAGTCACCAAGCCCGTGACCACCACTCGCAGGCGCTCGCCATCGCCCACGAGATAGGCGCACCGCTCGAGGAAGCGCGCGCCCTGGAAGGCATCGGCCGCTGCCACCTCCACGACGGCAACCCCGCCGAAGGCGCCGCATACCTCCGTCAGGCCCTCGCGATCTACCAGCACATCGGAGCCGCCGACGCCCGCCGCGTCAAGGACTCCCTTGAGACTGCGGGCTAGCACCCGAGCGCAACTTACGCAGACTTCCGCACCGGACAGCGGCACGACAGAATGCGTGATCTGCGCGTTCGCCGGTACCTCTGCCAGCGTTTCCGTTAAAGCGCCGATTCGGCGATCACGTAGCCGCGGGCCCGAAATCGGACCACGCTCCGTGACCGGTCCTTGCGAGGCATGAGTGCGCAAAGGCCCGCCGTGCGGCGCCAGTCCCGGCCGACCGGTACCGCCGTCCATGCCGCACCGAATGGGGCGCTCTGGAGCCCGCCACCACCTCTTCAGCCGCCCGTGCGGGCCGCCTCCGGGTCACCGGCGCGGCGATCGTTGTCTCGTCCGCTCGCTGGTGTGCTGATCGCCCAGGTCTGTGAGCGCGTTCAGGAGAGTGGCTGGCGGTTGGCATTGTTGGGGTGATCGCGGCGTGACACTTGATCTGTACGGTGTGCCTAGCCCCAGCGCAGGCAGGGAGGCCGCGATGGCAACGAGAGTGACGGTCATCCTAGAAGACGATCTTGACGGGGGCCCAGCCGAGGAGACGCTGCGGTTCGGGTTCGGCGGCACGGACTACGAGATCGACTTGAATAAGAAGAACGCCCGGGCGTTCCGCAAACAGCTCGCGCCCTACCTCGAACATGCCCGTAAGACTGGGCCGGGGCCGCGGCGCCGGCCAGCGCGGCCCGCGGCGCGCCGCCTGCGTGGTGGCGACATCCGGGCGTGGGCGAAGGGCCAGGGCCTTGCGGTCAGCGCCCGCGGGCGCATCCCGGCGAGCATCTTGGAGCAGTACGAGGCCGCCACCAAACGATCCTGACGCAACGCCTCGCTCACGGCCGGCGCAACCGATCCCGCCCAGCTACACCCGCGGTTTGTCGCTCATCGTTGCGCCCCGGCCAGGTGCGCTTATCAGGCGGCGCCGGCGCTCATTCCTTTTCCGGCAGCCGCGCCAGATCAGACACCGGGCCGAGGTGGCCGAGCTTGTCGGGGTTGACCACGGCGCGGATCGCCTGCACCAGGCCGCCGGCGACGTCGAGGGCGAACACGCTGACCACGCGCCCTTCGGCATCGTGCGCGACGGCGCCCGGCTGGCCGTTGACCCAGGCCAGCCGCAGCCAGACGCCGAGCACCCGGCCCCGGCGGAACAGCCCGGCGAGGTGCCGCGTCACCTGCTGCCGCCCGGCCAGCGGCTTCCCGGCCACCTGCGCCTTGCCGCCGCCGTCCCCGTGGACCACCACGTCGGGTGCGAGCATCCCGAGCAGCGCGTCCATGTCGCCGCCCGCGGCCGCCTCGAAGAACCGGCGGGCGAGATCCTCGCCTTCCGCCCGCCGGTCCGCGGCCGGAGCGGTGTGCCGCGCCTGGCCTCCGGCGGCGATGCGCTGCCGGGCGCGGGCGAAGATCTGCCGGCAGTTCACCCCGGTCTTGCCGGTGATCGCCGCCACCTCCGGGTAGCCGTAGCCGAACACCTCGCGCAGCATGAACACCGCCCGCTCCACCGGTGAGAGGGCATCCAGCAGCACCAAGAACGCCATGGACAGCGAGTCGGCCAGCTCGGCGTGCCCGGCCGGCTCCGGCCCGCCGGCGGGCACGACGACCGGCTCGGGCAGCCAGTCCCCCACATAGGTCTCCCGCCGCACCCGCGCCGAGCGCAGGTGGTTGATGCCCAGCCGGGTCACCGCCGTCGTCAGGTAGGCCTTCGGGCCGGTGACCGTGGTTCCCGCCTGGCGGGCCCGGGTCAGGCCGACGAACGCGTCGCGCACGATGTCCTTGGCGTCGCTGACCGATCCGGTCATCCCGTAGGCGATGGAGAACAGTAGTGGCCGGTACTCGCCTCCGCCGCGCCGGCCACATCCGCCGGCGCGGGCACGGAAGCTCTCCCGTCATCGGCTGACCCAGGCACGGAATCCCTCCCGCCAGCTCGGGTACCGCGGCTCCCAGCCGAGCTCTTTGCGGGCTTTCTCGTTGGAGTACCCGCGTGAGCTGGTCATCTGGGCGGTGACGAACTCCCCGGCCAGCAGCCGCCCCAGCCAGGCCGGCAGCCGCAGCGGCGGCTTCGCGCCCAAGACCCCGGCCAGGTAGGGCAGCCAGTCGGCGACCGGCGCCGGGTCGTCGTCCACGATGTTGTAGATGCCGGGCGCGCCGCGGCCGACCGCCGCTATCGTCGCCTCGGCGGCGTCGGTGATCTCGGTGAACGACCAGACCCCGGTCCCGCCGCCGATCACCGGCACCCGCCGCTTCCGCACCGCCTCCACCAGGAAATCCCCGGTGCCCGGCCCATAGAAGCCGCCGTAGCGCAGCACGAGCCCCTCAGGTGCCTGCGCCGGCACCGTCGTCTCCACATGCGCGATCGCGGCCGGCGCTTGCACAGCTGACCGAATGGGCCGCCAGTCAAGCGGGTCTTCCTCGGTCTTCAGCCCGCCGGGACGCTGGTCCGGCCCGGGGCCCGCGTAGCTTTGCGCGATGACCCGGCGGGTGCCCGCCGCCGCCGCGGCCGCCAGCAGGTTGTCGGTGCCCCGGGTCCGCAGCTCGTTCGTGGCGGCGAACAGCTTGTCGGGGTGGCGGAAGCTGCGCAGGCCCGCCAGCGCGGTCATCTCGTGCACGACCACCTCCGGCGCCGCGGCCCGCACCGCCGCGATCACCGCCTCCCGGTCCAGCCCGTCGAGGACCACCGGCTCCGCGCCCGCCTCCCGCAGCACCCCGGCCTTGCCGGGCGTCCTCGTGGTGGCGGTCACTTGGTGACCCGCCGCGACCAGCCCGGGGACCAGATGCCGCCCCAGCGCCCCGGTCGCTCCCGTGACGAAAACTCGCATGGTCTTTCCCTCCGTCTGGTGCCTGCCCTTTAAGAGGTCCTAACACAATGCGTGGGTCTTCAGCCGGCGCCAGCAGATAATGGCGCAGCCGAGGGTCAGGAAGGCTTCGTGGATGTCATCGCGGATCTCCCACCGGATGCGCAGCCGACGGAACCAGTGCAGCAACGCGATGGCCTGCTCCACCACGTACCGGTACACGCCCAGGCCGGAGCCGTGCGGCGTGCCGCGGCAGGCGATGACCGGCCGGATGCCTTTGGCCCGCACCTGCGCGCGGTACTTGTCGTGGTCGTAGCCGCGGTCGGCGAACACCTTGCCCGGCCGGCGGCGGGGGCGGCCGCGCACCGGCGGGATCGCGTCGATCAGCGGGAGGAGCTGGGTGATGTCGTTGCGGTGGCCGCCAGTGAGCGTGACCGCCAGCGGGATGCCCCGGCCGTCGGTGATCACGTGGTGCTTGGAGCCGGCCCGGGCCCGGTCGACCGGGCTGGGCCCGGTCTTGCGCCCCCTTTTAACGCCCGCACGTGCGAGCTATCGGCCGCCGACCGCGACCAGTCGATCATCCCGGCGGCGTTCAGCTTGGCCAAAAGCACCTCGTGCAGCCGCTGCCACACCCCAGCGTCGTGCCAGTCCCGCAGCCGCCGCCAGCAGGTCATCCCCGACCCGTACCCCAGCTCCTGCGGCAAGAACTCCCACGGGATGCCGGTGTACAGCACGAACAAGATCCCGCACAAAGCCTGGCGGTCATCCAGCCGCTTGCGCCCAGGATGCCGGAACCGGCGCTCCACCTTCGGTAACAGCGGCTCGATCAATTCCCAAAGGTCGTCGTCGACTTCCCACGGCCTGCGCTGGGCCATGCCAGCCTCCCGCCAGACGACCAGCCCCGCTCAGTACGAGCCAACCACACTAAAGATCATTCTGTTAGGAGTTCTAAGACAAGCCACCTCCAGGCGCTGTGACACTCTCCGGCCCGCGTTCCGAACTGCAGGGGGCCTAATCCCGCCCGCAGGCCTCCCGCCGCTGGGCATAGGAATGATCTGCATGCTGCCAGTCACGTCGTGGAGCCGGCCCGCACGCCGCGCCAAGCCGGCGATCCCGCGCCGCCGGGCGACAGCCGGCGGATGCCGCGAGTCCCGGCCGCCACCAGTCGCACAGGGTAATCCCGGGATAAACTCCATGACGTGCGCTAACCGCCGCTCTGCGCGGCTTTCAGCATGCCCACCATCACCGGCTGAGGCGTCCCGATCCGGCTGATCTGTGTGCGGCGCCCGCGTCGGTGGCTAAGACGAGGTCCGCGTCCGCCGAGGGTGCGCCCAGCGAAGTGAGCCGGTGCCATCAGGCGCTCTTGCTTGTGCCGGTGTTCCCGGCCCGTTCGGCCGGCCCACTGCTGGCGTGGTTAGGCCAGCGCGGCACGCCCGTTGCGGCTGCGCCGCTGCGGGGCGGGTGGTCAAGGTTCGAGCAGGGCGGCAAGGTGCGCCGGGCGGCGACACGTACCGTGGCTGCCGCGGACACCTGACCCGGTATGTTCCGGATCACGGTGGACGCGGGATTACGGCGGCGGTGCTGAAGGTCTGCGGGGAGCGCCGGTCCACTGTCATACGGCGCCCTGCGTAGCGTGCTGGGCCCTCTATCTCTTTGCTGGTTGGGGTGCTAGGTTGGCGCCGTCTTCCGGCGGGAGGGGGACCGATGGTAATCGCGGCGCCGGGTGGCCTGGTGACGCTGCTGTTCACCGACATCGAGGGCTCCACCGGCCTGCTTGAGCGGCTTCGCGATCGATACGCCCAGGTCTTGGGGGACCATCGCGCTTTGATGCGCGCGTCGTTCGAGCGCTGGGGCGGCTATGAGGTCGACACCCAAGGCGACTCCTTTTTTGCCGTGTTCCCTACCGCGGCCGATGCGTTGCGCTGCGCGGTGGAGGTCCAGCATGGCCTGCTGGCCCATTCTTGGCCCGGTGGCCAGGCCGTTCGGGTCCGGATGGGCCTGCACACCGGCGAGCCCATGATCGCGGAGGGCCGCTATGTCGGGATCGACGTGCATCGGGGAGCTCGCATCGGGGCGGCAGCGCACGGTGGGCAGATCCTGGTGTCTTCGCGGACGCGCGAAGAAGCATCAGCGCTCGGTGACGGGATGTCTTTTCAGTCGCTGGGCATCCACCGCTTCAAGGGGATCTCCGAGCCGACGGAGGTTTTCGAAGTCATGGCGGCGGGCCTCCTGGCTGGCTTTCCACCGATCAAGACCGCCGTGCCGGAGGAGCAGGCGCCGGCTCCTGGCGCGCCCCCGTACAGGGGCCTGCTCCGGTTCGATGAAGGCGACGCGGGCTTGTTTTTCGGGCGGGAGCGGGTCACCGCCGAGATCGTCCAGGCCCTGGGCCAGGAGCCGTTCCTGGCCGTGGTGGGCGCCTCGGGGAGCGGGAAGTCCTCGATCGTGCGGGCGGGGGTCATCCCCGCGGTGAAGGATGCCGCGCGGGGGCAGGGCGGGGCAGCCAGCCCGGAGTCTACCCCGGCCCGGTGGCGGGTGTTCGTGCTCACGCCCACGGCTTCGCCGGTGGAGTCCTTGATCGCCGCGGTCACCAGGGGCGCGCGGCGAGCCGGCGATAGGGCCGCGCTGGCGGCCCGGCTGCGGCAGGAGCCCCGCGAGCTCACCTCCTTGCTGGTAGCGAAGGCCGGCCGGGGGGAGCGGGTCCTGCTGGCCGTCGATCAGCTGGAGGAGGTGTTCAGCCAATGCCGCAGCGAGCCTGACCGGGCTGCGTTCCTCACCGCCGTGGTGCAGGCCGCGCGGCCGGGGGCTGCGCCCGCGGACCAGCCCCCGGTTACTGTCTTGGTGACTTTGCGGGCCGACTTTTACGCGCACCTGGCCGGGTATCCGCGGTTGCGGAGCGCGATCGCCGAGCACCAGGTCTACGTGGGCCCGATGGACACCGATGAGCTCCGGCGGGCCATTGAGGAGCCAGCCCGCCTGGGCGGCTGGCAGATCACCCCGGGGCTGGTGGATCTCCTGCTGCGGGACGTCGCCGACCAGCCCGGCGGCCTGCCGCTGCTTTCGCACGCGCTTCTGGAGACCTGGCGCCGACGGCGGGGGTCTGTTCTCACCCTGAAGGGGTATTTCGAATCGGGTGAGGTTAGGGGGGCCATCGCCAAGACCGCCGATCGCGTGTATGCCCGTCTTTCCGGGCCTGACCGGGCACTGGCCAAACAGATCATGCTGCGCCTCACCGAGCTCGGGGAGGAAGCCCAGGACACCCGCCGCCGGGCCTCGCTCCGGGAGCTGGTCCCCGCGGGTGGTGGGGAAGCGGTGGACCGGGCCGGTGAAGTCTTGCGGACTTTGGTGGAGGCCCGCCTGGTCACCGTGGATAAGGAGCACGCCGAGGTCGCCCACGAGGCGCTGATCCGGGAGTGGCCGACGCTGCAGGAGTGGCTGAGCCAGGACCGGGAGGGGCTGCGCATCCGCCGGCAGCTTTCCGACGCCGGGCACGAGTGGCAAGGGCTCGCCGAAGAGCCGAGCCTGCTGTACCGGGGGCCCGGCTCGCCGCGGCGCAAGAGTGGGCGAGGGCCCACCCGCAGGCCCTCAACGAGCTCGAACGGACGTTTCTCGCGGCGTCCGAGGCGCGGGAGCGCCACGAGGAAGCCGAACGGGAGGCAGCCCGGCAGCGCGAGCTGGAGGCGGCCCAGCGGGCTGCGGCGGCCGAGCGCCGCCGCGCCCAGGAGCAGGCCGCCGCCGCCCACCGGCTCCGCCGCCGGGCCGTGGTGCTGGCCGGCATGGTGGTGGCGGCCATCGCCCTGGGGGTCACCGCCTTGTTCCTTTCGCGCCAGTCGTCGCAGCGAGCGGCGGAGGCCCGGGCCGCGGCGACCCGCGCCACCGTGCGCGAGCTGGCCAATGCGGCCGACGCCAACTTGAGCGACGATCCGGAGCTAAGCATCCTGCTCGCCTTGCAGGCGGTGTCCAGAGGGCGGTCCGTCGGGGGCGAGGCCCTGCTGGAGGCCGTCGGGTCGCTGCACCGGGCCGTGGACACCTCGCGGGTCCGGCTGACCCTGCGCGGCCATCACGGCCAGGTGCTCGGGGCTGCGGTCAGCCCGGACGGGCATACCGTCGCCACCTCCGGCGCGGACGGGACGCTGCGGCTGTGGGATGCGGCCACGGGCCGGCAGATCCGGCAGATGACCATCCAGCCGCCCACTGTCGGCCCGACCGGGTCCCCGCAGCCGGTCATCCTCTCCTTCAGCCCAGACAGCCGCCTGATCGCGGCGCCGGACGGGAAGGTGGCGGCGGTGTGGGACGTGGCCTCCGGCGACCGGGTCATGACCCTGCGGGGCGGCACCGGCACGGTTCAGGCCGTCCTGTTCCGCCGGGACGGGCGGCAGCTGGCCACCGCGGCGGCCGACTACACGGCGCGGATTTGGGACGCCCGCTCCGGCCACCTGCAAAAGACCATCCGCCTGCCGAATCCGGGGACCGGGGAAACCATGGCGGCGCTGGCCTACAGCCCGGACGGGAGGCGGCTCTTCGCCGCGGTGGGCAGTCCCGTGGTGAGCGAATGGGATCTCGCGGCCGGCCGGAAACTGCTGTCGTTTCCCAACGGCGACCGGGTCGCCTCGGTGGCCGTCTCCCCGGACGGCCAGGTGATCGCCACGGCCAGCTGGGACAGCACCACCAGCGTGTGGGACGCCTCCACCGGGCGCCTGCTGTACAAGGACTTCTCGGCCCGGTCGTTGGTCAACGGCGTGGACATCGACCCCACAGGCAGGTTCTTGGCCACCGCCAGCACCGACGGGATGGCCCGGGTGCTCGACCTGGCCACGGGCCGGCTCCTGCTGACCCTGGCGGGGCACACCAGCGCGGTTTACGGCGTCCACTTCACCCACGGGGGCCGGGATCTGGTCACCGAGAGCGGCGACGGTACGGCCCGGGTGTGGGATGTGTCCCCCAGCGGCGGGGCGGAGTGGGCGGTCCTGCCGACCCCCGGCCGGGTGTGGCGGGTCGCCTACAGCCCCGACGGGAAGCTGATCGCCACCGCAGACATCGAGGGCGGCACCGGCACCACCACCGTGTGGGACGCGGCCTCCGGGACCAAGATCTGGGACATCCCCGGCGGGTCCTCCGACCTCGTGTTCACCCCCGACAGCAAAACGCTTATCCAACTGCTCGGCGCCGGTGAGGTGAGGTGGCTGAACGCATCCACTGGTGCAGGACGCCGGTCGATGAAGGTCCCGGCGAACCCGGCGAACGGGAATCCTGCCACCGGCCTGGCCATGACCCGTGACGGGACCCGCCTGGCCGTGTCCGGGGGGGACGGCACCGTGCGCGTCTACGACGCCTCATCCGGGCGGCCCCTGTTCACTGTGAGCGGCCATCACGGGGTAGTCGAACGACTCGACTTCAGTCCCGGCGGCCGCTTGCTGGGCATCGCCGGTGATCCGGGCCGCGAGATGGCGGAGGTGGTCGATGCCCGGACCGGGGCGGTCCGGTACCGGCTCACCGGGCACACCGCGTTGGTAACGTGCATCAGGTTCAGCCCGGACGGGCGCTTGGTGGTCACCGGGAGCAACGACGGGACGGCCCGGGTCTGGGACGCCAGCAACGGCCACCTGCTCAAGGTGCTGACGGGACACACATCACCGGTGTTCGGACTCGCCTTCAGTCCCAACGGCCATCTGCTGGCGACCGCCAGCATCGACTCGACCATCAAGCTGTGGCAGGTCTCCAACCTCTCAGCGACCCCGCTCACCCTGAGCGGGCACACCGCGGCGGTGTATGACGTCGCCTTCAGCCCCGACGGGTCGCGGCTGGTCAGCGGGAGCCGAGACACCACTGCCCGGGTGTGGGCCATCGACATCAACGACCTGGTCCGGATCGCCCGCTCCCGGCTGACCCGAGGGCTCACCGCCGCCGAGTGCCAGCAATACCTGCACGCCGGCACGTGCCCCAACACCGCAAACGCGGCGTCGTAAGCACGGGGAAACCATGCCCCATCGTCGGGGGCCGTGCGCGGCGGCCATTCTTCTGACCGGCGTTGCTCACAGCGATCCGCTTCCTTCGCCGGATGACTTGGCGGTTGCCCGACACTTACCACCTGGCAGGCCACGGGCGGGGGACCGCCGCTCTCCAGTTCTCGGCGGGACTTCTGGCCCTGGCGACACAGGCCAGGCCCGCAGATGGTGAAGATGTGTCCGTCGGCGGGATCGGTCAAGCCCTGCGGGGGCTTGGGCAGCGTCTGGGCGGCACTCGCGGCAAGCAGATCACGGATCCGCGCCCGGCACCGCCGGACCCAGGCAGGAAGCACGCATCCAAAGGAGTCGTTAGTGAAAGCGGGCCGATGTTCCTCGATTGCCAAGAGCACCTGGACCCGCGAAGGCAGCAAACGGTGCGGGCTTCCTGCCGAGGTGAGGCGCAGGTTCATTATGAGATCAACCAGTGGGCCGCTTGAGAGCGCCATGATCAGGTGCCTAGCCCGTCACTGGTTCAACGGGCTCATCGAATTCCTCACCCCCCAGAACGGAGCGCATCATTCCGGCCGCTTACCAGGGCCAAGAGTCCCGCCCCGTCGGCCGCGTTCTCGCCGACGTTGTCATGATCATGGTTCTCGCGGAGCTAATGACAGGTATCCGGGCGCGGCCTTAATGACTCTGAGCATACATAACAGGCTGATATGCGCACACGAATGCACTCCGGCTCAGCCAAGAGAATTCACGCCTATTCGGCGATCTGGCCGCCGCAGAATTGGGTCAAGCGCCTGGCCCGATACCTCCGGCAGGATTGCCGCAGCGAATGAACATGCTGATCTATGCATAATAAGCATGTACTATCTCAACGTCCTCAATTCGGCTTTGTGAACGTGCTCCTGACCGCTACGACCAAGCTGTCGAGCAGAGATCCACCGTCGGCCGAATCGGAGACCGCGGTCGGCTGCCTCCGCCAGCTTCGCTACGGTCAGTGACCGAATCCGTCAGGCGTGGCAACAGCGCCGTGGAACGACTCGTGGAACGAGCATCGGCGGAAGCTCTGTGCAATCAGTGCTTTCCGGGCACACAGAAGGGGCATCCGTGCAGGTAGAGCGCTCTTAGCGCTCTAGCGGTCCTCTTTGAATCCGTTGGTTCAGGGTTCGAGCCCCTGGCGGGCCAACGCCGGCGCGGGCCCCCGCTGGCACGGCTGAGCCGCAGGCACGCCAGACCAGAGGCCAGCAGGCACAGCGACGGTCGTTCAGCCAATCGGTGCGCAGGTCATTCGCGGTTGCCATCTGCGCCATAGGCGGGGGCATAGATCCACGTTGGTGCTCCGCCGACCCGGGTGAGCAGGACGTAGCCAGGGGTATGGGCAACGGCCGCCGCGATCTCGCGGTCCTGCCTGACGCCGTGGTTGCCGACCATGGATACGAGCGCAAACCAGTGCGCGCGGATAGCCGCCTGAAACCCCGCCGCGCCTTCCAAATACATGCACCCGGGGGCAAGGACGGTGCATGCTCTTCCGTGAACCTGGCCGCTTGCGTCACCGCCCCGGCCCGGCACCGGGTACTTAATGTAAACATCGTTAACGTAGTTGTACCACGGCACGGTGATGTGGTCGGTGTAGAGCAGCTGATCTTCTACCACCCCGCCGACCAGGTATCTGCCGCCGGAATGGGTCAAGTACGGTTTCATGACGGCGAAAAACGGCAACAGTTTGGATGGCGGCCAGGAAACCTCGGAGTTGCGGCCAGCTTCGTAGGTGTCTAGCGCGAGCGCGCTGTAATGAGCCCCAATGGCGATCACGCCCGCGAGGGCAAGAATGGATGCGGCTAGCCGCAAGTACTTGTGCCTGGCCTGCCACACCACCCAGTCGACCGCGTACCCGGCTGTGATGCACGTGAACCAGGCACCGTAGTCGTCATGCTTGCGCATCGACTCGTCCGAATGCAGGCGAAGCGCCTCGAACGTGACCAGCATGCCCGCGATTACCAGCACGGTTACGACGGCAGCGCGTTTGCGGTCGCGCTGCGCGCAGGTGGCGATGATCAGCGCCACGACCCCCAGGGCGAGGACGGCCCCTATCCAGCGCCCGGTCAAGGCCATGATCACGGTCGCGGGCTGGCTGCTGGCACCGATGAGGGTCTGGCCCCCGGCCTTCCGGCTGAGGGTGGAAAACAAGATGCCCTTGATGTAGGCGCCGCCGGCCAGGACGGCGAATACGCCCAGCAGTGGTGCGGCCGTAACACCGACCGCGGCGATACGGCGGGCGGCTTCCTTCCAGTTGCCGGCCTGCGTCGCCGCGAGCGCGATCACAATGGGGTCAAACAGCAGTGTCGCGTATTTGACCGCGTTAGCTGCCACGAGGCTTACGGGCAGCATGATGAGCCAGAAACTGGAGTCGGCGGAACGGACCGCACAGTAGGCGGCAACTGCCACCAGCATGATGGCCAGGGAGTCGTAGGTTGCGTAAGCCCCAAGGTCCTGGGTGAGGCCAAGGCCAGCGAACAGTGTGGCAGAGACGATGGCCGCGAAATACCCGAACAGGCGTTTGGTCGTGACGAAGGCCAGAACGGTCGCGGCCCCCATGAACAGCGTGCTGGCGAGCCGCACCGCCGTGAGCCCGCCTACGTGGTCGATCAACGCGGCCAGCACCGGGTAGAGGACCGGCGCGCCGGAGAAGTACGTCTCGTAATAGGGGCTGCCCCCGCCGTGCCACAGTTCGTGAATGAGCTGATGGCCCGCGTAGATGTACCCGGCTTCGTCGTGCGAGGCTATAGCGGTAGGAATAAGCCTGGCCGTCAACACCGCCTGCGCGGCGACCGTAACCGCCAGCGGCACGTACCCGGCCCAGTCCGCCCGCCGCATCGGCTGGGTTCGGGCACCGGCGAGCGGCCCGCGGTAGGCGACGGCGGTCACCGGTTCCCCTGGGCGGCGTGGGCGTAACAGGCCGAGATGGCCTGGGCGGCGGGGCTGTGCGCCCAGGCGCCTTGGGACATGAGAGTGGGGCCGGACAGATGCGTCCGGAACCCGATCGACCAGAAGTAGATGCCTCCGAGGTGCTCGGCGATGGCGGCGCGGCAGGCCGCAGTGAACCACCGCACCTGGATGAGCGGGTCGAGGCGGGCGGCGGGCCAGTGGTGGAAATAGGGGATGGCGTACGCGCCCGCCACCGCGTCGATCCCGACCTCGCTCTCGACGACGCCCGCGGGAAGTGACCGGTCGTACCGCATCCACGCCCGGGTCACCTGGGCCTGCCCGGCGCTGGCCGGCAGACCCGGCCTCGGCGGGTAGGCGTCTATGGTGACCTGGATTTTGCCGCCGGGGTGGGCCTGGATACTGCTCCAGTTGGCGGCGTACAGCAGGGTGCCTTTGTAGACGCGGGCTAGCGCTGCGTCAAGCCGCCGCCAGCGGGGAGAGGACCCGAACTGGGTGAGTTCAGCCCCGACGAACAAACCCCCGATATGAGCATGCTGGGCCATGGCGGCGTAGGGACGCAAGAACCGCAGGTAACTGGCGAACCACGCCTTCGGGGTGGTGGGGCGCCATTGGGTGCGGGACTCCCCGATGCCGCTTTCGCCGAGCAACGGGCGGATTGTCACGTACAGGCCAGCGCGTTCGGCGGCGCGGGCCACGATGGCGAGCTGGGCGGGAGTGGGGGTCGCCGGGCTTGCGTACACCACCACGGGCGCGCCGCCGTTCCCGCCGCGCACGAAGAAGGGGAACGAAACGGAGATGGCGTTGGCGTGCAGGGACTTCACATACGCCACGTCCGCGGCAGCGGCAGCAGGAACATTCTGGCCTGGGCGGGTGGACAGGTCGATGTCCACCCCCAGCTGCATCGCCGGCCGCCCGGCCGCCGGTGGCAGTGGCGGCGAAGAGGGCAGGGATCGCGGAGGGGTAGGCGGCTGCAGGAGCCTGACGTGCGCTGCGCCGACGCACGCAGCCACCAGCACGCCCAGTGCGACCGCCCCAGCAGCGAACCGGCGCAGCGTCTTCGCCTTCACCGCGTCCTCCTTCTTGTCTTGCCGATGACGCGGAACGTGCGCGGGTTCCCCTGCACTAGCGGCATCACCACCCCGGCGAAGGTCAGCAACAGCGACACCGGCAGCATCAGCACCGCCGTGGCCGCCGCCAGCATCCGCGAATCGTCGCTTCTAGAGGACACCCGCGAGCTCGCGCCAGCCCAGCCGCAAGCGAAATACACCCCCACCCAGGCCAACGCCGACAGTTTCGCCAGCCCGAACACGGGAGAGGAGCCGGGGATCCGCCCCGAGGCCCGCAGGTATAGCCCGGCGGCCGACAGCATCAGCGACACTCCGCCCACCACGTACTTGGCCGCGGTCAGCCCGGCCGCCCGCCAGGACAGCACGTCCCGGCGGCTGATCCCGTGAATGTCGCCCCACAGCCACCGGCCCCGCTGGGTGATGAAATCCCGCAGGCCCCACGGGGAGGTGACCTCCGCGTACTCGCGGAACCAACCCCACCGCAGGCCTGCCTCGGCGGCCTGCTGGCCGAACACGAGATCTTCTGAGGCGAACGCCGGCCAGTCCCAGGTGATTATCCGCTCCGCCTCTCCGGTCACCGCCAGCCCCTCGCCATGGACATGGAGGGGCCGACGCAGGATGCCCTGGAAGACGGAGCAGTACACCAAACATGCATGGGTACGGATGTCGTCGGCGTGGCTGGCCAAAAAATGCCCCAGGGGGCGCCTGGCGTATTCGGTCCGCGGAGAGACGATGCCCTGACAGATGTCGTAATCAGCCGCGAACGCCGTCTCGATATATGCCTTGGTCAGGGTTACATCGTCGTCATTGAAGAGGATCTTCACATCCGGGCGGCTCAGCCCTAATGCTTCCCGCATCCGGCGGGAGAACTCCAGTGCCCGCGCCTTACGCTCGGACCGGGCGATGAAGCCTTCAGGGACGGCGAGCACCCGGTCGGCACCCGCATAACCACCGGCATCGGCTGGTTCGGTAACCACCCAGACGTGGTGCGGCATCCTCAGGCGGTAGGAGCGGACCTGGCCGATGATCTCGCTCACCCGCGCATGCTCCCGGCCCGCCGTGGTGATCTGGATGATCAGTTCGGTGTACTTACCCGCCGGTGCCGTGCGGAACCGGAACGTGTAGTTCGCTTGTCCGGCCGCGAGCAGGGCCAGTTCAATCAGCGGGAGCATCCACACCGCGTACACTGCGTACCGCGCGGGTGGCCAGGCCACCCCAAGCCAGAACGTCCCCGCAAGACATACGCTGAGCACGGCGCACGAACCAGCACGAGCCACCCAAAAGCCAGCCCGGCGTGGTGCGCGCCGACGGGCCTGGGCCCGCGGTTTTGGGGCCTCGAACGATGCCGATTGCGCCGTTGCCTGGGCCAGCCGAAGGAGTCCGGCTACCCCCGCCTGCTGCCGGCGGGCGTACTCGGCTTCCTGTCGTTCCGCTGTGGCGGCGGACGGATGGTGTTCAGTATGCATGAGCGATTGGACCGCCGTGCCAGAGAAGCACCAAGATACACCGGTTTGCGCCCGTATAAGCATGGTTTGGGTAACGTTCCGTCTACAGACGCTTTCGTAGTGCCATGAAGGAGTTTCAGCGGCTGTTTCCAGGGTTAACCCTGCGCATTCCTGCTGGCCATTACCTGCAGGGAGCGCGAGTACCCATCACGTGGATGGTGAGGAAACGCTTCGGGGGCTTGCCCTGCTCCGACGCTCCCGCAGCAGATGCAGACACCGGCCACACGGTCTGCATCCCTGAGCTGTCCCAAGACATCACAGCGACGCCCAGTGCGGCCCGACCCCAGGCGCGCCAGAACAGGGCGCTATGCATCCGTCCCGCCGAAGGCCGACAGGCAGCAGGCCGAGGCCCGATTCGGCGTTTAGCGCGGGCAGCAGAGCCCTCGGCATCACTCAGATTGATCATGTAAAGGGCTTATGAGTATGCACGGGCGAGAATTACGATGCATCGGCCATACTCGCTCACATCGGCATGTGAGCGAGCGGGCAGCCACGTCGGCGGGCAGATGGCGTAGAGATCACCAAGCTCGGCGCGGCACGGACGGCGTCCCGGCAGACGGAGACTGGCGCTCCGAACGGCGGCTCGGGAGCGACCGTAGTCATGCATGAGGCCACAGTCCGTGACCGGGTTGGCCGTCTCCGGGACTTCCTGATGTCCGCCAGCGGCAGAACCGCTTCCAATGACCGCTTGCAAACGGGTTGGGAACCGGGCTTCACAAGCTCTCACCAACAGCGTCGCTGCCCCGTTTGGAGGCTTCGTGTTCATTCGGGCGGCCGCCATGCGTGCTGATCGCCGCTGCGGAGCTTGAACGCTGGGCCTCCGAGGCCGTGGCAACACTCCATCGCCGCGGCAGCCTCGGCTACATTGGCGAACACGATTCCGATGTAGCGTTCGCCTGGCTCAACCCAGGTCACGTCGATGGCATGGCCTTGGTCGTCAACCACCCAGGCGTGATGTTCCGACCCGAGATGCGTCAACGCGAACCCCTCGGCGTAGCGCAGGCCCTGTCGGGCGCTGGCTGTACGGAGCGCATTCCAGAAGCACGCTTTGTCACGCATCTTCCGGAACCCTTTCGGCCGGCCGACAGGTGTGTACTCCTGGCCGCGTTCCGCGATTGCGACTATGAGCAATTCGGTCAGAGCCGCCTCCTGGCTACGATCGTGAATACCCAGGGCTGGGTCGAGAAGGGGCTGACGGCGCCCCTGAAAGCATTACAGCGATGTTCCGAACCGGATGGTGGCTTCAGGGTGCCAGTCCCAGCTACGTTCGGGGCCTTGCTGATTGACCACGCTGACGGTGCTGATCTGGACGTTGCGCTCGGGCAGCGACCGGCCGAGCGCCGCAATGATGGGTGCTGCGGGTTGCCGCGCGGTGCTGTAGGCGATCGTGATATGCGGGGCCCACGGCAGCTTATTCCCTGCCCCGCCCGAGCTGCCGGTTACCTCGCTGGTCGCAGCCTTGACCACATTTCGGACGGGCGCAAGCGCCTCGGCGGGCTGGACGGCGAGCATGATCGCCTCCGGGTGATAA
>Ga0070698_100002651_pt1 | contig 19729 bp, 18 predicted proteins | sample KBSK1502metaG_FD_65477 | JGI IMG/M metagenome (GOLD analysis project Ga0070698, IMG submission 65477) | Corn, switchgrass and miscanthus rhizosphere microbial communities from Kellogg Biological Station, Michigan, USA - KBS K1-50-2 metaG | ecosystem: Host-associated > Plants > Roots >...
CGCGGCGACATCGCGGACGGCGCGCTCACGCTCCGCCTCCCCTACCGGCCGCCGCTCGACTGGTCGACGCTGTCGAGTTGGCTACGCGTCCGCGCGCTGCCCGGCGTCGCGGAAATGAACGGCCGCGTCTACCGGCGCACGCTGCGGCTGCCGCGCGGCGCCGGTGTCGTCGCGCTCGAACCGATCGACACGCACATCCGGTGCACGCTGCGTCTCGAGTCGATGGCCGACCTGACGAGCGCGGTCCGACAGTGCCGCCGCTTGCTCGACCTGGACGCCGACCCGCTGAGCGTGGTCGAGGTACTGTCGCGAGACCGGCGCCTCTCGCGAATCGTGAAGAAGCGCCCGGGGTTGCGCTCGCCCGGAGCGGTCGACGGCACGGAGCTCGCGATCCAGGCGATTCTCGGCCAGCAGGTCTCGCTCGCCGCGGCGCGCACGCTGGCCTCGCGCCTCGTGACCGCGAACGGCGACCGGATCAAGATCGCCGATCCGACACTCACGCACGTGTTCCCCCGGGCCGACGCGATCGCCGAGGCGGACCTGTCGACGCTCGGTGTCCCGGCAACGCGACGAGCGACGCTCTACGCGCTCGCCCGCGCCGTCGCGGGCGGGACGCTCGCGCTCGATCCAGGCGCCGACCGGACCGAGACCTACCAGCAACTGATGGGGTTGCCCGGGATCGGGGAATGGACAGCGGGCTATGTCGTGATGCGCGCGCTCGGCGACCCTGACACGTTCTTACCGAGCGACCTCGGCATCAAGAAAGCCGGCGCCCGCCTCGGCCTCGGCACCAATCCGCGCGCGATATCCGAACACGCCGCCGCCTGGCGCCCCTGGCGCAGTTACGCGACCCACCAGTTGTGGGCAACCCTGAGCGACCCGCACAATAAGCCAGCTCCAGACGTGAAGGTTAAGGAGGCCTCATGATGCACACTCAGCCCATCTTGCACAGCACCACACACCGCACGCCCGTGGGCGAGCTCACGCTCGTCGCGTCTGACCAGGGGCTGAGGGCGATCCTCTGGCCGAAGTTGTCGCCGACGCGCGCCGGAATCCATCCTCGGCCGCATCGCAACCCCAATCATCCGATCCTCATGCAGACGGCCGCCCAGCTCGATGAATACTTCGCCGGTTCACGCACGACGTTCGATATTCCGCTCGACCTGCAGGGCACGCGCTTCCAGCTCGCGGCCTGGCGGTCGCTGGCCGACATCCCCTTCGGTACCACGACCAGCTACGGCCGGCAGGCCGCTGCGCTCGGCATCCCGACGGCAGCTCGCGCGCTCGGGGCCGCGAACGGCGCCAATCCCGTCTGCATCGTCCTTCCCTGCCATCGGGTCATCGGTGCCGATGGTTCGCTGACCGGGTTCGGCGGCGGGCTGCCGACCAAACAATGGCTGCTCGATCATGAAGCGCGCGTGCTGGCATCTAGTATCGTGTCGACGCCCGAATGGCAACACCGGCAACCCGTACAGACGCGCTTATCCATGCCCGTGGCCTGACCAAGCGCTTCGCGAACCTCGTCGCGGTCGACGCGATCGACTTCGACGTCGCGCGTGGTGAGGCGTTCGGCTTCCTCGGTCCGAACGGCGCCGGGAAAACGTCGACGATGCGCATGATCGGCTGCGTCTCGATGGCGTCGAGCGGCACCTTGCGAGTGCTCGGCATGGACCCGGTTCAGGACGGGCCAAAAATCCGCGCGCGTCTCGGCGTCGTGCCGCAGTCCGACACGCTGGACCTCGAACTCCATGTCGACGAGAACCTGTATACGTACGCTCGCTACTTCGGTCTGCCTCGCGATGTGGCCAGGCGACGCGCCCAGCAACTCCTCGAGTTCGTCCAGCTGGCGGACCGTGCCCGAGATGACGTCGAGCTTCTTTCCGGTGGGATGAAGCGGCGGCTCACGATCGCCCGCGCGCTCGTCAACGAGCCCGAGCTGCTGCTGCTCGACGAGCCCACCACCGGGCTCGACCCGCAGGCGCGGCACCTGGTCTGGGACCGCCTCTACCGCCTCAAGCAGCAGGGCGTGACGATCGTCTTGACCACCCACTACATGGACGAGGCGGAGCAGCTCTGCGATCGCTTGGTCGTCATGGACAAGGCGAAGATCGTCGCGTTCGGATCACCGCGAAGCCTGATCGACCAGTACTCGAGCCGCGAAGTGCTCGAGCTTCGCTTCCCGATCGACACCACCCCAGCGCTCGACAAGCTGGATGGCGTGGCGGAGCGCATCGAGCCGCTGCCCGACCGCGTGCTGCTCTACACGAGCGACGGCGAGGCGGCCACCGTGGCGGTGCATAACCGCGGCCTGCGCCCGGAATCCACCCTGGTCCGGCGGAGCACGCTCGAAGATGTCTTCCTTCGACTCACCGGCCGGAGCTTGATCGAGTGATGGGCCGGCCATGAGCGGTGCGTTGCGGGTGCTCGAGCATAATCTGTTCGTCTATCGCCGAACCTGGAAGGGTTCGGTGTTCATGTCGTTTGTCTCCCCTGTCCTGTTCCTGACGGCGATGGGGCTCGGGCTCGGCAGCCTGATTTCGCGCGGCCCGGTTCGAACGGTCGACGGTCTTTCCTACGTGGCCTTTCTCGCGCCCGGCCTGCTCGCGGCCACCGCGATGCAGTCCGCCTTCGTCGAAACGACCTATCCGATCATGGCCCGGATTGTCTGGCTTCGTACCTACGATGGCATGCTGGCGACACCGATCCGCGTCCTCGATGTGCTGGCTGGGGAATTCGGTTGGCTTGCCGTCCGCCTTGCGCTTGGGAGCTGCGCGTTTTTTCTGGTCATGGTTCTCTTTGGCACGGTCCACTCCGGGCTGGGGTTGCTGGCGATCTTGGTCGCCGTCATGACCGGCCTCGCCTTTGGCGCGCCCATCTTTGCCTTTACGGCAACGCAACGCACGGACAACAGTTTTGCGCTGATCGGCCGGCTCCTGATCACGCCGCTCTTCCTTTTAGGCGGCGTCTTCTTCCCCATCCACCAGCTGCCGCAGCTCGCCCAGGGAATCGCCTGGCTCACGCCACTCGCGCATGGCGTAGCGCTGGCCCGCGGCCTCTCGATCGGAGTGCTGACGCCGTCCGCTGGTGTCCACATCGCCGTCTTGCTTGTGTACGCTGGGATCGGCATCGTCGCCGCCCGGATCACCCTGCGACGGCGGCTGGTTCCGTGACCGCGGTTCTCCGGCGCCGCCGACGGTTCCAGGTCCCGGTAGCAGGCCGTGCGGCGCACCTGGTCGAGCGCAATGCGATCATGTACCGGCGTGGCTGGCCCACTCTCCTGTCGGGCTTCATCGAGCCGCCCCTCTACTTGCTGGCGATCGGCTTCGGAGTGGGCGCGCTGGTGGGCAGGAGCATCGTCGTCAACGGCCATCCACTCCGTTACGCGGTGTTCGTCGCCCCTGCCTTGATGGCCACCTCCGCGATGAACGGCGCGGTCTTCGAGACCGCCTTCAATTTTTTCTACAAGCTCAAATACGTCAAGCTCTACGATGCCGTACTCGCGACGCCCCTCGGCGTCGCCGACGTCGCGCTCGGGGAGATCGCATGGGCGCTCTTCCGTGGCTCGCTCTACGCCCTCGGCTTCATCGTCGTCATGGCCGCGCTCGGGCTCGTGATCTCACCCTGGGCGCTGCTCGCCCTGCCGGCCGCCATGTTGATCGGCTTCTCGTTCGCGGCGGTCGGAACCGCGGCCTCGACGTTCGTCCGCAACTGGCAGGACTTCGACCTCGTCCTGACCGTCCTGATTCCCCTGTTCCTCTTCTCCGCGACGTTCTATCCCATCACCGTCTACCCTGCCCCGCTGCAGGTGGTGGTGCAGTTGACGCCGCTCTATCACGGCGTCGACTTACTACGGAGCCTGACCACAGGCATGATCGGCCCCTCGATCCTCCTCGACATGGCCTACCTGATCATCCTCGGCGCGGCGGCCCTTATCCTCGCCGCAACCCGGCTCGAGCGCCTCTTGCACAAGTAGCGAGTTCGATTTATGCCGCTGCCAACCGGCTACCAGCTACATTACTAAGGGATGCACCCCGGGAACAACCTGACCCGTGAGGAAGCCCGACGGCGGGGCGAGTTGATCCAGACTCCCCTTTACGACATCTCGCTCGACCTGAGCAGGGACACCGATACCTTCGCCTGCGAAGCGACCATCCACTTCCTGTGCCAGGAGCCGGGAGCGAATACCTTCATCGATTTCCTCGCCCCCTCGGTCGACAGCTGTGAGCTCAACGGCGAGGAGGTCCCCAAGGAAGCCTTCAACGGCGCCCGCATCACCCTCACCAACCTTCGCGACGCGAACGAGCTGCACGTGCTGGCGACCTGCGAGTACCAGAACATCGGCGCCGGCCTGAACCGCTTCAAAGACCCGGTCGACCACAAGGTCTACCTCCACAGCCAGTTCGAGACCTTCGACGCGCACCGGATGTTCCCGTGCTTCGATCAGCCCGACCTGAAGGCGAGCTTCACCTTCACCGTGCTGGCACCGAGCGACTGGGTCGTCGTCTCGAATAACCCCGGCCAGGCCCAACCGGTTGCGGGCAAGGAGAATATCAAGCGATGGACGTTCGGGGCGACACCAAAGATGTCGTCCTATCTGACGGCGATCGTCGCCGGGCCCTACCACGGGGTCCGCGACCGGCACGGCGATATCGACCTCGGCATCTTCTGCCGCCAATCGCTGGCGCAGTACCTCGACCCGGAGGAGATCTTCACCGTCACCAAGCAGGGCCTCGACTTCTACGGCGAGGCGTACAAGTACCCCTATCCATTCCAGAAATACGATCAGCTGTTCGTCCCGGAGTTCAGCGCCGGCGCGATGGAGAACATCGGCGCCGTCACCTTCAACGAGGCAATGCTGTTTCGCTCCAAGGTGACCGAGGCGGTCCGCGAGGACCGCGCGAACGCCATCCTCCACGAGATGGCGCATATGTGGTTCGGCGACCTGGTCACGATGCGCTGGTGGGACGACCTCTGGCTGAACGAGAGCTTCGCGACCTTCATGTCGGTGCTCGCCCAGGTCGAGGCGACGCGCTTCAAGAACGGATGGGTGACGTTCGCCAATCAATACAAGGCCGGCGCGCGCCGCCAGGATCAGCTGCCCACCACCCATCCAATCGCGGCCGACGTCCCCGACATCGAGTCCGTCTACCTGAACTTCGACGCCATCACCTACAACAAGGGTGCCTGCGTCCTGCGTCAGCTGGTTGCCTACGTCACGCAGGACACCTTCCTGCGCGGCGTCCAGCGCTACATCAAGCAGCGCCAATACGCGAACGCCAGCCTCGCCGACTTCCTCTCCGATATCGAAGCGGGCTCCGGTCGCGATCTCAAGGCCTGGTCCAAGCTATGGTTGGAGACGGCGGGTCTCAATACGCTGCGGCCACTTCCCATCTCGCAGAGCGAGACGATCGGCTCCCTCGTGATCAAGCAAGAGGCACCGCCTGAATTTCCGACCATCCGGCCGCATCGGCTGGCGATCGGCCTCTACGATCGTAAGTCCGATGGATTGCAGCTGCGTCGGCGAGTCGAGCTCGACGTCGCCGAGGAGAACACCCCGGTAAAGGATTTCGATGGCGAGCGCCTCGCCGACCTGTTGCTTGTCAATGACCTGGACCTGACCTACGCGAAGATCCGGCTCGACGAGCGCTCGCTGGCGACGGCGACCGAACATCTCGCCGAGCTGTCCGATCCGCTGGCCCGGGCGATCACCTGGGCCGCGCTCTGGGACATGCTCCGCGATGCCGAGATCCCCGCCCGGCGCTATCTCCCGTTGATCCTCAACAACATCCACGGCGAAACCGACATCGGCGTCGTCCAGGACCTCCTCGCCCAGGCGGCCTCGGCCATGTTCGTCTACGGGGATCCGGCGAACCAGGAGGCGGCGCTCAAGACCCTGGCGGACCATTCGCTCCGGGCTCTCGATGACGCGCCGGCGGGCAGCGACCTCCAGCTGGCCTGGGCGCATGCCTTCATCAACGCCGCCCGCTCTCCGGAGCATCTTGCGGTCGTGCGCGGCTTGCTGGACGGCATCAAGGCTTTCACCGGGCTCAAGGTTGATACCGACCTGCGCTGGGCGATCGTGAATGCGCTCGCCGGCGTCGGTGCGGACGACGGCCTGATCGATGCCGAGCTGAAGCGCGATCCGACCGACGAAGGACAGCGCTACGCCGCCGCGGCCCGCGCCGCCCGTCCAACAGCGGAGGCCAAAGAGCAGGTCTGGGCGGCGCTGATGGAGGACCTCACGCTGCCGCTGGCCACCATGCGATCGATGATGCGGGGCTTTTACCGCTTCGATCAACGACGCGTCCTCGAGCCCTACGCCTCCCGATACTTCCAGGCCCTGGCGAACGTCTGGAAGGAACGGGACATCGAGATCGGCCTCGCCTTCGCTCGCATGATGTTTCCGTCGGTCGTCGTGGACGACCACACCATTAAGGTGACGGATCAGTATCTTGCGCGTGAGAACGTCCCCGGGCCGGTGCGCCGGGTCCTTCTCGAGGCCAAGGACAGCATGCAGCGGGCGATGCGCGCCCGCGCCGTCGACGCCGTCCGGTAAACCAGCACTCCCCGCGCTTTTCTTTCCCTCTGGGGGGAGCGTAGGGTGGGGGTTCTCATGGCAAGGTGCAAAGCTGGCCTTCCGTTGTCTCCTGAGGATGTCCACTTCGTCTGAAAAGCTCGGCGAGATCACCTGCCCATCTGGTGTCCTCGTGATCGTCGACATGGGGTACATGCGGTTCTGGTCCGGCCGGCGAGACCCCGTTCCTCCCGTCGAGGAATTCACGGACCCCAAAACCAAGGCCAGGATCGCGTCAACCGCGGACTATTTCATTGCCGGCAAGGATGCCGCCGCGGTCGCTCGCCTGGCGGATCTTCAAAGCTTTCACTTCATCTACGACCTCCCCTCCGATGGGATGGACATAGTCAGCGCGAAGATCGCGCGCCTGGCCTCCGAACACGGGCTGGATGCCCATCTCGAACGGGAAGCGCGAAGAATTCCACATCGCGAGCGTGCCCAGCGGGCGGCGGATCTTGGCGGCGGCGACTTCGTGATGGAGGGACCGTGGGTCGGCGTGGTCGGCACGCTCCCCAAGAAATCCTTGACGGTGCGCGGCCGCCGGCAGGATTACGGAGGGAACGTCGGCGTGCGGTGGGCCGACGTGTCGATCGAGGTCAGCCAGGAGCGCGTCGAATCGTCGCTCCAGGTTGGCTACGTCGGGGTCGACTACGGGCTCATCCTCCTCGGTGATGCGGACGCGCTTAGCGGCTGGCGCCACTTCGAGCCTTTGGACGGCCTCTACGACGTCGCCTTCTGGGGCCTCGTTGGTGAGGCGGCGAGCGTGGCGCTGGCCGCGCCGCCGCTACCCGATGGCTGGGGCTGGCGGGACATCGGGCCGGACGAGGCCAAGCAGCGGATGCAACGGGTCCGATCCTGGTTGGGCCCGGACTCGCCAATAGGGCGCCTGGCGCTCGAGCTGCGACCCCATTCGCACTTCTACCGGGTGATGGAACAAATTCGATTGGGTCCGCCTGAAGTCGGCGCGTTAGCCCTTGATGGTGCGGCCCTCTGTGGCCTGAGCACGTCGTGGGGCGACGGCCTCTTCCCGATCTGGGTCGACATAGACAAAGCGGGCGCGGTCGTGGCAATCAGGCTGGAGCTGGGGTCCGAAAAACGCCGCCAAATGATGGAAGCGGTCTGGGCCCGCGCCGTCACCGACGCTCAATAGCCGGACATCACTTTCTGCGGCGCGACGTCATCAGCGCATCAACCTGTCTCGCGATGACGGCATCTTCCCGAGCCTCGATGCGAATTACGGCGCCACCGTTGCCTGACCTGCTGATCACGGCGTCGTTTCGCACATCGGTCATTGGAACCGACGGCAGGCCGAGGGATGCCAGCCGCCCCACGATCGCTGACCGAACCAAGGCCGAGTGTTCCCCAATGCCGCCGGTAAACACCAGGGCTTCGAGGCGGGGCAGCGCGGTGGCCACCGCCGCGATCCCGGCCGCGGCTCGACCGACGAACATGTCGATAGCGAGCTGGGCGCGCTTGTTCCCCTCCCCGGCGGCCTTTTCGAGCTCACGCATCCCGGCAGCCCGGCCGAACACGCCGACCAGCCCGGCCTCGTGATCCAGCGCGGTCTCGAGCTCGCGCCAGCCGGTCCGCCGCGTCCGCAACATATATAGAAGGATGCCGGGGTCGATCGACCCCGACCGGGTGCCCATCATCAGGCCCTCCATCGGCGTCAGTCCCATCGACGTGGCAACGGACTGTCCATTGAGCACGGCCGTCACCGAGCAGCCGCTGCCAAGGTGGGCCACGACCAGTGCCAGCTCAGCCGCAGGCCGGCCCAGCAACTCGGCCGCACGCCGCGTCGACCATTCGACCGACAGGCCGTGGAATCCGAAGCGCCGGATGCCGTATTCGCGATGCCAGCGCCACGGCACCGGATAGAGATACTGTTCCTCGCTGAGCGTCGCGTGGAAGGCGGTGTCGAAGGCGGCCACCTGCGGCAGTTTGGGCAATGCCGAGCGGGCCGCACGGATGGTGGCGGCGGCAACCGGGTTGTGGAGCGGTGCGAACTCGGCGAGCGCCTCGATGCCCTTCAAGACCCTTTCGTCGACCCACACCGCCGAGCGAAACCTGGTCCCGCCATGCACCACCCGATGCCCGACCGCCTCGACCGGATATCCCCTCCCCCCTTGTGGGGGAGGGCCAGGGTCGGGGGGAATAACCCCCAGCTTCGAGAGCAGCAACCGCACCGTTCTCGCGATCCGCTTTTGCCTGGTCGCATCCGTCCCGAGTGAGACCTCGGCCTTTGCCAACGCGGCGAGGTCGACCGTGTCGATGATGCTGCCCTTCAGCGAGCTGGAGCCGACGTTCAGGACGAGGACGCGCACGCGACTCTTTTCCCTCCCCACCGCGGAACTCTCCCTCCCCCGCTCGCGGGGGACGGTCGGAGTGGGGGCAGGGTGGGGGCGATCAGTAGGGCCAGATCCAGTCGCGCACGTCCGGTACGTCCTCCCCGTGGTCCCGGGTGTACTGGCGGTGCCGCAGCCGCTCGTCCACCATATGCTGGCGAACGTGCCCGGCGCTCGCACCGAGTCCGGGAACACGGTCGATGACATCGATCACCAGGTGGAACCGGTCCAGGTCATTGAGCATCACCATGTCGAATGGCGTCGTCGTTGTGCCTTCTTCTTTGTAGCCGCGGACGTGCAGATTGCTGTGGTTCTTCCGCCGGTACGTCAAGCGATGGATCAGCCATGGATAACCGTGATAGGCGAAGATCACCGGCTTGTTCGTGGTAAAGAGTGCGTCGAACTCGGCGTCGGAGAGGCCGTGCGGATGCTCCGCTTCGGGTTGGAGCTTCATCAGGTCGACCACATTGACGACGCGCACCTTGAGATCGGGCAAGTGCTTGCGGATGAGGTCGGTCGCGGCCAGTGTTTCGAGCGTCGGAATGTCGCCGGCGCAGGCCATCACCACGTCGGGCTCGCCGGTATCGTTGCTCGCCCAGTCCCAGATCCCGATCCCGCGGGTGCAGTGGGCGATCGCGTCGTCCATCGGCAGGTAGTTGAGCGATCGCTGCTTGCCGGCCACGATCACGTTCACGTATTGCTTGCTGCTCAGGCAATGGTCCGCGATCGAGAGCAGGCAGTTGGTATCGGGCGCCAAGTAGACCCGCACGACATCGGGTTTCTTGTTCAGGACGACGTCGATGAAGCCTGGATCCTGGTGGGTAAAGCCGTTGTGGTCCTGACGCCAGACGTGCGATGACAGCAGGTAATTGAACGATGGGATCGGCCGGCGCCACGGAATCCGGTTCGTCACCTCGAGCCATTTGGCGTGCTGGTTGAACATCGAGTCGACGATATGGATGAACGCTTCGTAGCAGTTGAAGAGGCCATGCCGGCCGGTCAACAGGTAACCCTCGAGCCAGCCCTGGCAGAGGTGCTCGCTCAGCACCTCCATAACTCGGCCGTCGGGCGCGAGGTGGTCATCGATTGGCAGGGTTTCCGCCAGCCAGGTCCGGTTCGTCACATCGAAGACCGCGCTGAGGCGGTTCGATACCGTTTCATCCGGCCCCATCAAACGGAAGTTCCGCGGATTGTTGGCGATGATGTCGCGTAGAAACCTCCCCAGGACCTTCGTGGCCTCGTCAAATGTGGTCCCGGGTTTGTCGACCATAACCGCGTAATCGCGGAAGTCCGGCAAGCGCAGCTCCTGGGTCAGCACGCCGCCATTCGTGTGCGGATTCGCGCTCATCCGGCGCTGGCCGGTCGGTGGCAGCCCCGCCAGCTCGGCTACCAGTGTTCCGTTCTTGTCGAACAGTTGCTCCGGATGGTAGCTGTGCAACCAATCATCCAGGATCCGAAGGTGTTCCGGCTTTGTCATGTCGTCGACCGGGACCTGGTGCGACCGCCATGTCCCCTCGACCGGCAGGCCATCGACCTCCTTCGGCCCGGTCCATCCCTTCGGCGTACGCATCACGATCATGGGCCACTGTGGACGCGTCGCCCGCTTCGTCTTGCGTGCCGCGCCCTGGATCTCTTCGATCTCGTCGAGCACGAGGTCGAGCAGGGCCGCCATGCGCTGATGCATATCCGTCGGATCATCCCCGGCGATGATGTATGGCGTGTAGCCGTAGCCTTCGAGCAACTGGCGCAACTCGCTCTCGGGGATTCGCGCCAGGACCGTGGGGTTTGCGATCTTCCAGCCATTCAAGTGAAGAATGGGAAGCACCGCGCCATCGGTAATCGGGTCGAGGAACTTGTTCGAGTGCCAGCTCGCCGCGAGTGGGCCCGTCTCCGCCTCGCCGTCCCCGATCACGCAGAAGACCTTGAGGTCCGGGTTGTCGAACGCGGCGCCGTATGCATGAGTGAGCGCGTACCCCAGCTCGCCCCCCTCGTGGATCGATCCCGGCGTCTCCGGCGCGTCGTGGCTTGGGATTCCGCCCGGGAATGAGAACTGTCGGAAGAGTTTTTGCAAGCCGACGGCATCTCGGCTGATTGCCGGGTAGACCTCGCTGTAGGTGCCCTCCAGATAGGCGTTCGCGACCATCCCCGGGCCGCCGTGCCCGGGACCGCAGATGAAGATTGCGTCGAGATCGCGCGCTTTGATCACCCGGTTCAGATGCGCGTAGAGGAAATTCAGACCGGGCGTTGTCCCCCAGTGACCCAGGAGTCGCGGTTTGACGTGCTTGACTTGCAGCGGCTCGCGTAACAGCGGGTTATTCAGCAGATAAATCTGTCCGACCGAGAGGTAATTGGCGGCACGCCAGTAGGCGTGCAGTTTCTTGAGTTCGTCCTCGTTCAGCGGCCCTTCAGCAAGCGTGGCGGTCGGTCGCGGCCCGGTTTGCATACCCCTCACGATAACGTGACAGGCCATTGGTGTGATTTGTGGCGGTCAGCCCCTAGACTGGCCGCGGGATGAGGAAACCGGCAAAGAAGCGCAAGCCACCAACGCCCACACCCTCGCCGTCACCATCACCGAGTCCGCGCCCGAAGGGTCCGATTCAGCACGTGGTGATCATCGTCAAGGAGAACCACGCGTTCGACAACTACTTCGGGCGCTTCCCCGGTGCGGACGGTGATCCCAACCTGGCGCTCGCCTCCGACCCGCCGGCATCGGATCACCCGCACAACCATGCGGCCTGGTTGAATCGCGCCAATATCGCCGCCAGGGAGCAGTACGACCAGCCGAACATCCCCAACTACTGGCGGTACGCGCAGCAGTACACGCTCTGCGACACGTACTTCACCGAGGTCGGCGGTCCATCGACGCCTAACCATTTGATGCTGATCGCGGCCGACTCTCCCATCATCAACAACCCCCATTACCGTGATCCCATAAGTCAGCAGCCCCCCTTCAACATCCCATCGCTGCCGGCGGCGTTGGAGAAGGCGGGCCTGACCTGGGGCAACTACGGCGGCTATGCGCAGGGATATATCACGGCCCTCAAGGCAAGCAAGAACAACATGACCGCCGACAAATTCGCCGCCGCCGCGGCCGCCGGCAAGCTCCCCACCGTCTCATGGGTCTACGGACCTGTCGGCCTCAGCGAGCACCCGGTCGAACCGGTGAGGGCCGGCCAGAAATGGACGGCTGACCAGGTCGATGCTGTCGTCAAGGGTGGGCTGTGGCCCAACACCGTCATCTTTATCACGTGGGATGACTACGGCGGTTGGTACGACCACGTCACCCCGCCGCTGGTCGAGACGTGGAAGGACGGCACGCAGTTCCGCTATGGGTCGCGCGTCGGCTGTCTGGTACTGAGCCCGTACGCAAAGGCCGGCTACATCTCGCATACCCAGCACTCGCACGTCAGCCTGGTGAAGTTTTGCGAGAAGACGTTCGGCCTGCCGCCGATCAACGCCCGCGACAAGGCCGCCGATGACATGTCCGACTGCTTCGACTTCGAGCAGAAGCTACTCGCCCCACCTGGCCCCGCCGTCTGAGCTAACGCGTGATCCCGATGGCCTTTCATTGCGGACCGGTAGGTGGGGGCTTCGACTGCCCCTTGTCGTAGGACTCCAATGAATCGCCTTCCGTAACGATCACCCGCGACGGCCTCTCGCGGCGTCTGAAGGATGGAACGGCCAGAAAGCCGCCAGATTCATAGGACTCATAGGAGGCAAACCGTAATGTTCTCGAGTTTCCGATCGCTCGTCCGATTGACGCTCGCTGCCCTCGCGTTGACCGCGGGCGCCATGACCCTCGCGGGCACGTTACCGGCATCCGCCGATACTCTCGGCCCGTTCACCTGCACCGACCGATCGGGAGGCGTTGCCGGCACCGCCGCCACGGTGAGTGCGCTCCGCATCGCACATCACGATGGCTACGACCGCCTGGTCATTGGATTTGCAACCTCCAACACCATGCCGGAGTACCAGCTCACGCAGCAGGCGACTGCTCAGTTCGTGCGCGATGCGAGCGGCCAGCCAGTCACCCTCGAGGGCTCGGCCGGCATCCGCGCGGTACTTCGTAATGCCGACATCACCCCCGGCGCGCCGACCGACCTGAAGCCCGAGCTGCCGGCGATCCGCGAAGTGGCTCAGATCGGCAACTTCGAGCGCGTCGTGAGTTACGGCGTTGGCCTGGCGACGCCCGCATGCTTCCGCGTCCTCGAGCTCAGCGGCCCGACTCGCCTGGTGATCGACGTCCAAACTCCCGCGGACGCCCCTGCTGCGACCGCTGCGCCGTCGATGGCGGCGAGCCAGCCGGCGACCCCGTCCGACCTTGCCGCGACCGGTCACCCGGCCCAGCCAGCGCAACCGGCGACCTTCCCCGTTGTCGCCCTGATCCTGGGGCTGCTCGCCGCGACTGCCGGGTTGACGATCGCCGGTATCAGGCGATTCGCAAGGAAATGACCCTCTTTCGGCTAATTCACCCGTCCACGGCACCCGGAGCGTCGATACGATTGGCATGCTCATGGATCCGGCGCTCGGGCGCGTCATTGCGCGGTGGCGAGAAGGTGATCGCGACGCCTTCGAGGAGGTCGTGGACCGCTACGGCCTCCAGCTGTTGCGCACGGCTCGTTTGATCCTGCGTGATGAGGCACTGGCCGAGGATGCTGTCCAGGAAACGTTTCTCAAAGCGTGGCAGCGGATCGGCAGTTTGCGCGATGAAGACCCGGGACCCTGGCTCACAAAAATCGCCATGAATGAAAGCATCTCGACGTACCGCCGGCGCCATCGCCTCCACGCGCTCACCGAGCGCTTCGGCCGCTTGGGGGCCGGCAGGCGCGAGGTGTCGAGCGAAGCGCGGCTGGACCTGGCGCATGCGCTCGACAAACTGACGGCGGAGCAACGTGCCGCGGTCGCCCTCCATTACTACCAGGACCTCAGCGTCGAAGAGACAGCGCGAGTCCTCAAGGTTCCGGTGGACACGATGAAATCGCGGCTGAAGACCGCCCTTCGCCGGCTCCGCGAGCTGACGGGTGCCGAGGAGGCGTTCGCATGAGCGACGACTTCGAGAAGAACCTGCGCGATCACCTGCATCGTGAAGCGGAGGAGACCCGCGAATTCCCCCGTCGGCTTCGCGGCCGGATCCGCGATGGCATTGCGCCCCGCACGCGCGTGCGGATGGTCCCGCAGCTCGCGCTGGCCGGCGCCCTGGTACTCGTGGCTGTCGCCGTGCTGGCGTTTCGCAACCCCACGATCATCAACGTGGTCACCACCAAGATCACGCAACTCATTCAGCCGAGCCCGTCGCCTACGCCGCAGCCATTTACATGCACCGATCGGTCTGGAGGGACAAGCGGCGCCTCGTCGCAGTTGAGCACCATTCGGACGGCACTGCACGATGGCTATGACCGCATCGTCTTCGAATTCAGCGCCCAGATCCCCTCCTACGACCTCACGCGGCAGGACTCCGCGACCTTCGTGCGGGACGCCAGCGGGCAACCGGTGACGCTCGATGGGAGCGTGGGCATCAAGCTCGTCTTCCGTAACACCGACGTGGCCTCGGGCGTCTCCGCCGATGCAAAGCCCGCCCTCACTTCGGTCAGGGAGATCACCGAGATCGGCAATTTTGAGCGAGTGCTGAGCTACGGGGTTGGCCTTGCGTCATCGCAGTGTGTCCGGGTGCTCGAGCTCAGCGGTCCATCCCGCCTCGTTGTCGACGTGGCCACCACCGCGTCCGCCTCTACGACTGCCGCGCCCACCCCTTTGCCGACCCAGCCCGCCGCCACCGACCTTGGCCAGTTCAGCTGCCTCGATCACAGCGGTGGTGCAGACAGCGGGTCGGCGATGCAGCTGACCGCCGTGCGGGTGGCTCATCAACCAGGTGGCTACGACCGGATCGTCTTCGAGTTCGCTCCACAGGCTGGCGCCACCGCGCACACTCCCGCCTACACCGTATCGCGACAGGCTTCGGCGAAGTTCGTGAAGGATCCCAGCGGCCTGCCGGTCACGATGCGCGGGTCGTCGGGTCTCCGTATCGTCTTCCAAGGAGCAAGCGGCGCGACGAGCTACAGCGGTAGCCGTGATCAGATTTACAACCTTCCCGTCGTGCAGGAAGTCGAGCAACTTGGCGACTTCGAGGCGGTCCTGAGTTGGGGCGCCGGTTTGTCCGAGGCGTCCTGCATCCGCACGCTCGAGCTGAGCAATCCCATCCGCGTCGTGATCGATGTCCAGACTCCCTGACGCTCTCCGCTCCCCCTCTCGGGGAACCTTTGGCTCCTTCTCGCGTCTTACGACCAGAGGGTCATATGTCACGACGTATCCTGGTCGGCCTCGCAGCGCTCGTCCTGCTCGTTGCCGTTGGCGGCCTCGCGCAACTCGTGCTATCTCGAGCTGACGCCGCCCCCAGTGGAGCTCCGTCGATTCGCGGGACCATCACGAACGTCAGCCCGCTCGGCGGGCAGGGCATCATCCTCGTCGAGGAGCGACCGCAGGACCAAGCCGGCTCTGACAAGTCGAGGGTCACGGTCAACGCGGCCACCCGAATCTACCGTGGTCGGGTGGGCGCCTCCACGAAGGGATCCTTCAGCGACCTACGGAACGGACAACTGGTCGAGGTCTGGTTCACCGGGTTGGTGGCCCAGTCGTACCCGACCCAGGCCCTCGCCAGCGTAATCGTCATCGACTGAAGCAAGAGGAGGTTGGTCGCCGGACTAGCGGGGCGTCTCGGCTGAGGGCTTGAACGCTGCCCCATGGCCGGGGACGATGAGCCCCGCGGTCTCCAGCACGCGTGCACGGTTGCGATGGAGGGCTGACGGGTCCGAGGCCAGAGGGTCCTCCGCCGGCCCCACCGCTGACCACCAGAGGTGGGTGAACGCCACCGTGCCCACGCTGGTCGAGACCATCGTGGTGATGTCTTGCGGCGTGTGACCCGGAGTTTCCATCAGGCGGATCGAAGGGCTGAGCGCAAACCCCTCCGCCTGGCGCCGTTCCCAGACGTCGCCCCGGTAGATAGCCCAGAAGTCGTGAAACCGGGCTCTCGGGAAGAGTGCCGCGTTGAGTGTGTGGTCCGGGTGATGGTGGGAAAAGATGACGTCGGTGATCTCGTCCGGCGAATGGACCAGCTCCGCAAGCGGACCCAGGATGGCGGCCGGTTCCGGCACCATTCCCGGATCGACAACCGCCCGAACCTCGCCATCGCGCACGAAGCTGACCGTACCAGCGACGCGCTCCCCGACATAACCCGTAAAGAGGATGCGGAATTCGGCAGCCACGCCTCGTCGATTGTACGAATACTCCAATTGACATCCGTCACCGATACGGAATAATCAATGAGACCCATTTAGGTTGTTTGACAAGGAAGGAGGATCCGCGATGAGTGTTACCGACGATCTGTTGAAGAACAACGAGGCGTACGCGCGATCGTTCGGCGCGGGGAACTTGCCGCTCCCGCCGGCCAAGAAGCTGTTCGTCCTGGCCTGCATGGACGCCCGGCTGCACGTTAGTAGGATCCTGGGGCTCCAGGAAGGCGATGCCCATGTCTTCCGTAATGCCGGCGGAGTCGCCACGACGGACGCGATCCGTTCGCTGACGATCTCGCAGCGGCTGCTGGGAACGGAGGAAGTCATCTTGATCCACCACACGGACTGCGGCATGCTGACCTTCAAGGACGACGAGGTCAGTGCCCAGATCGAGGAAGACACCGGCATCCGCCCGCCGTTCCGGCTCGAGGCGTTCTCGAACCTCGAGAAGGACGTGCGTCAGTCCATCGCCCGGATCAAGGCAAGCCCATTTATCCTCCGCAAGGACAAGATCCGCGGCTTCGTGTACGACGTCAAGTCGGGCCGCCTCAACGAAGTCGCCGTGGAGGCAGCCACCGCCAGGCGGTAGCTCACGCCCGACGCCGGTGGCGTCGATAGGTACGTTACCGGCGTCGCCGTGTCCGTCGGACGGCCGTGGCTGACATCGCCGAGCGGGGAAGCAAGCCCCCTGGAACGGTGCCGTTACATTTGCCGTGATCAGGCCCCGGCTCTCGCCACCACGGTCGGCGGTCATCTTCACGATCAATGCGTTCGCGATCTCCTGGCTGTGCTGGCTCCCCCTCGTGGCGTCACAGCGCGGGCTGCCATTGATCCCTCTATCGGTCTCGCCCCTGCTGGTCCTGCTGGGGACCTTCGGACCACTCCTCAGCGCCGTGACCATGGTCGCGCGCAGGTCTGGGTTCCATGGCCTTGGGGAGTTCATCAGCCAGGCCTTCCGTTGGCGCGTTGGCATCCAGTGGTACGCCGCCGCGCTGCTCGCGCCGGCTGCGATCCGCATCGTCGTCATCTACTTGCACATTTGGAAAGGCGGCAGCGTGTCGGACTTGTCGGATGCGACCCGCTGGCTGGCCATCCCCTCGACCTTCTTGATCGTGCTGCTCATCGGTGGACCAATCGGCGAGGAGTTTGGATGGCGCGGCTATCTGCTGCAGCGCGTGCAGCCGGTCTACGGAGTGCTGGGCGCCTCCCTCCTGATCGGGGTGATTTCGGGCCTCTGGCACCTGCCGCTCTTTTGGATCTCGGGCACGGCGCAGAGCCACCTGCCCTTCGCCCTTTTTGCGGTGCGTACGGTGGCGCTCTCGGTCATTTCAACCTGGCTCTATAACGGCACGCGCAGGAGCCTGCTGTTCGTCCTCCTCTTCCACGCCTCGCTGAACACCTGGCCGAACACCGTCTATATCCTTGAGGCGCAGGGGGCGATCGGTCCCTACCTCAGCACGACCATCATCTATTCAGGATGGGCCCTGCAATTACTGATCCTGGGCCTGCTCCGTGGCCGAGGCGACCGCCGTAAGCCGGAGGAGGCGTCCCCGGCCGTCGCGGCGTGACTCAACCACACGACGGATAGCCTCATTCGAGCGGTGGATTCGCGGCCCCCAGCACGTGGTTACGCTTGTTGCCATGGACACGCGCCCCCGCGGATGGGGCTGGATCGGGCGAGTGCAGCCCCGCACGTTCGATCGGCTGCTGGTTGGCTTTCTCGTCTTGCTCGGGCTGACCACGCTCCTCGACCCGCGTTTCGCCGATCGAGGGGTGCCGTTCATGCCGAGCCTTCCAGGCGGGTCGGCCGTCGTGGTTCTGGTCGGACTTGCACTGTTGCTGCTGCAAATCGTTCCGCTGCTCTGGCGACGCAGCCATGCGAGCCTGGTCCTCCTCCTGGTTGCGGGCGCCTTTGGCGCCAAGATCTTGCTGGGGTTCAACCCCGGCATTGCGGGGCTGGGCCTCCTGATTGCGATGTACAGTGTGGCCGCCTACGAGGTGCGGGCTCGGCGGCTCGTTTTTCTGGTCGTCGCCGGTCTGGGCTTCGTGGCGGGCTTCGTCGTCTTCGGGGTCACTGGCAACCCTCGGTCGTTCGCCATCACCGTCCCCAGCGTGTTCTTCGTTGCTGCCTGGCTGATCGGTGATTACCTTCGCACCCGACGCGCCTATGTCGGTGAGTTGGAGGAACGCGCCGCGCGGCTCGAGCGCGAGCGGGACCGGGACCGTCGCCTGGCGGCCGACGAGGAGCGGACACGGATTGCGCGCGAGCTGCACGACGTGGTCGCTCACGACGTCAGCGTGATCGCGATCCAGGCCGGTGCGGCCCGGGCCGTGCAGGCAACCAAGCCCGAGGCGGCGGCGGCGGCTCTCGGCCTCATCGAAACGATGGCACGGGAGACCCTGATCGAATTGAACCGGCTGCTCGGGGTGCTGCGCGGAAGCAATGGAGCAACGCCGGATCGCAGCCCGCAGCCGGGGATTGGCCAACTCGCCGGCCTCGTCGAGGAACTGCGTGCCGCCGGGCTCGAGGTTGACGCTCGCGTCGAGGGTCAAGCCGAGTCGCTGCCACCCGCACTCGACCTCTCTGCCTATCGCATCCTTCAGGAGGCGACGACCAACGTCCTGAAGCACGCCCGCGCCCGCCGCGTCGACATCCGCGTCCGCTACAGCCAGACGATGCTGGCCCTCGACGTCCGCGATGACGGCGCCGGCGACGGTAGTGACCCGGCCTCCTCGTCCGGACACGGGTTGATCGGTATGCGCGAGCGCGTTGCACTTTTTGGCGGCAAGTTGCACGCCGGGCGCAATCGTGCGGGAGGATTCTCGGTCCACGCGCGCCTGCCCATCGAACCATCCGCCTGATGGCGATCCGGGTTCTTATCGTCGACGACCAAGCGCTGGTGCGGGCCGGATTTCGGATGATCCTCGAGGCTCAGCCGGATCTCGAGGTGGTCGGTGAGGCGGGCGACGGATCAGCCGCGATCGACGCGGTGCGAACACTTCGGCCCGATGTCGTGCTGATGGATATTCGAATGCCCGGTGTCGACGGCATCGAGGCAACCCGGCGCCTGACTCTGGCCGGTGTGCCGGCCAAGATCGTGATCCTCACCACCTACGACCTCGACGAATACGTCTTCGACGCGCTGGCCGCCGGCGCGAGCGGCTTCCTCCTCAAGCACGTCCCGCCCGAGGAGCTCGTCCGCGGCGTGCGGGTGGCGGCCAGTGGTGAGGCGCTGCTCGCTCCCTCGATCACGAAGCGGCTCATCGAGGAGTTTGCGAAGCAGCGCGCTCCGGTCCGTGCCAGCAGCAGCGACCTCAAGACCCTGACCGACCGAGAGCGGGAAGTACTGACGCTCCTCGGCCGCGGGCTCTCGAACCCGGAGATCGCGCGCGAGCTGAAGGTCGGGGAGGCCACGGTCAAGACGCACGTCGCCCACGTGCTCGACAAGCTGGAACTCCGTGACCGCGTCCAGGCGGTCATCTTCGCCTACGAGGTCGGGCTGATCAAGCCAGGCGCCGCCTAG
>Ga0070698_100002652_pt1 | contig 19727 bp, 9 predicted proteins | sample KBSK1502metaG_FD_65477 | JGI IMG/M metagenome (GOLD analysis project Ga0070698, IMG submission 65477) | Corn, switchgrass and miscanthus rhizosphere microbial communities from Kellogg Biological Station, Michigan, USA - KBS K1-50-2 metaG | ecosystem: Host-associated > Plants > Roots >...
GACACTCCCATCTTACCACAAACACCGTCCTAAAATCGTTACGAAAAACGTTACGAACTGGACTCAGACTTCAATGAAATTGGATGTAGATCTGATCTTCTTTACCCCTACCACTTGGAGTTTTTCAACAGGCTGGCACATTTTTGGGCCTATTCGCTACAGGGGGCTATCTCATTGCGCATGTCGTGGGAATGGAGGCAGCCGAACGTGGAGGGGGTTTGCAAGGCGAGCCTTTCAATCAACTGAACCGAGAGCTCGGGGAGGCGGGCAAGAGCGTTCGACAGTTAGTCCATTCAGTCCCTCCTGGCACCTGATAACTTGCAATTATCAGACCCCAGGATACCACAGATTTGTGGTGGCTTCCAGGGGGATCTTGTGCGTCTCTGGTTCGCTTATCCGCCGTGTCCCGGAGCTGTCCCAGCCGCTAACCTGACCTCTCGGGGTTTTTGAGGCGTTGACCCGGGAGCTGCTTCTTGTAGCCGTCGTGGACTTACATCAGCCCGCGTCGGCTCGCTTCTCGGCCGATGCGTCTTCGTGGCGAGCGTCCCATGCGTAGCCGTCTGCGAGATCCCGGAGCACTCGCCCTGTGCAGAACCACCGGTCCTCTACTTGCTCAGCCCACGAGCGGAACTGATTGGAGAGGGTGGCCTCCTGCTTGCCACCATCGTACACGCCGCGCCATGTGATCCCGCGGCTATAGAATTTGCCTGTGATGAGGCCGCGCTCCAAGTTCTCGTTCGCGAGGTCCTCGATGATTTCGCGGATCGGCTCGGCCGGCCATACCCCATCAGCACCTGCAGGGCTACCGGAGAGCAGCTTGCCAAGGCAGCGGTCGCCGATGTCGGCGCAGTTGTGCTGGGCGAGCAACCGGCGCGCCTCGTCCACCCAGGGACGCAGCACAGTCCTGTCGATGGTGCCGTCATCGGCTGTCCCCGGCGGGCGGCGCCAGCTACTGAGCAGCGAGTCGCAGTTCCTTCGTTGCAACGCGATCGCGCCACCGGTGTCGCCATCCGCCTCTTGCCGACTGCCGCAGACGATGCACACCGCCTCCACGAACAGCTGTGGCTCGGCGGCAAGCCGAGCGAGTATCGCCCGGGGACTACGAGAGTCTTGTAGGAGAGGAAAGTACGCCCATTCCAGCTCGAACATCGTGCTGGCGGGGACCCCCATCGCTTCTAGGTTGTCGAGCAGCACGCCGAGGTCGTAGGCGAGCGATCCTGGTTGCGGGGTCTCGAGGACCCCAGGGTCGAGCGCTGCCCGCAGCGCCCGTTCGATGACGTCAGCAGGCGGCCGCGCCGCTTCGGTCCCATGAAGTTGGAACGCCAGCAGGTCGATCGCCGACCACGGTCTGCCGCGTTCGAGCAGACACTCTGCGAGGGGGATAGCGTTGTCGGGAGCGACACCCCAGGTGCCCACGGTCCGGTAATACTCATCTTGGACGGCCTCGGCATCTGCATCGACCAGTGCCCACGTGCGCGGCTCAGCTGGAAGGGGCAGGTAGAAGGTGCTCCTGGACGACTCTGGCAACTCGACTAGGCGCTTGGTGGTGTGGTCAACCCAGTCCCAACCGTGGACGTCGGTCATGCGTATGACATACCCCACGGCTATTTCTCGGAGTGGACCTTCGACTGCTAGTCCGGGCAGAAGCTGTGCGGCGAGGTCTTCGCCTCCGACGTGGGCGGCGATCATGCCTACTAGGCGTGGAAGTTTGCTCTTCTCAGCAAGGCGGATGAGTGCATCGATACCACCGTGCTCCAGGGTGTCGCGGACGCTGGCACGCCTGGCATCGTCGAGGGCTTTGTCGTATGACGAGCGGTCGAGCTTGTCGATACCAGGCAGGTTCGGATGCCAGTTGAAGAGGCGCGCATGACGTTCGGCCGTGTCCACTGGCTCGATGCGCGCCGCGATCGCCTCGAGGCGCTTCAGTGGTTCGTCGGCCATGACCCACTTGGCAGTGCTGAACTGGCGGTGCTGCGCGACCAGCTCGATCACGGCGGTCCACAGTGCGCTGTGCTCACCCGGATCGAGGGCGTCCTCAGCAATGCCTTCCAGTGCATCGAGGCTTCGATTGAGTTCCTCTACAGGGAGGTCCGGGAGCTGGTGAACGAGCTCCACCCATCGGCCAAGCTGCTGAGCGACCGCGGCGAGCGCCTGGCCGACTAGCTGGTGGACCGCTTCCAGGTACTCGGCGATGGGCACTCCTTCTTCGTCGGGTTTCCAGTCGCGGAACATGGGGGTGTACGTGCTCTGGGACGCGTCGTGCATGTGTGGGAGCAACCCGAGAAGCAGCGGCCACCCGATATCTGGGCGCCGGTTGACGAGTCCCTGGACGACGACGAGTAGTCGCTTGAGCGGTGCCGAGGTTTGCGGTGCCCGCGGCAAAAGGATCTGCCGGAGGCTGGCGCGCGGTCGGTTCGCGAGCCGGCCTCCGGGATCAATCTGCGCCAGCCGCGCGATGATATCTGCCGCGCGGGACAAATACTCTGGAGGCCAGCACAGCGTCTCGAGCGCCCACAGTAGGCCGGTGTGCGCTGAGGATACGCCCCACAAGGCCGTGTCCTGAGAATCGGTGAACATGAGTCGGAGCAGTGGTGGATCCCCGGCCAGTCCGACGTCGACGCCATCGAGGAACTGCCGGGGAGCTGCTTCGGCGAGTAGTGGCAGGACATCGGCGAGCGACTGCCAGATGTTGCCGGTGGGGTCGTCGTTCGCCTTGGTGAGCAGTCCGCTGACGAGTGTGGCGGCGTGGTCGGGTCCGGTCCAGCCCTCGGCGCAGGTCGTCGGACCACGTGCGCCGGGCTCCGCGGATGGCTGCGAAGGGTCGGTCAGCTGGCGGCAGCTCAAGGGCGGGATCCGGCTCTGTGAGTACACGCAGGGTTGCATCGTGCCAACGAGCCAGGTCGTCGCGTGTCAGGACTGGCCGGAGGAGCGCCCAGGCGTCAAGTGGCGCGACGAGCCTCCAGGAGAGGCCAGAGCGGCGGAATGGCGGATCGTCGCCGGCCACCCACTCCGCCAGGTCGCGGTCGAGTCGAGCGTACTCAAGGTCGGCTATCGCGGCGACCGTATCGCGATCGGCGGCGGAGTCGACAGACCAGTCGGCAGACCACCCTCCAACGAGTACCAGGGGCGCGAATGAGCGGGCAGGAGGGCTGTGCGCCCACCCGGGCTGTGCACGCAAGGGGTTCACTGCGAGCTCCCGCCGCAGGGACCGGAGGCTTCTCCGAGCCTGCGCTGCATGCTTGTCGGCACGCTCGAACGGCCATCCGGCAGCCTGGAGCGCATTTCTGGCCTCGTCGCGAGCGAGACGTGGCAACACAAAGCGTGCGCGGCCCTCATCGTCGCCACTGCCCATTGGCACGAGGACGTGGTGGCCGCCGCGGACGGCGACAGCCACGTCAGCCCCGTCGAGCTCGTCGGGCACAAGGATGACGTGCGACGGTGATGCAGCCAAGCGTGCCCACACTTGAGCACCAGAGACGACGAGCACCCTCGCCAGCGGGTCGTCTTCGGGCGCGTACGCCTCGCCCTCGTCCGGGACGACCAGGGATGCGGCGAGGAATGCGATCGCTTCGTCGCGCGAGCCACCATGCAGCCCGATGGCGTCGGCGGTTCCCTGCAGCGCCCGCCGGAGCTCCCGGGACTTGTGCCGCCGTCCAGCGAGGAGCAGCTCAGCCGGGAGGGCAGGCCGGGTCTGCGCTGCCCAGGTCTTCCACCAGCGATCCAGGGTCTTGACCTCAAGCGGTCGCTGACCCATCTGTTCGGACAGCCAGACGTAGACATTTGGCGTCACCTCGAGCCACCCCTCCAGGTCATCGGCATCTAGAGCCACAACCTCGCGCCACTTGCCCTCTGCCTGCCGCTCACGCACCCAGGCGTCCTTGTCGTCCTTGTGCTCTCTCGTGCCCCACCTTCGCAGCGTGACGAAGACGAATGTCGTCGACGCCGGGGTGACGCCTTGCGGGTCATCGGTCCGCTTCCTGTAGTTGCGCTGGGCCTGGTCGCGGGGATCATGGCTCGTGCTCAGCTCCCACTGCGATGCCCCAGGGGGCACGTATGCGGTTCCGGCACCTCCATCAGCACGTCCGTCCCAGCCAGGCACACCGATGCCCTCGCCAGCGCGGACGGAGAGACAGGTGACCCCTGGGGTCGAGCTCAGAAGGTGGCGGATAAGCCGTGGGAGGAGTTCCTGGGCCTCACGGCGCGGCGCCCAGGCGTCGAGATCAGTGGAGTCGACAAACTCCGGGTTAGTAATTGTCATGCCCATTGAGACGTGCGAGCAGATCGCCGGTAACTGCTTGACTGCTTGGTAACTCTTATGGGGTATCTGGGGGAGGCATGTCAGGCGTCTGGATCTCAGCTTCGCGTCGGACGGCCAGCACTCCCGTTCGCCAGCGCAACGGGGAGCCAACTCCCCCTTCGAGGATCTGCTCCCGAGTGCCTGCGAGAACTATGAGCCTTGCATGCCGCAGCTCCTCTACCTCGGGACCGGGCTACCGGCCCGGCAAGTACGCCTCACGCGGCTACATCGAAGAGCGCAACCACGGCTCCGACTCCTCCTGGCAAGGTCATGGTGTCCTACGGAGCGGGCGTTTCGGTTGGTTCTTCGGCTGTCCCACCTATCCAGCCTGCCGGGGCACCCGTCCAGGTAGCTGAAGGAAGCCTCTGTCCCAGCCAGGGGCTACAACGACCCCCATACTCCCAAGGCGTACGTACTACAGTAGGCTGTCAATCTTTTGGGCGACTTTCGTGATATCCGTTTGGTCTAACCCGCCGCTGGCGTCATCCTCAGTGGTGAACAGGTTCTCACCAAGCTTGAACCCATTTTGGGTGTACCACTCGAGCTTCCAGGCCCAGGAGTCGCGGTAGCTCTGCTTGTTGAGCATACCGAGGTGCTCCCAGATCAAGGGGTCGCCGGCTGGGTCGATGAACGTAAAGTCGGGGCGCAATCGTCCGGGGGCCACTGTGCCGTCAAGTGGGCGCTCGTAATAGCAGCGATCCCACATTCCCAGTCGTTGCAGCTCAATCGCCACGGCCAGCTCGGATTTGCTTCGTACCATCTGACCATCAGAGAGTCGGTGAATGAGGTGTTCAGCGTAAGGCGCTTGGTCCGCATCCTCTCGGACCACTGATCGGAAGAGATTGGTGTTCCGGCGCGCCGTTTCTGATCGTGTCGGCAGGGTCAGGCCATACAGGGACGAAGCATCCGCGCCTTCGATGAATAGCACGAGCTTCTGCTTTGAGCGAGTGATCCCGGTGTAGAGCAGCTCCCGCGAGAGGAGGCGGGTCTGCGGAACGATTAGGAACACCGTGCCAAAGTCGCTGCCCTGAGCCTTGTGAACGGTCAGGGCGTATGCCAGCTCTAGCGGGCCCCCGTCTTCGTTCCACTCGGAAGAGCGATAGCCAAAGGTGATGCCTGGCCGACCGGCGAAGACGACGTCGAACCACCCGCCTTGTTGTTTGTATCGTGCGACGGTTCCGATTTCGCCGTTGGCAAGAAACTCGTCTTGCGGCCCCCCCTTAGGGCTCCAGCCCTGGCGCTTCTGATTCCGCAACTGAATAACCTTGTCTTTCGGACCGATTTGCTCGTCGCCCAAGGTGGGGGTCCATCGGCGACGAGGCCGAAACGTCCGTTGTAGCCATCGGTTGAGATCGTGAACGCCATGAGTGTGCATCCGCACAGGTGACAGGATCTGGAAACGCTCCGCGCCATCAGGATCGTCGAATGGGATCCAACCTTCTGTGGTGAGGCCAAACGCTCGGTCAAACCCTGCAATGTCGGATGGCGAGGTGAGGGCCAGTTGCGCTTGTAGCTGCTCCTCAACGCGCAGGCGTAATTCCTCGGGCGTCTTCCAGGTCACGATCTTGAGATCATTGAAGTCCTGGTTGAGTTCCAGGTCGCTGAGCACCCGATCAGCGTCCTTGGGTTGGGGCTCGTTGGTGAACCAGGCAGCAAGCCGCAACGCATCCGATGGTCCGCCGAGCGCTGTACGCACCTCAACAGTGAGGCGCGCACGAACATCCGCAGCAATGCGCTCAGCTTCACTCGACGGCTCATCGAGGACGCCGAGTAGATCGGCGAATGGTCGGCCAACGCCGATTGGTGGTAGTTGGTTGGGGTCACCAACCAGGATGAGCCTCTCAACGTGGCCGAGGTCCAGCGCTAGCAGAACTGCACAGAGATCGTCCATTGTAAGCATTGAGCACTCGTCGATGACAACCGTCTTTTCCCCGCGGTGGGTCTGAGTGCCCGAAAACAGTGGTCGTTGGCGCGCACCGTCGTACCGTCCCAGCTGGTAGAGGAACTGGGCGATTGTGAGGGCCTCGTGATCAGTCGCTCGTTGAAGCCTGACCCGAGCCTTCCCAGTCGGCGCTAGGAGAAGCACTCCGCTATCAGCAATTGGCTTGCAACGCACCAGTGCGCCCAGGACGGATGTCTTGCCCGTTCCGGCCCGCCCCACGAGGACGCCAAGGCGGTGGGTGGTGATCCGCTCAAGCGCCTGCTCCTGCTCTTGCAGTGCGTCAAGGTGGCGAGGGTTGTTGAGGTCCACCTGAGTGGCGGTCTTGGTGATTGCTTCGATGAGGAGCTCGCGCCAGGCGGCGCCCACTGAAGCCACCTGCTTTTCTGCTCGTTTCAAGAGAGTCCGTGCTAAACGGGATTCCGTGTCAGCGTGAATGGAGAGTTGGAGTGCCATCACTTGCTGTGAACCACGGTTTGCGGCGCTCGGAATCTCAACCGCGAGTCGCTTCACGACCCCGTCGAGGAAGTCCTCGTTACCTGCGAACCAGTCGAGCGGGACGATGCAGGGGCGGGCCAGGTCGAGCCGTTCGAGCCGTGTGAGTACCTCGACTGCGCTGAGCAGGCTGTCTCCTTCTTCAGCTGCGCGTCGTAGGGCGCTTACTACTGCTCCTCGCACACGGCGACGATCGTGGTTCGTCTCCACTCGTGAGGCTTGGGGGGTAGGGCATTTGACAGCGATGGCCGGTTCAGGAAGAAGCCCTCGGTCGATAACGCCTACGGAAACGGCAGCATTACCCAGTGCTCCTAGATCGCATTCCGCGATCCGATAAGGGTTCTCCAGTATCTCGCGATCGGTGAGTTGATCGATACTGGCTGCGGCTCGCTTCGTCGGATCGAATAACCTCCGGGCCTGCTCTGGCGTGAGGGCAAATCTTGAAAGAAGTTCTAAGAGAGCGCGACGCTCCTCCGTGATCCTGGCCCATGTCGCGGTAACAGCATGCACATCGGCGGCATAAACGCGCTGAGGGGGTTGGAGCTCGCCTCTCAGCAAAGCGGCTACGACCGGCCACGGATCGGCATCTGAGGCCACATGGCCGCCGGCGATAAGCTCAAGAGCGAGTGCGGTACCGAGCCGCATTCCGAGGGCCTCGAGGGCAGAGCCGAGCCCGGGGAAAGCACCGCGATCTACCCAGGTTCGCGCGATCTGTTCATTCAGCCAGACCTCACGAAGATCCCATGCTCCGTCAGCTATGCCGTGCCGGCGGATACGTCGCACTGAATCTAGACACCGTACGAGGGTGGAGAGTGCAACGTCGGCAGAAGCGTGCTCTGAGAAGTAGGAGAACCTCCGCGTGTGTCCGGGTTCCGGGACCACGGCGATCTCTCGCAATAGAGCGAGTCGTCGAGCATCCTCCTCGGGATCGCCTGTTGGAGCCAGGTAGTCATGGTAGGGCAACAGGAATCCGTCAACTCCATTTGGGCGGATGGAGTGATGAACCACCCGGTCCCACACGGGATAGGGGGCTTTGGTTCCGTCGCTGTCGTAGTTGAGCATGGCGCCGACCTTGGTCAGGCGGCCGACCCCGACCACCAGCCGATTGATGGAATCACTGATCGGCTGCCCCTCTTTGGTATAGAAGAAGATCAGCGATTGGGTTGGACTGAGGCTATCAAAGAAGGTCTTTGAGAGTGCCTCTTGGCGCGCGCGCCCGAATACCCAGGGGCTGGGAAATGGCGGCTCCTGATCCTCTGGCAACCGGTCGGGCAGGCGCTCGTCGATCTCGCGTTGGTCGCGACGATTCATCCAGGCAAACGGAACGGCGAAGGTCGCATAGGGTGGGACCTTTACCGGGGTGGGCTTGAGGTGCCCGTGTGTATCTCGCGCCTTGCTAACCTCTTGGTAGGGGTGCTTCAGGACCCTCGTCCACACGCGGTCGTTCATGAAGCCAGCGGCCTCGTGCTGGCAGGGTGGAAGGTCGCTCTCCTTAAGGTCGGCCCAGTGCCTACCCGCGACTGCTTCCTCACGCATGTCGTCGCGCCCCTCACGTATTCGGTCGAGGGCGAGGCAGAAGGCATTGCTCACGGGGTGGCGGCATATGGTGCCATCCCAGGCATGGTCGTGCCAGGCAACGCGCTGTGTGAGATGTTGCACCTTGGCGAGTCTCCTTTCTGCTCCTAATCAGGTTCTGCATTCTGGAGCGCGATCGGCATGTTAGCGCCCAGGCATTTTCACATAGGCACAAGCAGATCGTAATCCGCGCCAGGCCAAAAGCTATTTCAGCGGTGGTGTTGCTGCGAGCTCCCCACCTCCAGCACCTTCATGACCTCATCACCGTAGTGGTTGATCACCTTCACGGCGATCCTTCCCGTCTCCGGCGTCGGGAACGGCCGGCTCGTCGTCCGATAGAGGCTGCTCCACGCCTCCTCGTCGATGTCTGCACGCAGTGCACGCTTCAGCGATTCGTACGGATCATTGCCACCGCAGAAGTATGCGTGACGCACGAAGAAGCTCTCGCCGTTGTAGCTTGTGTCGATAAACCAGCAGGCGATGTCATCGGTGGAGTGTGAACGAATCTCCCCGGTCGTGGGATTGTAGACGTCGACCCCCCTCACCTCGATCTCCCACAGACCATCGGAAGTCGCACGCGATTCGATGTCCGGCTCGCCGAAGACCATGAAGAGGTTGCCCGATCCCGTCTTTTTAAGGAGTTCATCGCCCATCGCAAGGTCAGGATTCATGGTCGCTTTAAGAATGGTCAGGTTGCCGAGTTTGCGCAACTCACCAGCGATGTAGCCATCGAAGGCGAAACCGCACACGATGAGGAGGTCGAAGAACCCGGCTGCCTCCTTGGCGGCCTGGCGAACAAGGTCGGTGTCGACCGTGCCATACTCGGGGCCGATGCAAATGGCGGCGCGCTTCTCAGCCCCGTTCTCGCTGTAGAAACCCACTGCGTGGACGAACCGCCCGGCCCAGGGCTCGAGGCTGGCGAAAACCAGGCGTTCGGAACGCACCGTGTTCTGGACACCTGCCTTGCGGAGGTGGTCGAGGATAACCTGCTGAAAGCGCTCCACATCATTATCGTATACTTTACTACTCCTGCCGTCGTTAGCAGGCGCTCCTGAGAGTGGAAGCGTCACATGAGGAGAAAGGCTTTCGACTGTGAAGGGTCCGGTGACACGAACAACCTTCCTATCCTCGTATGGCCGGTCAAATAAGGTCTCCTGATCGGTATGACGGGAGATTGCCAAGTCAATCTCCTCGCGGCTCATACCATCATGAATGTCCGGGTTGTTCGCAATTGATTTGAGGGTGACATGCGGCACGGTCTTGTACACAAATCCCTTGCGTAGGTCGCCGCTTGTCGCTGCATGAACTGCATCGAAACGGCCCAACTGCTCCGCGAGCAAGCGTGCGCCCACCTGGGAGTCCGCAAGAATGTAGTAGGGTAGCGTTGCCGTCATGAGGCGCTGGCGTGCAAGAGCGAGGGCCACACGGCTCGTGTCAATCGTGATCCACCGACGCCCCCATTGCTCCGCCACGAGGGCTGTGGTGCCACTTCCACAAGTCGGATCGAGGACTAGATCGCCGGGGTCAGTGGTCATAAGGATGCAGCGCTGAATCACCTTATGAGAAGTCTGGACAACGTAAACCCTTTCATCTGTTTGTGTGCCAGTGCCCGTATCATTCCATGTATTACTTAGAACCATAACACTGAAATCATCAAAAAATCTTTTATATCGCAATGTATCCCCGACTGAAGCCAGCCTATCAGCGGCAGCGAGTCTGCTTAGACCTTGAGGAGATGTTGACCAGTATCTACCTTTAGGTGTGAAAGCCTTGCCTGCAAATTTAAAAGGAGGACTATCGTAATAATGTGAGGAAGTAAGGTCACCTAATCCAAATAATTTCCACTCCTTTTGCAAAGTTGAGGGTGAGGATTTTTCTTCTGATGTCAGCCTTCTCCATTTTCCATCAGGGAATTGGGCGCAACCAAAGCTATCGGTAGAAGTATTTTGAAAGTCTTTCTCCACAAACATTTGTCTATATTTCATGTTTTTATAAGATTTTGCATACCACAAAATATAGTCCATAGAGCCAGGTAAATATTCAGCGGTGAGATTGCTGGTCTTTCTAAATATGATTTGTGAAACAAAATTATCACTCCCAAAAACCTCATCAAGAATATTCCGTACCAGGTGGACATTCTCGTCGCCAATCTGGACGAACATCGAACCGGTTGCTGAAAGCAGATCGCGTGCATTCACCAGGCGATCGCGTAAATACGTGAGATACGAATGGATTCCGAGTTCCCAGGTGTCTCGAAACGCTTTCACTTGCTCAGGCTGGCGTATCACATCTTCTGCTTTCCCATCCTTCACATCGCGCTTGCGCGTCGATACCTGCCAGTTCGACCCAAACTTGATGCCATAGGGAGGATCCATATAGATCATCTGAACCTGGCCCTTCAATCCTTCCTTCTCGGCCAAAGAGTTCATGACTAACAACGAGTCACCGAGGATCATGCGGTTTGACCAGTGCTGCTCATGTTGGTAAAACTCGACCAAGTCCTCGAACTGAATGCCGTCAAAGTCCCCCCAGAGGTTCAGTTGGGCTTCCGCTCCGGCTTTCTCTGCACGCAGAGCCTCGATCAGCGCCTTGGAATGGATCTTCTCCTGAATATAGATCGGCACTGCAGGCACTTCGAGCGGATGCCGATCCTGTTCGTCCTTGCCTTTCCAGACGAGCTGCGGGTCCAGGGACGGATCGCGCGGGTAGAGTACTGGCCTGGGCTCCTTGTCCTGCTCGGCGAGGAACGCGCCCAGTTCCGTGGTCGGGATGTTGCTGCGCCGCGCCTCGCCGTGGACGGTTGCCTCGATATGGGTCTTCTCCTGCTGGCTCTTCTTAGGCACCTGCCGCCTCCTTCTGTGCGCGCGCTGCGATGCGGGCGCGAATCTCGTCCATCGCCATGTACGGATCGTGCAATTCCATGTAGTCCCATTGTCCCAGGCGGCCCCAGGCATTGATGGCCGGGAGCCAGAGGTTCAGGGCTGTTCCTGCCTTGGCCAGCTTGGCCTCGCGCCGCTCGCCCGTCACCTCGATGAGGAGATGCCAATCTGGTCCGCCTCCTCCGCGGATCCGGACAATGAAGTCGGGGATGTAGTCCTGCTGCTTGCCGGAATCAGTGTAGGGGATGCGCAGGCCGCGGCGGTCCGGGCCGATGCGCTCGTTCTTCACCCAGGCGGCCACTTCAGGCAGGGATTCGAGGACCTGGCCCACCTTTTCCTCCCACCCGCTGTCGATGACGAGGCGATTGAGGGGGCTTCGCTCTACGTCAATCACTGGCTTGAGCGTATCGAACTCGACGCCCTCGGTCGAGCCGATGGGATGAGGGTCCACCAGGATGGGGTGGATCCTCGCCTCGCCGCCGAGGGCTGGGATGATCGCCTGGTGGATGCGGCTCGCGGCCCGTCCGCACTGGCCGTGGAGCAGAACGAGCTGCGGATACGTCTCCTGTGAGCACCGCAGGTATCCCTCGTCGAGCCACCGCCGGCAGACCGCGACGAGCTGGGGGAACAGCCAGACGCGGGGGTGCCCGTCCTCGTCGCGGAAATGGCTCTCGAGGAGTCGCCGGGCGAGGCCGAATGCGACTGCCTGCATGCGCACCCCCCGAAGGTCGTCGAGCGTGTGGACGTCGTGCTGGCCGACGATCGGGTCGCACTCCACCCGCGTGACCACGTCCTTGGTGGTGAGAGTCATCGCGTGCGACTCGTCGAAACGAACGTCGATCCGCTCGGCCGGAGGGTCATAGCGGTAACCCACGACCCGGGGAAACCGGATCGTCAGGTCGGCGCGCTCCGGTACCCAGGAGACGTGGTTAGGCACGACACCGATCTTCGGCCCCGCGTTCTTTGGTGGTGCGGTGGGGATGAACGAGAAGGGCACGCCGTACACCTCGGCGTACTCCGGGTCGAAGCGACCCTGCTCGTTCGGCACATAGCTGTACCGCCGCAGTGCTCGACCGACGACCTGCTCGCAGAGCAGCTGGGTGCCGAAAGCACGAACACCGAGGATATGGGTCACCGTGGTCGCGTCCCAGCCCTCGGCCAGCATCGACACCGAGACCACGCAGCGGATCTCCGCCCCGAGCCGGCCCGCTTTGCCGACCGTGTTGAGCACTTCGCGCAGCAGCTCCTGGTCGGTAATCCCCTCGGGATCCTTGCCCCCGCTCCGCTGCCGGTAGGCCTGCTTGAAGTCGTCGAGCTCGGTGGCCGCCGCCCGCTTGAACTCGGGGCTCATCTCCGCCTGGTCCAGCTCCACACTGTCGATCAGAAGGGAGCGCATCCGAGAGTGCCCTTGGCCGCTCTCGTCGACGTTGCTGAAGAGCTTGAGGCGGCCGGGCACATGCACCAGCGTCCCATCGGGGAGTGTCTTGGTGTAGCCGGCGATGTAGTCGAAGACCCGCTTGGAGACGCGGGTGTTGTTGCAGACCACGATGAAGACTGGGGGCGTCGGGATCTCCGACCACTCCGTGAAGGTTCGCTCATAGTCCTCATACAGCGTATGGAGCGCCGCTGCCAGATCATCGGGCAATATCGGATCGCTCTGATCGTCCAAAGCGCCCCGCGTGCCCTTGGGCATGTTAGGGTCGTTTCGGATGTTCACCCATAGGTCACGGAAAGCCGGCAGAAGACCGCCACCACGATTGTCAGCGACTGGCACCCGCGGTACCTTGACGATCCCGGCCTCGATGGCATCGATGAGCGCGAAGTCCGACACGACCCAGGGGAAGAGGGTGCCCTCGATGTAGCCGGAGCCCTTCAGGAAGAACGGTGTGGCAGAGAAATCGTAGACGGCCTTGATCCCGAGCTTCTCGCGGATCGCTTCCAGGCCAGTGATCCATACCTCGGCGGTCTTCAGCTCCGCTTCGGCCTCCTTCCGGTCCTCCCCCGTCAGCGTCTCCTCCACCTCGGGCTCGCGGCGGCGGTAGTAGCAGTGATGCGCCTCGTCGTTGATGACGACGATCTGCGAGCTGCGACTCCCGAATGCCCGGCACACGCGATTGACCATCTGGGCCGGCGTTTCCTGGAACGGGTCGGCGTCACGGCCGCGCGTCAGGATCTTGCGGCTGAGGCTGCCCACCGCCATGGTGTCGCGGTGGAGGAAGGCGTGGTAGTTCGTCAATTCCACGGTCGCCTGCTGCAGGCGCTCGAGCAGATCCAGGGGCACTATGTCCATCGCCGTATACACGTTGTCCGGATCGTTCGGCCGGAGGACCCGCAGGCGATCGCGCACGGTGATCCCCGGCGTGACGATGAGGAAGCGATCCGAGAACCGCCGGTCCTGCCGGGTGGCGGACTTGTTGAGTGCTTGCCAGGCGATGAGCATCGCCATCACCAGGGTCTTGCCACCCCCGGTGGCGATCTTGAAGGCGATGCGGTAGAGCGCCCCGTTGTGATCGGTGTTGATCCGGCGCAGTTCATTCTCGATCCAGGGCACGCCACCGCGCCCCGCAGCCTCGCCGATAAAGATGGCTGTCTCCGCCGCCTCGATCTGACAGAAGAACAGCCGGCGATCGCGGTTGGGATCCAGCCAGTGGTCGAGCAGTTGGCGGGTGGTCGGGCTGACGCCCCGGTAGCCTCCCTGGCGCCAGAGAGCCACCTCCTCACGGATGCGGTTGATGAGCACATTGGGCCGCATCCTGTCAGCGGTCATCATGCCCTCGATCTGGAGCTGGACCTCCTTCCGCTTCGGCGGAGCAATGGGGATGAAGAACGTGCTCGTACGGCGTCCCTCGGCGACCTGGTTGGTGATGCCCTCGTTGTCGAAGACGAACTGCTGCCGCGGCTCCTCGTAGGGCGAGTTGATGACGGGATTTTCGATAACGTTTGGCACGGGAGCCAGGGATGCCTCAGTGGAGGGGCTCCCCGGGGGCTCGTTCATCGAAGTGAGATCAAGACGCTCCATAAGATTCATCGTCCCTCCACCGAATAGAGCACAGTGTAATCAATGAAAAGTGCAAGGCAGACACCGTGCAATATACAGCTTTTCATGAAAATACAGACGTATAGGCATTGGCAAAGTAACTACAACCACATCTATAATGCAAAGTGGTATCACAGATATGAAACGTGTCGTATCCTCAGATCCCTTTCACCAATGAACATCTCAAGCCGTTTTATCCATCAATGAACCTCGCTCAGACAGTAGATTTGACAGTAAAGCCATTTGTAGAGATATTTCATGAAGCGCTCTCCACGGAAAGGTTCTCCGATGAAGCGAAGCAAGGATGATTTGAAGCCACCATTATAAGCCTTTTAAAATAGATCAATTGTACGAGGCACATCCTCCTACGTTGATACCTATCCCTTTTGCTGCTGCGCCTCGTCTCACGTCAGTCTCTCTTGAGGAGGCCTGTGAGACTCAGGACGACAGCGGTGGCGAGGATCCAGCCCATGACGATGAAGAACACACTCCACCACTGCGCGGCACCGTGCGCTATCCAGGAATCACGCACGTGGAGGCTGGCGACGGGAAGGAGGAGGTCGAGGGTATAGAGGAAAGGCTGGAAGGGCGGCGGGACGTCCGGTTTGTTGGCAAGAGTCAAGTCGCCCCGGTAGACATATTCGAAGAGGACAGTGCCCAGGGCCAAGAGCCCGGCCAGCCACAGCACGGCCAGCCACGTGCGATAGCCGTAACCCACCGTCCAGTAGAGCAGGAGTCCCCACACCTTGCCAGAAAGGTTGCCTTCCGCGGAACGACGGCGCTGCTTGGCGATGAGGACGCGTCGGGCATCCTCGTCACGCCCGGTGCGACGGTAGACGGCAGCGAGCTGCTCGTAGATCTGTGGTGAGTAGCCGCTCTCATTGCGGAGTAGCCATTCAAGCCGCTCTTTCGCTAAGGCACCTTCAATGGTGTCGTAGACAAACCTATCGAGCCGAAGCCTCTGCGGCCAGGATGCCGGATTGTCGTGGTAGCTGCTCGTCGTAGCGGCGGTCAGGTCCAGAATACCCTGCAGTACGGCTGATTCCATGCGTAGTGGACCGCTCACAGTGACTCTCTCGAGATCGAGCGCCGAACCGCTGGGGTTGGAGAACTGGCCCTCTGTGCAGTCAAGCACGCCACCGATGTGGGCGCCAATCAGGCGTACCTCGCCGATGGCCGAGAATCCCTTATTGCAGAACATACTGCCGTCGACGGTGAGCCTACCAGCAGTGAGCGCCGAACCGCTGGGGTTGGAGAACTGACCTCCCGTGCAGGCGAGTTGGCCACCAATGTGGGCGCCGGGCAGGCGTACCTCGCCGATGGCCGAGAAGCCGGGGCGGCAGAACATATCGCCGTCGACAGTGAGCCCGTCAGCGTTGAGGGCAGGGCCACCGGAGTTGGAGAACTGGCCTCCCGTGCAGACAAGCACGCCACCGATGTGGGCGGCAGCCAACTCGACCCCACCCGAGACGCTGAAGCCCTCGTCGAGCCGGAGGTCACCGCGGGTCCGAAGTTGCCGTGCGCGAACGGTTGGAACATGCGATCCGCTGAGGCGCACCGACACCGCCGTTGCCTCGTCGAGGGTGATAGCGCTGGCGAAGGAACAGTCCAGGAGGGCGAGCGGGCACCGCAGCGTGGCAGCCTCGAGGTTGAGATCGCCCACGATGCGGGCTCCCCGCAGGCGCACACCCCTTATGGCCACGGAGGCCGCCTCGCCGTCTCCGATGAGCAGGTCCGCGACTACCTCGGCCCGTACCGTTCGCTCCGTCCCCCACTCGGCCCACTTCTCTGGGGAGTCGAGCTTGCTATCGCCTACCCGGAGATCCACCAACGTACCCGTCGCCGCTGCCTGCCAGACCTTCCTCTCGGACTTCGTGAGATCGCTGAGCTTCATGGCGAGTTCCATCTGCGCCGGGATATCGTCTCGACCAGCTCGACAGGCGCGATGTGCCGCAGGTAGGCCTTATCTGGACTCACTATCTCAGGAGGGAGAGTGCGCCCAGCGTTGTCAGGCGTCTGCCCGGCGCGGTAGCCAGGGAGAGTCACAGGCGAACGACTAACCCACATTCCGCAGTCTAGTACATAGCTTTTCAGAATATTATGGCTCGCCAGAGGAGCAGCGAATTTATACACGAAATGCGCGCTAAGCCCGACCTATATAGCGTGTATGACGAAAAATAACAACGTAGAGACATCAGAATCGTGAAGTTCTATGCAATTTTTGCGTTATTCCCTCGCGAGTTCATTCACCTTGAGCATCAGACTGCGGATCCTTCCAATCTTCCGGCATCATGATTCTCGCATCTACGCCAGCATACTCTTTCAAAAGATACAGAAGATTGCTCCCACCGAGTAGCTCAAGAGGCTTTCCTTCAGCGAATTCAAAGGAGGCTTTACCATACCCGCTAGTTGTGACCAGTATCCCCTTCGATGCACCTTCGTTTTGTACCGTGCCAAAGAGATCACGCACAGCACTTACACCAACAGTATGCTTATACCGTTTAGCTTGAATGACCACCTTCCCGCCGAAAATAGGCCGAGGATCATAGGCAACGCAGTCTACACCACCATCACGTGATGCCTGAGTCAGTCGTGTTTCCAGTCCCATCTTTTGGAAAAGATTGGTGATAAGTGACTCAAACTCTAAAAAGGTGAGATCCATGAGGTTGGGGCGTTGATCCAATCCTGAAAGCACATCTGTTTCTTCGATGAAACGAGGATCAACCATATTGAACTCGAGTACGGGACGCACTGGGGCGAGTTCCGCTGGACTTATTGAAACGGATGCATTGAGCACTTTGAGACAGGCTAAGGGGTCAACTTTGCCCAATTCGAGTTGAGTAAAAATATCACGACTAGTACGCAATGTCACCAGGCAGGTTCGTAAGGGTCGACCCGTACCCTTATCAATGGCGGCAACATAGCCGTTGAACACAATCGTTTCCACAAATCCTGAGCGATCGGCTTTGAATAGCTCTTTCAGCGTGCGCAAAGTCACCTGGGCAATAACAGAGGAATAGAGAGCTTTTCGTTGTGCCAAAGGCCTCACCAATTTTGTGACTTCATCTTTTGTCTTGACGTATTTGTAGGAGCTAACCTCAGGAACGACCTCCAATGAGGGAAGGTCATACTCAACGACGAGTTGCTTTGATTCGGGCACATAAGCAAGTTTTGCGTGCTGTGGGAAATTCTCTGTGTAGGAACTTAAAGTGAGTACCATTGTAAAATACTCAACAATTGCAGGTGGGGAACCGGCTGCAAAATCTTGCTTAAATCTATCAACCTCAGCGTGTTGCGCCGCCACCTTCTGGCGAATTTCCGTTATTTGAAGCGCATATTTGGCGTTTGCTTCCTCCAGGCGCTTCAGTCGGTCTGCTTCTCTGGCTGCATGGGCTTTCACATCTATCTGATATCGTTCATGCGCCTTAGCGGTTTCCTGGGCACGCTTTGCTTTAGCTCCTGGTATTAATTTTTGGATAGCCGACAATTCAGGAGGGAGGTATCTTTGCAATATAGGAGGTAGTTCTGACACAATTAATGATCCTGGATCAAATTTTGGGATCATAGGGGGAGCCTGTTTTAGATTCTCTAAATTGATGAATTCATCATGTGCAAGGGCTTCGGTAAGCAGGTTTTCTAATCGAGCAACATCCCTTTCAAGCTGCTCGTTCTTCAAAACTACTTGCGTTACTTGTGACTCTATATACAACCTAGTACGTTCCTTCTGATCAGCTTTTTGTGCGCTTAAATATGCTTTTTGTGCTTTTTCCGCGGCTCGCACTGCCTGAGCATGAGCGTGTATCTGGGCGAGACGCTGCCTTTCAGCTTGCCGTTGCGCTTGGACAGCTGCACGTACAAAACCACTCAAACGTACCATATCTTGACTTCTTTCTCCTTTGCTACCTGAGAAATAGTATCATCTTGTACTCAACGTATACATGGAAGCTAGTTCCAATATTCCTACGAATCTTCTCGTCTGAGCATCTAGAGCATTGCATGTCTTATGATATTATGCCACATATTCTGCACTTTCACCCAGACGGATGATAGATTTTTACATAGAGCGGTCCCAAGAGAGCTAAGATCAGCCGATGGACTGGCTCAAGATGTAAGACAATCGTGAGTGAGGTCGTGGCGGTCTGCACATGCAGCAATTCAATGCCTTCAAAACATTGAAAGACCCACCGCATCGTAGGACGTGCTGTTGGTTTGTGTACCTGGTCGGGAATGGTCTGCTCTGTTTCAGCCAGGCGCGCCCGCAGCCGGTATTCAGCTAAGCGATAGACCAGCAAGCAGAGCACCATAATCAAACTCAAGGCGATGATCCGCTCCGGTTTCTTGACGAAGACCGAGGAGGCCAGGAACAGCGGATCTTTGAGAAAGCGAAAGCCACGTTCGACCCCAGCTTGATCCTTGTAGGTCGTCACCAGTTCTTGATCCGAGAGCGCCTCGTTCTCCAGTTCATTGGTCCCGACAATGAAACAGGCCTTGCGCAACGCTTCTTCGTCCACCCGTTGCTGATTGACGGTGACCGTCACCACGATCTGCCACTGGGAGGTCGTAGGGCCCGCATCTTTGCGCGGACGCCCCTTGCTGCATGGCGAGGATGAGCTACGACGTCATGGTGAACCTCCAACCACGTCGGCTTGCCTTTCAGTTCCCGCTCCAGGGCCGCCCGTGCATCTGCTTCACAGGCAAAGCGGCGCGTACCCAGATGCCAGCACTTCCGCTCCCAACTGACTTGAGCACGGCTCACCTGTCGTTGCAACGAAGCCTGTGCTCGTTGCTCTGAAGCCGAGGTGCGCACGATGACCCAGCGTTCGCTTCCTTGCGGCAGGGTCATGACCCGACGATACCATTGGATGCTGCCATCCTCGGAACGTTGCCAGTCCTGACTGCCTTCTTGTAGCACCGTTTTCGCCTCGGTGGACGTTTCCGACACTCGACTTATCCACTTTATACCCGCCGCGTTCAACTGTCGCATATTCGGCTCGCTGTAGAGGCCGTTATCGGCCACATACACGCTTGGTTCCGCAGCAGCCTCACGCAATTGCTTCTGGATGGCCATGACTGCTACTAGCAGGCTGATTTTGTCACTGCTGTTGCCATCGAGCGGCTGCAGGAACAGCGGAACATCCCCATCATGGGTGGTGGCCAGGGCTACCATCCACTGTTTGAGATCCTCTCGATGATCGCGCGAATAGCCATAGGTGATCGCGATCAGTGCGGTCTCAGCCTCCATCGCCTCTGCTGACTTGCCTCCTTCCTCTACTCGCTCGCCTGCGCTGCTGTACGCTCCACTGACCGAGAAGGAGGTCGTGTCCACATGTACTTGATGGGCCGAGATGCCAAAGACCTGCCGTGCTCGGCTGGCGATCCCAGCAAACAATTTCGTCGGGTCGTGCGCGTACAACCAATCCAGCGTGCGACCCAGACAGTCATCATTGAGCATGTCGGCGCCGATCCCAGTACCCAGCAGGTGCTCGACCGGTTTGTTCGCGAAGT
>Ga0070698_100002653_pt1 | contig 19726 bp, 17 predicted proteins | sample KBSK1502metaG_FD_65477 | JGI IMG/M metagenome (GOLD analysis project Ga0070698, IMG submission 65477) | Corn, switchgrass and miscanthus rhizosphere microbial communities from Kellogg Biological Station, Michigan, USA - KBS K1-50-2 metaG | ecosystem: Host-associated > Plants > Roots >...
CCATTGTTATAAATCACATCCAGCAGGTTTTGATAAACTTTATCATGATTGCTCATTGAACCCTGGTAGAATCCATATTCATTTGCTTTATTACCAACAGGCAAGTCAGAAATAACATGACCCTGTATTTGTTGATATTCCAATTCATTGAGATATTGCCCACCGATCTTCACTGTACCCTCCTCGCCAAAAATTGTCAATGATCCTTCCATGTTTTTCTGATAACTATTAACTGTGTAATTAATAGTTCCGATAATTCCCTTTTCAAATTCAAGGATCACAACCCCGGTATCTTCGAATTCAATATCGTTTTTATGCGCAAAATTCTTTTTAAATGCTTTTACCTGTTTTACATCACCAAACATCCAGTAAAGAAGATCAATAAAATGACTGAACTGGGTAAATAGTGTTCCTCCATCCATGGCCATTGTACCTTTCCATGAGTTTTCATAATATTTTGAATCACGGTTCCAGAAACAATTTAATTGTATACTGTAAATATTGCCTAGTTTCTTTTCATCAAGCAATTTTTTTACTGCAACAACTGGCGGGTTAAAACGATTTTGTTTTACTATAAAAAGGCGTTTGCCCGTCTTCTCTGCTTCACGGATCATTGCAATGCAATCTTCGGTTTTAATCGCCATTGGTTTCTCACACAATACATGACATCCTGCCTGCAATGAGATCATTGAATGTTGGGCATGCAACCCGTTTGGTGTGCAAATAACGGCAACATCGATTTCCCTTTTATTGGCAAATAATTCTTCAATCGAAGAAAATATTTCCGCATTATATTTCTTTCCAAGTTCCTCTGCTTTAGATCTGACAATGTCACAAACGGCTGCCAACTTTCCTACCGATTGTATCTGTTCAGCATGGCGTTTCCCTATATTTCCACAACCGATAATTGCAAAAGAGAGTAACATTTATTAAATCAAAACATCAAATAATATCTGCAAAACTTTTTTCCATTCTTCTGAAAGTGCGAATGCCGATCAAAAAAAACACAATAATGACCGCCACCGAGAGAAATATTCCATTCCAATAGATCGGCGTTTTCTCTCCAAAAAAACACCAGCGAAATCCATCGATCACACCGGCCATTGGATTGAGATAATAAAGCAAGCGGAACTTTTCAGGAATGATCGTTGCGGCTTTTTCAGATATAAAACCTACAGGAGATAAATACAAACCTATCTGAACAAGAAAAGGAACTACATATTTAAAGTCGCGATACTTTACATTCAATGCTGTAAGCCATAACCCAACACCAAAACTTGCGAAAAATGCAAGTATAGTAAATATGGGAAGAAAAATAAGATTGATTGAAGGCGCTGCGCCATACCATATCATTAATAAAAACATTAACCCCAGAGAAATAAAAAAATCAACAAGGCTTGTAATAACTGATGCAGCGGGAATGATCAATCTTGGGAAATAAACTTTAGAGATCAATCTTTCATTACCAATAAGGCTGTTACTTGCTTCGGTTAACCCGGCTGCAAAAAATTGCCAGGGCAAAAGACCGGCAAAAACAAGTATCGCATATTCTATTCCCGGCGGCGGTTCAAATTTTGCAACATTACTAAATACAAACGTGAAGATCATCATCGTAAGCAATGGACGCAGCACACTCCACACAATACCTATAATGGTTTGTTTATAGCGAACTTTGAGATCACGCCAGCTTAAGATATAAAAAAGCTCACGGTAACGCCAAAGATCTTTCCAATAGTTCCGCTCAGAACGGCCAGGTTCAATTACTATTTCAAATGCCATATAAGTTCTTAACTATGTTTTTATTTTCTGCTTTTTTGAACCACTGCAAAAAAAGTACACATAAATTTTTTACCAACGAATCATTATAAAGTGTGTCAAACTCGTACAAGTCCAGGTTAAATACTTTCATATCTCAATAATATTCTTTCTGAAATCTTCTTTTGAAACAGGCCGGTTTACATCATCGATCAGGTACAAAGGCACATCTCCATAAAAACTTGCCCATATTGAAAAGGTGCTGGGTGGCCCGATTATATAATCACATTTTGAAAGCAGGAAAATGTCTTCAGCAAAATGTCTTTCCTCGTTAAAGATCGAAAACTTATCGGTGTCGGGTAATGATAGATCTCTCTCATTTGAGCAAACTACAAAAGCAATTCTTTTGTCCCTAAATCTTTCTAATGAAGCAATTTCCTTCATCTTTTCATAATATTGGTCAGGAGTATAGAACCATTTTCCCCCTTCAAATATTTTGTAATCACCGCGTCGAACATGCACTCCTACCAGCACATCATGATCTCTTTTATACTTTCTGAAATAGTATTCAACATTAACCAAGTAGCTTGTATTGGGTTGCCATATTTCGAGAAGCAGCTCTTTATGCTTTTTTAGGTTTTCAGGATCTTTGAAAAGCCAACCATACACCAGGACAAGTTTTGACTTAGCTTTTTGAACAAACTCATCTCTATTCAAATCAAAAAAAACTGTTTCTTGCCCATACTTTTTGTATTCTATTATTTCAAATAAAGGAAGTTTTTTTATCCTGAGCCTTAGAAAAATTCTGATCACAAAGCTGAGAACCTGCTGGCAGAAAAAAACCAAGTTTGTCTTCTTCTTGCCCCAGATATTAATCAGGTCCTTTTTTTTACCAAGTTTTTCCGAAAAAACCGGGTAATAATCATCAAAAAAAAGATGAAGAACTTTGTAGTTATGCTCTTTTGCATTTACAATAAATGATGACGCATGCAGAATGCGATTGGCAAACTGGCCTTCTCTTGAGATAATGATCACCATCTTTTACGGGCTCTGAAATTTTTCTTTATACACTTGCGTTATCCCCTCTCTCAATGAAATGGAAGCCCTCCATCCTAAAGCAGAAAGTTTTGCAACATCCATTAATTTCCTGGGAGTTCCGTCGGGCTTTGATGAATCAAAAACGATTTTACCTTTATAGCCTGTGATCCCTTTGATCATTTCAGCCAGTTCCTTAATGCTCAAGTCTTCTCCCACTCCAATATTTATCAGCCCTTCTTCATTGTAATTTTTCATCAGGAACACACAGGCATCGGCCATATCATCAGCATGCAAAAATTCACGGCATGGTGTACCACTACCCCATACGATCACTTCAGGTTGATTTTGGGTTTTTGCTTCATGAAATTTTCTAAGTAATGCAGGCAATACATGAGAAGTGTTCAGGTCATAATTATCGTTTGGCCCGTAAAGATTGGTAGGCATTACTGAAATAAAATTGCACCCATATTGACTGCGATAGGCATCACACATTTTTATACCTGCAATTTTTGCGATCGCATAGGGTTCATTTGTATGTTCCAGCAATCCTGTAAGTAAATATTCTTCCTTTAACGGCTGTGAAGCAAGCTTTGGATAAATACAAGATGAACCAAGAAATAATAATTTTTTCACACCTTGCCTGTATGAATTTTCAATCACATTTGATTGTATCATCAGGTTATCATATAAAAATTCAGCACGGTAAGTATTATTGGCAAGAATACCTCCCACTTTTGCTGCAGCAAGAAAAACATATTCGGGCTTTTCTTTTTCAAAGAAAGCAGCGACAGCTTGCTGATCTCTCAGGTCAAGTTCATCAGAAGTTCTGAAAACAAAATTCTCAAAGCCTTCTTTTCTCAGTCGCCTGTGAATAGCGCTGCCAACCATGCCGCGATGACCGGCAATATATATTTTCTCCTTTTTATCCATTAGAATTTGAACCCCAGAAACATTGATATGCGTAGTGTCCTGAGTCGATGAGTGGAAGTAGTTTAATTATTCATATTGAGGCAAGACGTGAAAACCCGCTTCCAATAAAGTTTTATGTTTGCGGAAAAGTTCAAGATCATAAGCCACCATTTCTTTTACCATTTCACGTAATGTATATTTCGGTTGCCATCCGAGTTTTGCCTTTGCTTTTGTTGCATCACCGATCAAGAGATCTACTTCAGTAGGACGAAAATAATTGGGATCCACAGCCACAACTTCCTGGCCGGGTTTCAGATTTAAATTATCATCACATGATTTGATAATTCCTATTTCATTTTTACCACTTCCTTTAAACTCAAGCTCTGCGCCAAGTTCCTCAAAACTCATTTTTATAAAATCACGAACTTTTGTTGTAATACCAGTTGCAATTACAAAATCCTCAGGTTCCTCCTGCTGTAACATCATCCACATTGCTTCAACATAATCTTTTGCATGTCCCCAGTCGCGACTCGCATCAAGATTACCAACATACAATTTATCAATCATACCTAATGCGATCTGTGCAGCGGCTCTTGTTATCTTTCTTGTCACGAATGTTTCTCCGCGCAAAGGGCTTTCATGATTAAATAAAATTCCATTGCAGGCAAACATATCATATGCTTCACGATAATTCACTATCATCCAATAAGCATATAATTTGGCAACCCCATAAGGCGAACGGGGATAAAAAGGGGTTTTTTCCGATTGAGGAATTTCCTGCACTAATCCATACAATTCTGAAGTAGACGCCTGATAAATTTTTGTTTTTTTAGTTAGTCCAAGCAACCGGACTGCTTCAAGGATACGAAGTGTACCTATACCATCAGCATTAGCTGTGTACTCCGGCGTATCAAAACTCACTTTCACGTGGCTCATTGCACCGAGATTATAAATTTCATCGGGCTGCGCCTCCTGCACAATGCGAATAAGATTTGTACTATCAGTAAGATCACCGTAATGTAAAATAAAATTGCGTTTTGAAACATGTGGGTCCTGGTAAAGATGGTCAATACGATCTGTATTAAAAAGAGAAGCTCTTCTTTTAATACCATGAACTATGTATCCTTTCTTTAATAAAAGTGATGACAGATAGGCCCCATCCTGACCCGTTACTCCGGTGATCAATGCGGTTTTGCTCATTTTATTTTTTTCTTGCGTCAAGTATTTTTTTCAATCCTTCTTCAAGAGAAGTAAAAGGACGATTCAAAAGACATTGCATTTTATTAATATCGGGTTGACGTCTTGTCATATCGCCTTCCGGTAATGCAGGTAAATGAACAATTTCAGATCTTGAATCAGTGATCTTTTTAATTACTCTTGCCAATTCCAGTACAGATATTTCATGGTCATTGCCAATATTGACCACATCATCGATATACATTTTATTTGTTAAGCAACTTACAGTTGCTTCAAGGTTATCATCTACATAGCAAAAGGTTCGTGTTTGTTGGCCGTCACCATAAATTGTTATAGGCTTATGCTCCAATGCAGCATTTATAAACCTTGATACAACAAAGTCAGGGCTTTGCTTCGGTCCATACGTATTAAAGAAACGAAAGATGGTGTATTCCAAACCAAACTCCTGGAAATACGAACGGCAAAAAGATTCACCAGCATTTTTTACAACCGCATAAGGTAAACGTGAATTCAATGGAGTGTTATGCTCATGTTGCGGTAAATGCACCGGCTCACCATACACTTCTGACGAAGATGCATAGAAAACTCTTTTTACACCTGTGTTCTTACAAAGCTTAAGTACGTTGCGGATACCCTGCAGATCATCAAGTACCAATACTGGATTTTCCAACGTACGTTTTACACCAACTACCGCAGCATAATGAAACACATAATCAAACCCAAATGTTTGAAAAATAGAAGCGATATCGTTAAAATCGTTTGCATCTGCTTTTATAAAACGAAACCTGTCGGAAGTTGGAAGATTCTGTTGTCTTCCTGTTAAGTAATTATCGACAACAACAACTTGTGATTCTGTTTTGTTCAATAAATATTCAGCTAATGAACTCCCAATAAATCCTGCACCACCTGTCACTAAGATCTTTGTGTTACCATTACCCATGATTAGATATTATTTTTTGTCTACCAATCCTAATAAATAATTTCCATAGCCGCTTTTACGCAGAGGTTCCGCTATTTCAGCTAATTTTTCTTTTGAGATAAATCCCATACGATAGGATACTTCTTCAATGCAACCTATCTTATTGCCTTGTCTTTTTTCAATCACACGAACAAATTCACTTGCATCACTAAGTGAATCAAAGGTACCGGTATCAAGCCAGGCAGTACCACGATCCATAATAGCAACTTTCAATTTATTCTTTTCAAGATAAATTTTATTTATATCCGTGATCTCGTATTCACCCCTGGCTGATGGCTTGAGATTTTTTGCAATACTGATTATTGAATTATCATAAAAATACAGACCGGGCACAGCATAATTTGATTTCGGGTGTGTTGGTTTTTCTTCTATAGAAATGGCCATATTATTTTCATCGAATTCAACTACCCCGTAACGCTCCGGGTCTGATACATGATAAGCAAATACGCAGCCTCCTTCGATATCAGACAATGAAGCAAGCAAAGCCGAGAAACCTGCACTGTAGAAAATATTATCACCCAGTATCAATGCCACTTTATCATTACCAATGAAAGATTCACCAATCACAAAAGCCTGCGCCAGTCCATTAGGAACTTTTTGTACTGCATATTGAAAATTGCAGCCGATCTGGCTTCCATCACCAAGCAATCTTTTAAACTGTGCATTGTCTTCAGGGGTTGTGATGATAAGAATGTCTTTTATACCAGCCAGCATTAATATGGAAAGCGGATAATAGATCATCGGCTTATCATATACCGGCATCAATTGTTTTGAAATTGCTTTTGTTATCGGATACAACCTGGTACCTGAGCCGCCCGCAAGTATAATTCCTTTCATTTAGAAAAAAGATTAAGACTAAGGTTCAGACTAAGGCTTATCACCTAGTCCTTTTATTATTTTATTTAACTCTTCGACAACTTTCATACATTTCTCTCCAATTGGTTTAATCTGCTCATCAGAAAAATATCCAGCTGTTCTTACACTATATAAATGACTTCGTACTTCAAAACAACTACCTCTTGAAAAGAAATAAAAATTGATCTTATCTTTTTTGTGCCCTCTTCTAAAACCTTCTGCAATATTACCTGCAATACTAATTGCTGCATCTCTTAGTTGACTGCATAAAGCATAATCTTCCCCTTTAGGAAGGGTTTCTGTCAGTTTATATACTTCGCCGACAATCTCATCGGCTTTTTGCCACACCGGCATTTCTGTAAAATCTTTATAAGGCATCTTCTACTTTTCTATACCTTAATCTCAGCCTTAATCTCTCTTATGATATTGCAAATCGTAATATTTCTGATACTCACCACTCGTTACATGTTTCAGCCATTCTGTATTTTGTAAATACCAATCTATTGTTTCACTTAATCCTTGTTCAAAAGTAACGGATGGCTTCCACCCAAGTTCTTTACTGATCTTGGTTGCATCAATTGCATAGCGCTTATCATGACCGGGACGATCCTTTACGTAAGTGATCAATTTTTCGCTTGTGCCCGGAGCATTTCCCCGCTTTTCATCCATCATTTTACAAAGCAGTTTTACCAAATCAATATTTTGCCATTCATTGAAACCCCCGATATTATAGGTATCAAAAACTTTTCCCTCATGAAAAATTGTATCAATGGCCGCTGCATGATCTTTTACATATAACCAGTCACGGGTGTATTTGCCATCACCATAAACAGGTAAAGGTTTTTTGTGAATAATATTATTTATAAAAAGAGGGATGAGTTTTTCAGGGAAATGATAAGGTCCATAATTATTAGAACAATTGGAAATGATAACGGGCAAATGATAGGTTTCGCCGTAAGCTCTTACAAAATGATCCGAAGATGCTTTGGATGCAGAATATGGGGAGTTAGGCGCATAAGGTGTTGTTTCGGTAAAAAACCCGGTTTCGCCCAGGGCACCAAATACCTCATCAGTTGATATATGATAAAATAATTTATTAGCTAAATTATCTTTCCAAAAATATTTTGCAGTGTTCAGCAGGTTTACTGTTCCTATTACATTGGTGTAAACAAAATCCAACGGTGAGTGGATGGAACGATCTACATGGCTTTCCGCTGCAAGATGAATGACCGCATCCGGTTGATATAACACAAATGTTCTCTCAAGACCATCTTTATCCAAAATATCTATTTTCTCAAAAAAATAATTAGATTTTTCTTCAACATCACGCAGGTTCTCAAGATTTCCGGCATAAGTGAGTGCATCAAGATTGACGATGCGGTAAGAAGGGTATTTATTTACAAATAACCTGACAACATGATTACCAATAAAGCCGGCGCCGCCGGTAATTAAAATGTTTTTTTCAAAATTCATGCTGCGAAAATGAGTGAATTTTTTTTATACCAGTCAAAAGTTTTTCTTAATCCATCAAGTGGAGATGTAGAAGGATCATAACCAAGCAGTTTTTTTGCTTTCGAAACATCTGCAAGACTATGTTTTATATCACCGTTGCGTTCTGGTCCGTGTATAGCGTTAATGTTTTTGCCCGAGATCTCTTTAAGCATATTGAAAAGCTCATTCAAAGATGTTTGCTCTCCCTTTGCAATATTATATACCTGGTTTACTGAAGATGTATTATCAGTAAACATCGCTAATAAGTTTGCCTGCACCACATCTTCTACAAAAGTAAAATCCCTGCTGCTATCGCCTGCTCCATTTATCACCGGAGATCTGTCTTCAAGCAATGATTTAATAAATAAAGGTATTACCGCTGCATAAGGGCCCGCGGGATTCTGCTGAGGGCCATACACATTGAAATATCGTAAGCCGATAAATTCCATATCATATAATTCTGCAAACACTTTTGCATAAAGCTCATTCATCAGTTTAGTAACACCGTATGGTGAAATGGGAGAGCCAATTTTATTTTCCACCTTTGGCAGATCAGAATGATCGCCATAAGTAGAAGAAGAAGCAGCATAAACAACCCGTTTTATATTGTTCTCTCTTGCAGCGTTAAAAATATTTAATGTGCCCGTTGCATTTACTTCATGAGTAGTAATCGGATCTTTAACCGAACGCGGCACTGAACCTAATGCAGCCTGGTGAGATATAATGTCGATCCCTTCGGCAGCACCAAGACAGATTGAATAGTTTCTTATATCGCCTTCAATAAACTCAAACTTGCTGTGATTTTTAAATGTTGAAATATTAGCAAACCTTCCTGTTTCAAGATTGTCAAGAACTTTGACCGCAGCAATGCGATCATCATTCATTAATGCATTCACAAGGTTTGAACCTATAAATCCCGCCCCGCCTGTAACCAATACCCTCATTTTTATATTTCTTTCAAAATTTATTTTCTTTTGAATAAATTTTTCAACTTGTCAAATGAAAACATTCTATTTGGTGTATCCTGACCCTCTTCAGTTTCATAATAACCGCCGCCATAACCATAACCATAACCGTATCGTCCGTATCCATAATAGCCATATCCCGGTTTCAATTTCACATCATTGATAACAATGGAGATCTTTGGCAAACGGTTTTCATGATAAAACTCGTCGATCAATGATATCTGTTTTTTATATGTATACCCCTGGCGAACTATATAAAGGGTTGAATCTGCAAATTTGCCAAGTGTCATTGCATCACTTACCATACCTACAGGCGCAGTATCTAATAGAATGACTTCAAAGTTTTCTTTTAACCATACAAACATTTCTTCGACCCTTGAGTCAAGCAGAAGTTCGGAAGGATTAGGAGGCACAGGTCCGCAGGCTATTGCATAAAGATTTTCGTAGCCGGGTATTTTTATTGGCAGATCTTCCATCTTTGCTTTATTCACAAGATAATTGGTGATGCCCTGTTTGCTGCTCAATTTCATACCTGAAAAAAGTTTTGGCTTACGAATATCAAATTCAAGCAATACAGTTTTTCTGCCAGCTAACGCCATTACGCCGCCAAGATTAGTTGTAATAAATGATTTACCTTCTGCACTGAATGAAGAAGTGACCATTATTACCGGCTTTTCAATTTTATTTAAGACATATTGAAGATTCGATCGGATAATTCTGAATTGCTCAGAGACCATCGAACGATTTGTTTTACTTACGATCATTGATGAACTGCTATATGAATGTCCTACTTCACCAAGCACAGATGCATCTGTTAATTTTTCAATATCGTAGCGGGTATTTACTTTGTCATTAATGATCTCCTGGAAGAAAATATACATGGCAGGTAAACCAAGACCAAGAATGATCGCCAGCAATTGGATAGCTCTTCTGTTAGGTTTAATTGGTGTCTCTGTTGGGTAGGCGCCTGCCAATACTTTTGAATTGGAAACAGTTGCTGCTTGTTGCATAGCGGCTTCTTCTCCCTGTTCATTTAAAAATGTAAGCAGGGCAATTTTACTATCCCTATCCCTTTCTATTGCAAGCAATCGCTGGATCTTAGCCGGCATCTGTTTTTGATCACTTACTGCATTGGAAGCTCTTTTGTAAGCATTGTCGATGGATGTATTAAAGGCTATCTTAATATTTTTAAGAGATTCAAGAATGTTCTTTCTTAATTTTTCTAATTGTTCATTTTTAGCAAGTATTTGAGGATTTGATTCGGGTATTTTTTCCTCCAGCATTCTTTTTCTTTCAAGTTGCATTGCGTTGTATGCTGTTACCATGGTTGCCAATGTCGCATCTGAAAGGCTAAGAATAGAAGGCGTTAATTCAAAATTGTTTGTTCCGTCCTCCAGGTAGGTTTTTAGCTGATCGATTATGATCAACTGAAGATTCTCATTCTGAATTTTCTGAGACATGGAAGTTTTAATATCGAAATAAAAAGCTAATTGGCTCTGGTAATCCGAAAGATTGTTTTCATTCACATACATTATTCTCCGGGCCTCGATACTATCAAGATCCTGAGCAATCCTTTTGAGCTGGCCACTGATATATTTCAGTCGCTGATCGATGGTAGCATTTTTATCTTCAATGCTTGCATCTTTATAGCGGACCATTAAATTGTTAATAATATCGGCCGCTAATGCAGAATTCTGATAATCTATTTGAATATTATAAATACTGGAGCCTGCAATTTTCGGAGCTACCCTTACCATGGGCGCATACTCAGAAGCCAACTGCTGTGTTGACTTCCATTCTACATTAAATTCCTTTCCCGCTACTCCATTATAAACCTTACTTAATTTGAAATGACCATACGCATTCGCAAACTCGTCCCCAAACTTGTATCTGGTGGGTTCTTTATTTACCCTGAATTCATTTTCTGATGGAAAAGTGAAATTCATTCTGAATGCAGAAAAAGAATCCGTCAGGCTGACAACAACTAAACGGAATGGACATTGATAATAAATATTGAGAGTTTTGATCTTACCAACAGCAAAATAATTGGTTTGAAGTTTAGCAGAATCAATCACCCTTTCCATTAATTCCTGTGATTTTAATATTTCGATTTCCGATTGAATATCACTCACAGTTTTTGCAAGAAAAATATCATTGAATTTGCTACCACGATTTTCGTTATCCGACTTAAAACTAAGTGTACCTGTAACCCTGTAGATTGGGGTAGTGTAGCGGAGATATAAATAAGCTCCGAGTAAACAAAGAGCAACAGATACCAGGAATACAGGAAGAAACCTGACATACTTAAAGAAAAGATCCTTTATCGAAAGATTACCGAGGTCTTTATTGCCGGATTGATTGCCCTCCATTAATTAAAATATTTACCTGAAGATGTTATATAATAGTGCCACAACATTTATGATGCTGAAAGCAATGCCAAGTCTTTGATTAAACACCTGGTCGCTTAATCTTGCCTTGTTTTTATTGGGATTAACCAATACGACATCGTTTTGCCGAAGAAAATAATAGGGTGATTCAAAAAGTTTTTTGGATGAAAGATCGACTTTACCATGCTCAACCGCTCCATCTATATCGCGAAGCACGACTATATCGTCTTTTTTTCCATATAAAGTTATATCACCTGCGAGACCAATAGCTTCAAGGATCGTAACTTTTTCACTTGGCAATGTTATTGGGCCCGCCCTGGCTACCTCACCCAGCATTGTAATTTTGAAATTGATAAGTCTTATTATTACGGATGGGTTCTTTAAATCTGTTTCAAGCTTTTTTCGGATTTCTTCAGTAAGCTGCGGCTTCGTCATTCCATCTGCTTTTAGCTTCCCTACTCTTGGGTATTGAATATTACCCTCATTATCCACTAAAAAACCCTGCGTTGAAGCGCTACCAACTCCTGCATTTGCAAGATTATATAAGCGGTCTGTTTGTCCATTATCAATTGCCTCACTATACACAACAATTGATAAAACATCGCCTTTATGTATTACAGGCTCGGGATAATTTACCTGTATTTTGCCTGACGTATCAGTAAAATCTTCTACATAACCGAATGCTCTTTGTGATCTGCAGGAAGTTAAAAATGTAATTGCAATAATGGGCAAGACAAGGATGGAGTGGATTTTCATGAAGGCAATATTGGTTTTTAAGTGGATTTTCTTTTTCAAATATAAGGCTTGTTTATTTTGTTTTTACTGTAGCGAGTTTGGTTTTTTCAACAGATGCTACTAAAATGTATCCAAGGCTATCGATCGCCACCTTTGCTTTTTTGTTTTTTACTTCAAGCACCTGGCCTTCCTGGTCCATCAGTGGGCCGGTAGTTATTTTTACTCTTTCGTTAACTTTTACATCGATTGGTTTTACTTCTACATTTTCGTACTCATCCAAAAACCTTTTTATTGCGTTGATCTCTTTCTCTTTTATTACTGCTGGTTTTCCCTGCCAATATACAAAGTTGATAACTCCCGGTGTCATTCGAACTTCAGTACGGTCCTCATCATTTACTTTCACAAAAACATAAGATTTAAAAAGTGGTTCTTCTACCACCTTCACCCGGTCACTCCATTTTCTTCTCACTTTATTAAGCGGGCAATATCTTTCTACACCTTTTTCTGCCAGCAGCTGGTTTACCTTTTTTTCCCATCTTGGCCGCGTATAAACGGCTAACCATTTTCGTATGCTCACAAGAACTTTTTTTGACGGCTTCGCCATCTCAGTCACATCGATAAGTTTTCATATGACTGGTTTCCAGGGATGAATTTTATTGAATCATAACGGGGAATTACGATTCGGTTGCAAATATAGGGTGAAATGTGACTGAGGGTAAAGCAAAGTTGGCGGATTCTGAACGATTTGTCCCCACGGGTTAATAACTCAGATTCAGCTTTCTGATATCCAAATTGTAGTTTAAGCCTTACTTTTTAAAATTACCTTTAGCTCAAAACCAACCACTCTTGAATCAGCGATTTTATTCTCTCGATGTATTTCGCGGTGCCACCGTCTGCCTCATGATCCTGGTAAATAATCCCGGCACCTGGGCTCATATTTATGCTCCGCTTGAACATGCACCCTGGCATGGTCTTACACCAACTGACCTTGTTTTTCCATTTTTTTTATTTGCAGTGGGCAATGCTCTTGCATTTATAATGCCAAAGCTTGAAGTTGGTGGTGATGCTGTGTTTTGGAAAAAAATATTGAAGAGATCCATTTTAATTTTTTTGATCGGTCTTTTTTTAAACTGGTGGCCATTTGTTACCGAAGTAAACCGGGTAATTGAAGGCACTGCTGAATTTCAAAAAGTAACCATCTTCAAAGGATTTACATGGGTTGATTACACAAAAAACAAAGCCGGCGAAATAGTAGAAACTATAAAAGGTGTAAGAGTGTTGGGAGTATTACAACGAATTGCTATCTGCTATTTTTTTGCTTCTATCATTATATATTATTTAAAGATCAGAAAGGCTTTTTTTGGCGGACTGATCTTACTCCTTATTTATTGGGTGCTTTGTTATATTGGAAACCCGTCTGATCCTTATAGTTTGAAGGGCTGGTTTGGAACAGATATAGATAAATGGATCATTGGAGTTCCACATATTTACAGGGGTGAAGGCATTCCTTTCGATCCCGAAGGATTAATGAGTACGATACCGGCAATAGTTGAAGTAATATTTGGGTATGTGGTTGGCGATTATATTCAAAAGAAAAGTAAAACAACAGAAACTCAGTTTGAGTTCGAAAAGCCTGCCATCAGTTCTTCGGGTCCCTATCAAATGCTAAGCGGTTTATTTGTTGGCGGAGTTGCCATGATCGTGACAGGTTTTTGCTGGGATTTGGTTTTCCCAATCAATAAGAAAATATGGACAAGTTCTTACACCATTTATACTGCCGGCCTCGCCACTATTACAATTGCCACAATGATCTATTTAATAGAATATAAAAATGCAAGGGGCTGGCTCAGCAAATTCTTTGATGTGTTTGGGAAAAATGCATTATTTGTTTTTGCCCTTAGTGCTTTTTTACCGAGAACTCTTGGCTTGATAAAATTGGGTGATGGAATAAATCCGTGGAACTGGTTGTACAAAAAAATCCTCATTCACATTCCTGGCGCCCCGGAAAACGGATCACTGGCATATGCTATTTGCATAATCACTTTTATGTGGCTTATCTGCTGGATAATGGATAAGAAAAGGATTTATGTGAAAGTCTAGCACTTATATAATATATCAAATCACAAAAAAATTAATAACTCAATCTCCTGGTTTTAAGCTTGCTGCATTACTTGCTTTCACGCAATTTTTACAATCATTACTTCAACTGGCACGGTAATTGAAAAATGATATGTACAATACCAAAAACCAGTGTTATGAAAAAGAATCTTCAGAAGAAAAAGCAAAAAAGACAAAGTGCACAGACTAAAAAGTTCAGATTTACGTCTTACAAAGAAGATTTCGTGATCACAGAGCAGGAAGAGAGAGAAGGTGGTTATTTTGGAAAATATAATTTTCAATACAATATTCAATAAATCGATTTTCTCATAAGCAGTTAGTTTTGGTTGCGACCTCTGTTTCTACAGAGGTTTCTTTTTTTATCAATAACCTTAACATTTCTGTAGCATACACCAACATTCGTTCAGCATCTTACCGTAAAATAAAATGAGATCCCTATACTTTTTTTTCGCATCAGCAATTATGTTGCTATCATGTAATTCAAGCAAAGAGACAATGAAGTCAGCAACCCCTTTATATAATGTCAGGTGGTCATTGAAAAAAATCTACAATGGCGACGCTATCCAGGCCGTCGAAACAAAAGCATTCATTCATTTTGACAAGGAAAAAAGCAGCGCAGGTGGCAATGGCAGTTGTAACAGCTTTGGAAGCAACTTTTCTATTAATAATGATGAGGTGAGTTTTAAAAACATCTTTTCTACTAAAATGTATTGTGAGCAAGTGCAACAGATCGAAAACAAATTTTTAGGCAGTTTGGAAAAAGTAAACCGGTTCAAAACAAAAAATGATACTTTATTTCTTTACAGGGATAGAGAATTGTTATTAGAGTTTGTTTCAACGGAACAAATAAAAAGCACCGAATAAACCGGTGCTTTTACTCACTTACCATTTCACTTCACCTATTTCAACCTTCCCGGTCTGGTTATCCATAATAATTGTTTCTGTTGTTACCGTTTGATCAGGCCGGCCAAAATTTTTATATATGGTTAGCTTGATAAAAGAAGGGACTTGTGTTTTCTGATACCTGTCTCCATAATAATTAACACGTATTGAATATTTTCCTTTTTGTGCATTTTTGATCTCGTATTCTTCGGGCCCATAACCTTGTGTAAAATCTTCTGCCATTCTTCCGCCAGCCCTGGATTGCTTATGACTATAGAAACATTCTTCACCTCCTGGTTCGAGTATATGCAGATCAATATCAGTTTCGTCTTTATTCCAGTCAACTACTATTCTCAGATCGACAGGCAGAGGCTTGAAGATAGAAGAATTTATTTCTGAAAGATCGAGTTTATCCTTGTACCTGTTTATGATCGCATTCATTTCGGTCAATAATATTGATCGTAACCCTGCATAGCGATTCTCGTATTGAAACCAATTCCTGGTAAGCGAAGCATACAACAATTCCACTGCTTTTTGCGACTCACCATTTCTTTCATAGGCTAATGCAAGATCACGATACGATTGCGGCTCTTCTTCTTTGATCTCAAATACTCTTTCATAAACAGAGATCGCTTCTTTATACATGCCCCAATTCTCGAACATATACCCTACTGCTCTTAATAGCTGATGGTTCTCATTATCGATCTCAAGCAAATTGGTAAGTATGCGGATAGCTGTTGCCTTATTGCCCTCACTGTACATTATTTCAGCAGCATCAAAATAAAATGCCGGTTGTTCACTTAATGAATCTTTCATTGAAAGATATTTCTGATACATTTCACTTTTATCGGCATCTTTCAGTTCAGTAACATAATCCACATCGTCAAGGTTTTTATATTTAGGTATACCATCATTAAGTGCATTCCTGTTTCCGGCTATTCTTTTTCTTGTAATAACTATTGCACCATTAGAAGCCCTGCTACCATAAATTGCGGCACCTTGTGCACCTTTTAACACAGAAATACTTTCAATTTCATTTACGGCAATACTATTTGCAATATCATTATCAACCGGTATACCATCTACTACGTATAAAGGTTCACCCGGTTGTCCGGATGACATTGCGCCCCTGATAAAAATTTGTGGCGTGCTGCCCGGTGCAGTTCTCTCTATCAGCTGCACGCCGGCAACTCTTCCTGCCAATGCTTGCGCAACATTCATATTTCCCAAACCCGAAAGTTCTGATGAGCTGATAACGCTTACGGAGCCCGTTAATGATCTTCTTTGTCTTGACATTCCAAATGCCGAAGTAACTACTACTTCGCTTAAAGAACCATCGCCAGACATTTTTATATCATCAAATACTCCATCGTTATCATTCCTGGTATTTGTTTCCACTTCTTCAGTGCGCCGGCTTACCATCATTTTTATTTCATTGTTCTTTTTTAGTACATCTTCAAAAACTATCAGCGGTTCATTTTTACTCCACCAGGAAACTCTTTCATTGTACTGGCTGACTGAAGTCCTTAAGTTATTGATCATTGAATTTGCTTCACTATTTTTTTGTTGTTGCCTTCGCAGTGTTATGTCGCCCATCCTTTTTAAATATTCAGCTTCCAGGTCAGGCGGTGGCTCTATTCCATACTGAATATAATCTTCAAGATTATCAAGAACAATAAAAGAAGTAATGTGGCTGACAAGATCATGCATTTTTGCAAATGCCTCAACTACACCGCCCATGCTTTCTTCTTTTCTTAATAATCCAAATTCTTGCATTACCTGGAGCCTGATAATGTCTGCTGAATCGCAATCAGGACCTGAAGTAATAGTTGCTCTCTTTGTCTTTGATGTAATTCCCATGTCCCCAAATAAAAGATCAAATGCTTCGGTTTCCCTATTGGTTCTTCCCGATATTGTTATCCAATCAGTAAATGAAAATGGTAATGAGGTATTAATACCAATGCTTTTATTGGCTGTGATCGCCAAAAGTTTATTCTCTACTTTGAGCATATCAGTTATTGCGTTATTTATTTCTGTAACGGCAAGATTGATATATCGTCCACTTGTCTTATCACTGATTTTCTTAAGCAATGCATGATCTGCTGATGGAGATGATGAAATACAATAAACAGGTTTTGAACTCAAACCGATCATAGCATTTCCATAATTACTGATCCCGTCACTGAACAACATGAAAACATCCGATTCATATTTTGCACAATCAAGACTGCCTAGTTGTGTACCACCGTCAAATGGATTTTTTTCAAGAAATCTTTTCGCAGTATCATCGAGTCCTTTGTTCAGGTTAAATTTTCTTGTTTCATGAACGGTGTTACTAAATGTGACTATCGTGAGTTGTGAAATATTTTTTTGGGTACAAAAAGCATTAAGAAATGATAGCTCTTTTGGAATATTTCTTTTTGAAGACGATCCTGATACATCCCAAAACACAGTTGCTGATGAAACATGAATGGCGTTTGTTTGTGGTATCACCGGTTTTATATGTGCAGCAAAATATTTGTTGACCCCATTGTTAAAAGAGCAAATAATATTATTTTCTGAAAGAGGAATTCTGAATGAAACAGGCATCTTCAATTCAATGTCTTTATCATCATGCTTAAGTTCATAGCTATTATTTTGTTTTTGAAATGATCTTTTCTGAATTATCCCTTCATTAGTTATTGGTTGTTGGCGGGTTTGTGTCACATTAATTCCAAGATTAAAATTCATGACAGGTTCTTTTACGTCTAACGGAAGATCATAAACCAAAGCATCATTCTTTATTGGCAATTCCTGGGTGATCTCGATCCTGATCTTTCTTGTTCCATTTGCCGGCATAGGATAAACCCTGACCCTGTAATTATCACCTGCAGTCATTTCCAAAAGACCCGGATCGATACGACGGCGAATTGTATTTTCATAAGCTACCCTTCCTTTTTGCTTATCTACAATTACTCCTTTGCGCATATTTCCATTTATATCCAATGCAAAACCGGTGATCACCTGGCCGGGACCAAGAGAAAAACTATATTCACCATCAAGTACTTTGTTATTGGGATTATAAAGCTCTATCAGGATCGTTGTTGAAGCTGTAAACAATCCTGCTTTAATATCAACCGAAAAAGTCTTTATTCTTATCGGCTCATCTTTTACTTGTGATATCGAAGTACCAGAAAATAATAAGCTTAAAAATATAGAGTAGATAACTTTTCGCATAAGCTGTGGTTTGACTTATGGATGCACATATTTTTATGATTACATAAAAAACTCCTGCACTTTTTTTGTACAGGAGTTTGCTAATTGCATATTGTCTATTGATCACTCACCCATTACTTCATCTCTTCCCTTCTTTTTCCAGCTCTTATGCTTTGCTCCATCCATCTTTACAATTTTTGGAGTGAATTTACCCACAACATCAACCAAAGCTTTTTGTGATTGCATTACCATTTCAATGTCTTTGTATGCAAAAGGTGATTCATCCAACCCACCACCAAGCAATTTTACATTATGCTTTTCCAATTCCTCTTTGAACTGTTTATCGGTTACTGATTCCATTGCTCTTGTACGACTCATCTTTCTTCCGGCACCATGTGCAGCAGAATTAATAGAAGCAACTTCACCTTTTCCTTTTACAATAAATCCGGGTGCGGTCATTGAACCGGGAATAATTCCCAATACATCTTTGCCTGCTGGTGTTGCTCCTTTACGATGAACGATCAGGTCTTTTCCTTCCCATTTTTCTTTCCATGCAAAATTGTGATGGTTCTCTACTATCTTCATTGGTGTTCTTCCCAATTGCTTTGCGATCTTTTCATGAATTACATGATGACAAGCAGATGCGTAATCACCTGCAAGATTCATGGCATTCCAATATTCAATTCCTTCTTCTTCATCTAAACTTAACCATGCCAGGTTTTTTGCTTCAGCAGGTAACCGTCTTTTGCTGATCGCAATCTTTGTATAATGGTTCGCAATGTTAGCTCCCAATGCTCTTGAGCCTGAGTGTGACAACAAACCAACATAATTTCCTGGTTCAACACCTAACACATTATCTTTCTCAATGATCTCGACAACACCAAATTCTACAAAGTGATTACCTGAACCAGATGAACCTAATTGTTTCCATGCTCTTCCATGCAAATTTTTCAGCAATGTCATTTGATAGAACAATTCATTCTCCATCACTTCATGATTCTCTGCCTGGTCGAATTGTTGTCCGCTACCAAATAAAGTTGCTTCCAATAATTCTCTTGTAAAATAATTCTCCTTTTGTGTCAACCCCTTTGGATCAATATCAAAAACACTCAAACACATTCTGCAACCAATATCAACTCCAACACCATAAGGGATAACAGCATTCTCTGTAGCCAATACACCACCAATTGGCAAACCATAACCGCTATGTGCATCGGGCA